>ENA-OQKC01000566-OQKC01000566.1-human-gut-metagenome-genome-assembly--contig:-NODE-566-length-15388-cov-2.871503_pt1 | contig 15388 bp, 16 predicted proteins | sample MGYA00242774_ERZ504790 | MGnify/ENA primary metagenome ERZ504790 (study PRJEB26092, sample SAMD00036419) | human gut metagenome | host: Homo sapiens | study: EMG produced TPA metagenomics assembly of...
CGTCCCTACGACGCCGACTCACTGATCGGCGACTGTCACCGCCACTGTAACGGACGCTTCTCGATTGCAGACGAGCCAACCACGGCCATTGATGCCATCACCCAGTATGAGATTCTCAATGAACTTCTGCATATCAAAGAAAATCACAACACAGCCATGATCTTCATTTCGCATGACCTGAACGCTATTTCCCGCGTGGCAGACCGTATCGTGGTGCTGAATCACGGAGCGGTGGTAGACCGCGGCGATTTCCGGCATATCCTGCATCATGCACAAGACCCCTATACGAAACTGCTGGTAGAGAAGCGTGCGGATGTTATGCGCAGGTATACCGCTGTTTTGAACGGCAAAAAGGAGGCTGCCCATGCTTGAACTCAAAAACATCAATGTGAGCTTCCGCAGTGAGCGGCAGGATAAAATTTTTGGTCATACCCGGCAGCAGGTGTTGTTTGATGTGTCACTTGCCGTAAAAGAGGGCACCTGTCTGGGCATTCTGGGGGAAAGCGGCTCCGGCAAATCCACGATGGGCCGTGTGCTCTGCGGGCTGCTCAAGCCAGACAGCGGTGAAGCCGTTCTGGATGGCGTTTCGGTCTACGCTTCCCGTGCCGGACGGCGAAATCTGCAAAATAAACTCAGCATCGTGTTTCAGGATTACACAACCTCCGCAAATCCCCGGTTCCGCATTCGGGATATTATTGGGGAAGGGCTGACCGTACAGGAACGCAGAGAGGGCAAAAAACTGGATCGGAAAGCAGAAACGAGCCGTTTGCTGGAGCTGGTCGGTCTGCCTGCCGATTTTGCAGACCGGTTTCCCCATGAGCTTTCCGGCGGACAGCTGCAGCGTGTCTGCATCGCCCGTGCGGTGGCCTGCAAGCCGGAGATCATTCTGTTTGATGAAGCGATCTCCTCGCTGGATGCGCACACGCAGGTACAGGTCATGGACTTGCTGCGGGAACTGAAAGACCGCCTTGGTCTGACGTACATCTTTATCACCCATGACCTGACTTCCATTACCTATCTTTGTGATGATGTGTTGTTTTTGTATCAGGGCCGGGGCACAGAGAACCTGCCGGTCGAGCGTATCAGTGAAACGAAGGACGAGTATGCCCGTAAGCTGCTGGGCTCCATTGTCGTCTTTGATACGGAGGAATCTGCATGACGCTGTGCGGCTTTGAGATCGCCCCCGGCGAAAAACGGCAGGTGAAACTGCCTGTTCCCGGCGGTGCACCGCTGGAAGCATGGCTGCTCTGCGGGGCGCACCCCGGAAAGACGCTGGTGGTCACAGCTGGGGTGCATGGCTGCGAATATGTCGGCATTCTGGCTCTGCAAAAATTAGTGGAAACTCTGGACTGTGCTACTCTTTATGGACAGGTCATTTTGCTGCCGCTGGTCAATTCCAAAGGTTTTTTTGCAGGGGTAAAACAACTGAATCCGGCAGATGGCAGGAACCTGAACCGGGAATTTCCCGGTAAGGCGGACGGAACGGAAACACAGCGGATGGCATGGGCGATCGAAAAACTCCTTTACCCGGAAGCGGATTTTCTTCTGGACCTTCACGGCGGAGACTGGAATGAAGAACTGGCCCCGTTGGTATTCTTTCCCTGTGGAGCCGGGCAAACAGTGGAGCGGGAGACCCGCAGGGCGGCACAGGCTCTTTCGGTTTCCATGCGGGTCTGTTCAACGACCCGAAATGGATTGTACAGCTGGGCAGCACAAAAAGGGATCCCGGCTTTGCTGTTGGAGCGGGGCGGAAATGGCCGCTGGACTTCCGAAGAGGTGGATGCAGATCGCGAGGATGTACTCCGTCTGATGGACCATCTGGGAATAAGAAAAGGAGAGTTCGATGCCGTTTTGCAAACAGAGATCGCAAAAGCCGTCTACGAAGAAGCACCGGCGGATGGGTACTGGTTCCCGGAAGTCTGCGCCGGGCAGGAAGTATTAAAAGATGAACTGCTGGGCAGGTGGAAAAGCTCCGATGGGACGCAGAGCTGCGAAGTCCGTGCAAGATTTGCGGGGCGGGTTTTGTATGAGACCACGGCACTGGGCGTTCGCAGAAATGACCCGCTCGTTGCATATGGAACAGCATGAGTTTCCATAAAAACAAAAACAGGGTGCTGTTCAGAACATGAGGCCGCATTTAAGGTGATCCGGCGGCTGCATGGGGGATGTCTGTAGACAAGATCCTGGTATTTCGCAGAGAGCGGGGATAAAAATCAGGCAGCTGTTATAGAATGGCAGCTGCCTGATTTTTTTGAATGCTCTACGCCCGCTGTTCTACTGTTGTTTGATATGCTATAATAGAGACACTGATTTTTCAGAACGCACAGTTTATGATCTGCGCTGGCCCGCCGTACGGGTGCGTACAAGTACAGGCTGCACAGGCCGCACAAATTTCTTCCGGGAAAAAATGCGCGTTTTACGGGCGGCTGAATCAGGAAAAGCTATTGTTATTTTTTGCGAAGAATGATATTATCATTAGTATAAAAGGATGTTTTTCTTAAAAATATGCACCGCCAGCCTTTGAACTTTTGAACCTTTGAAGAAAGACCGGACGGGCAGAAACGGTAAATGCAATGGAGATTTTACTCACAGGTTTTACAGCGTTCCTGACGCAGGAGTGGATCGAGACGGCATTCCCGGATGATCATGTGCTGACTACCCGCGCAAAAGGGGAGGCGCCGCCGGACACCCGGCTCAAGACGGTGACGCTGGAAGGCAGGCAGCTGTTGGATCAGATTGCAGAGACCTATCAGTTTGACCGCGTTGTCTATTTTTCTGAATATCTTCTGCCGCACGGGAATCAGGAAGGTGAACTGGACCGCCTGCGCCGGGTCCTGCAATCCTGCCGCGAGCGGGAGGTGGAGCTGCTGTACCTCTCAGGGCCGGAGGCAGCATTTGTGCCATCCTCCGGCAAAACGCTGCTGGCCAATGCGGCGGAGGAACTTTGCTTCCATTACGCCAGAACCAGCAAGCTTCAGGTCAAGGTGTTCCGCCTGCCCTACCTGTATGCTGTCTCGGCCAGCGGCGCGGATCGGTTTGCGCGGCTATTCGAACAGATGCCTGCCGGTACGGTTCAAATGGATGAACAGGCCGCGCAGCCGCTGCTGGCGCTCTGTGCAGAAGAACTGGCCGATCTCGTTGCCCGGGTGTTCGATACATGGACACCGGAGCCGGAGCGATTTACGCTGCCGGATGTGTTTGGGAGCACACAGGGGCAGCTGGGCGAGGTGCTGCAAAAGCTGCAGCCCGGGCTGAAGGTGCTGTACGGAACCGATACGATCCAGACCTACCCCGCAGCAGATAATGCTGTCCGCCGCAGGTACGGCTGGTTCCAACGGTACAGCATTCTGGATGATTTTCCGGCGATCTATCATGCGTGGTGCGCCCGGAAGACCGAGAAAAAAAGCTTTATACGCAAAATGGTGGATAAGATCCGCCGAAGCCCACTCCTGCTGCGGCTTGCGGAGATCGCTGCCGCGTGGCTGGCCACGGAACTGCTGGTGCGTATTACAGGCACGGACGCGCAGTTTCGGATGATCGATTTCCGGCTGATGTTCGTTGTGCTGATCGGCACGGTCTACGGCCTCAATGCAGGCGTGCTGTCTGCTGTTCTGGCGTCTGTTTCTCTGGCAGCGGGCTATCTGCGGCAGGGTACCACCCTGATGCTGCTGTTTTATGCGCCTGCCAACTGGTTGGCGTTCATTGTATATTTTGTGGTGGGAGCGTCCTGCGGCTATGTGCAGCTGCGTAATACAGAGACCGCCCGTTTCGTGCAGGAAGAAAACGACCTGCTGCGTAAGCGGCTTGAATTTACCCGGAAACTGTATCAGGATACGCTGAAGGATAAACGGTTGTTCCGCCGCCAGATCCTGGGCCGCCGGGACAGTTTTGGCAAGATCTATGCTGTGACCCAGCAGCTGGATATGCTGCAGCCGCAGGAGATCTGCCGCAAGACGGTGCAGATCATGGAAGACGTGCTGGAAAACCACAGCCTTACCATCTACCGTATGGAAAAGAACCAGGGGTTTGCCCGCCTTACCGCCGCCAGTGCCGGAATGACGCCGGAGCCGGCATACTCGTTGGAGGTGGATCAGTGGCTGGATGTGATCCGTGCCATCGAACAGGAAGGACTGTGGGTGAATCGCGGCTTCCTCCCCGAACGTCCGATGTATGCTGCAGGCGTGCGGCAGAACGGCAGCCTTGTGGTACTGATCGGGCTGCATACTGCCAGCGAAGAGCAGATGACCCTGTATTACCAGAATCTGTTCCGCATCCTCTGCGGACTGGTGGAAACAGCACTGGTGCGGGCCTTTGAGTACGAGAGCGTTGTGCGGGAAAACTGGTATCTGCCCGGCACCTGCCTGCTGCGTCCGGCTGTGTTTGCAGAGCAGCTGGCTACAGCCTGCACCCTGCAGGAAGACAAAATGGCCCATCATCTGCTGCTGCAGGTGACGGGAAAGTTCAAAAACCGGGCCGAAATCAACGACCGGGTGAGGCGCTCCATCCGCAGTACCGATGCAGCAGGCGTTGGAACAAACAACGCCATTTACCTGCTGATGAATCAGACCGATGAAGAAAATCTGCCGCTGCTGACCCAGCGGCTGGGTGAAAAAGGGCTTCATGTCACTGCAGTGCCGCTGGATGAGCAGCTGCGGCTGATCAGCGCTGCAAAACAGGAGGCATCGCATGCATAACGGGTTCTGGCTTGGTCTTGTGCTGCTGGCAGCACATCTGGCCGTATGCGGGTGGATCTGGCTGCTGGCCAGGACCCGGGTACTGGAGGTGGAGGGATATTTTGCCCCGGTGATGCTTCTTGTGCCGCTGTGGGGGCCGCTGTGTGTGCTGCTGCTCCACACTTCCAACCGCCTTACAGGCGGGTGCCTGCGGGAACAGACACTTGAAAAGCTGCACATCAACGAAGAAATACACAAAAGCATCCTTGTGGCGGATGACGAAGGCGAGGATACGGTCGTTCCGCTGGAGGAAGCGCTGCTGGTTGACAGTCCCGCGCAGAAACGCAAGCTCATCCTCTCGGTGCTGACGGATGACCCTGCAGGCTATTATGACCTGCTTCAGCAGGCCCGTATGGACAACGACAGCGAAGTGGTACACTACGCTTCCACGGCGCTGTCGCAGATCACCAAGGAGGCGGACCTGAAATTGCAGAAGCTGGAGCAGCGCTATGCCGCTGCCCCGGACGATGCCGCCGTGCTGGAAGAATACTGCGACTATCTGGAAGGCTACCTGAAAGACGGTTTCGTACAGGGCAGAGCCGCAGAGATCCAGCGCCATCAGCTGGAGCAGCTGCTGAAAAAGCGGCTGGAAGATCTTGACGGACGCCGCAGCTGTATGCTGGAATGCAGGCTGGCAGAGGTGCAGCTCCGTCTTGCTGAGTATGACCGCGCAGAGAAAACGCTGGAAGAGCTTACGGCGCGCTGGCCCCAGCGCGAGGCACCGTGGATGCTCTGCCTGCGGCTGGCAGCAGCGCTGCGAGATGGGGAGGCTATCCAAAAAACACTGGGTCAAATCGAGGAAAAGGAGGTCTACCTCAGTGCAAGGGGCCGCGAGATCGTGCGGTTCTGGCAGGGGAAACAGCAATGATAAAGGAGATCCTTTCCCGGCTGCGGGCGTTCCGCTGGCAAAAGCTGCTGATCATCTGGGCCGTGTTCGTGGCGATGGCCGCTATCCTGTTTGCGGAGCGCAGCGGCATTCAATACAAAGCAGCGAAATTCAAGCTCGATTATCTCTCCCGGACAGAGGTCGAGCCTGCACAGACCGCCATGTTCGGCCAGCCTGTCACCTGCCTGCTGCTCTATGATTCCGGGCAGGAAGGTACAGACCTTGCAAAAGAGCAGTTCGATCAGATCTTGCTGGATATGAAGGTGAGCACGCAGGCTGTGGATGTACACACGACCGCTCTTGAAGGTATCCCGGAGTTTGACCGGTATAAAACCGTTGTGGTCCTCATGAGCGATCTGGATGCGTTAGGCAATCGCCTGATCGACCTGATGAACTGGGTGCGGGACGGCGGCAGCGTCCTGTTTGCCATGACGCCCCAGAAAACGACGTATTTTGATGCCATTTCGCCCAAACTCGGCGTCCTGTCCTCTTCGTGGGAGTATAAGACCGCAGAAAGCATCGTTCCCACAGAGGAGTTTATGCTGGGCGGCGGGCAGCGGTATGAGCTCAGCGACCCATTTGAATCCTCTCTCAGTGTCAGTCTCCGGGAGGAAGCCACAGTCTATGCCCGCACGGGGGACGAAGGCGTTCCGCTGGTGTGGGGCACAAAGTCCGGTGCCGGCAGGGTGGTGGTGGACAACATCGGCATCTACGATAAGATCATGCGCGGCATCTATGCAGCGTCCTTCAGCCTTCTGTGCGATGCCGCTGCTTACCCGGTGATCAACAGCGCGGTGTTCTATCTGGACGATTTTCCCTCTCCGGTACCCGGCGGCGATGGTAGTTATATCCGCAGGGACTACGGGATGAGTATTGCGGACTTTTATTCCAAGGTCTGGTGGCCGGATCTTATGAAGCTTGCACAGCAATACTCCATCCGTTTTACCGGTGTCATGATCGAAAACTATGAGGACGATACCCAAAGCACGCCGGTCCGTCAGCCGGACACCCAGCAGTTCCGATACTATGGCAGCCTGCTGCTGCAGCAGGGCGGAGAAGTGGGCTTCCACGGCTACAACCATCAGCCGCTGGTGCTGCCCGATACGGATTACAAGGATCTTTACAGCTACCGTCAGTGGCCCAGCGAGGATGCCATTGTGGCAGCGATGAACGAGCTGATCGATTTTCAGAAGACTGTGCTCCCCAACACCGAGGGCAGCGTCTATGTGCCGCCCTCCAACATCCTTTCCGCTGCAGGGCGGAAGGTGCTGGGCAGCAAAGTGTCCCAGATCCGCACCATTGCCAGCACCTACTTTTCGGATGGCACGTCCCTGCCCTATGTGCAGGAATTCGGTGTGGCCAGCGACGGTATCGTGGAGCAGCCCCGCATCGTATCCGGCGGTATGGTGGGAGATACCTATATGCGGCTGGCCGCGATGAGCGAGTTGAATATGCATTACGTCAGCACCCACTTTATGCACCCGGACGATCTGCTGGATGTGGACCGCGGTGCTGCGGAAGGCTGGGAAACCTATAAGGGCGGTCTGAAAGATTACCTCAAGTGGCTCAGTGCCGCTGCACCGGATCTGCGCAGGCAGACCGGCACCGAGTGCTCTGCTGCCATCCAGCGGTATGCACAGCTGACGGTCACGCTGGACAGCACCGATACCGCATGGACGCTGCATCTTGGCAATTTTGCCGATGAAGCATGGCTTTCTTCCGCGCCAATGACGGGACTCCGGCAAGGTGACGGGCGCGAATTGACCCGCTGACCGGAGAGCTTTATCTGCTCAAGGCCAATGCCGACACAGTCCGCATTGAAAAGAAGGGGGCGTGACCATGCGCATCTGTCTGGTGCTGGAGGGGTCTTACCCCTATGTCCACGGCGGCGTATCCACATGGATGCACGCTTATATTCAGGCTATGCCTTGGCAGGAGTTCTCCCTCTGGGTCATCGGTGCCAAAGCGCAGGACCGGGGAAAGTTTGTGTATGAGCTGCCGCCCAACGTGAAAGAGGTGGAGGAGGTTTTTCTGGATGATGCTCTCCGTCTCCACGGTGAGCAGCATCCGGTCCTGTTTACCGCAGACGAGCGCACCGCCCTGCGGGAGCTGGTACGGCTGGGCAGCCCGGATTGGGATGTGCTGTACCGTCTGTTTCAGGAAAAAGGCGCCCACCCGGCTCTCTTTTTTAGCAGAGCCGGGACTTCATGGAGCTGTTCACGGACATCTGCATGAAAGAGTATCCCTATGTGGCCTATGCGGATGCGTTCCATACCATGCGCTCGATGCTGCTGCCGGTACTCTATCTGCTTACGGGCCGGGTGCCGAAAGCGGATGTCTACCATGCGATCTCTACCGGCTACGGAGGTCTGCTGGCCTGTCTGGGCGGCAGCCTGAACCATGCACCGGTGCTTCTTACGGAACACGGCATCTACACCCGCGAACGTGAGGAGGAGATCATCCGCGCAGAGTGGGTGGTGCCATCGTTCAAGAGCCGGTGGATCCGGTTTTTCTATCTGCTTTCAGAGGAGATCTACCGGCGGGCGTTCCGGGTCAGCAGCCTGTTCTATAATGCCCGCCGGACGCAGATCGAGATGGGGTGCAATGCGGAAAAGTGCATCGTTATCCCAAACGGCGTCCAGTATGAGCGGTTCTGCAATATCCCGCTCAAACAGGAGGATGGCTGGGTGGATATTGGCGCAGTGGTGCGTCTGGCTCCTATCAAGGACGTCAAGACCATGATCTATGCGTTCTTTGAACTGGCCTCCCGGGTCCCCAACGTCCGGCTCCACATCATGGGCGGCGTGGACGATGAGGACTATGCGAAAGAATGCTATGCACTGGTGGAGGAATTGCAGCTCAAAAATCTGATCTTCACAGGTCGTGTGGATGTGGTGCAGTATATGCAGAAGCTGGATTTCACCATCCTCACCAGCATTTCGGAGGGACAGCCGCTCTCTGTGCTGGAATCCATGGCAGCCTGCCGTCCCTGCGTGACCACCGAGGTGGGATGCTGCAGGGAACTGCTGGAAGGCGCCCCGGGGGATACGTTCGGCATTGCAGGCTACTGTGTACCCCCTATGTACCGTCAGGGGCTGGCCGATGCGATGGAGAAAATGTGTGCCAGCCGTGCCCGGCGCGAAGAGATGGGGCGCATTGGCCAAAGACGGGTGGATGCTTACTTCCACCACGAGCAGATGCTGGCGAACTACCGCAAAATGTACGACGAAACCGCAAAGGAATATCACTTGGAGTAACCATGGCAGGAATTGGATTTGAATTGAAAAAGCTGTTCCGCCGCAAAGGGCTGTTTGCCTCCCTGCGGGCCTACGGCTATGCGGGCATCATCTGCACCGGCCCCATGCTGCTGGGCGTTCTGCTTCAGCTTGGTATTTTGCTGCTCTGCAGCTGGGCGGGCGCACCGCGGGATCAGCAGGATCTGCTGGTCTGCATGATCACCTATACGCTGCTGTTTTCCCTTACGGTCACCAGCTTCTTTTCCATGCCGGTAACACGGTATCTGGCAGATATGCTGTATGAGGAACAGGAGCAGACCATCCTGCCTTCGTTCTGGGGCTCCAGCAGCCTGATGCTTGTACTGGGCTGCACACTGTATGGGCTGTTTCTGCTTGTTTCAGGAGCAACTCTTTTGCAGGGCCTGCTCTGCCTGTGGCTCTTTGCAGAGATGATCGTGAACTGGAATGGAATGAGCTACCTGACCGCCATCAAGGACTACCGTGGCATCCTCTGTTCTTTTCTGGCTGCCATTGCGCTGGCGTTCGGGCTGGGGTTCGTGCTGGTGGTGCTGCTGGGCGGTCCGGTGCTGGAGGGAATGCTCTTTGCTGTGACCATGGGTTACGGTCTGATGATGGTCTGGGATGTAGTGCTGCTCTACCGCTACTTCCCGCAGAGCGAGGAGAGCCCCTGGGCATTTCTGCGCTGGGTGGATGCGTTCCTGCCGCTGGCCTTTACGGGGCTGTGCACCAACATCGGGTTGTTTGCCCACCTTGTCATCTGCTGGGCGGGGCCGTTGGGCGTACAGGTCAAAGGCCTGTTTTATGGGGCTCCGTACTATGATGTTCCTGCCCTTATTGCGTTTTTGACCATTCTCGTCACAAGCGTAAATTTTGTGGTGTCGGTGGAGGTAAATTTTTACCCCAAATACCGGAATTACTACAGCCTGTTCAACGATGGCGGCGTTGTGGGCGATATTGTCACAGCAGAGGAAGAGATGCTGGCTGTGCTGAACCGTGAACTTCGGTTCACGGCCCTCAAACAGCTGTTCGTCACAGCGGCGGTACTTTCGCTGGAGAACACTCTGCTGGCTTTGCTGCCTCTTGGGGTTCAACGACCTGATGCACGGCTACTTCCGCACCCTGTGTGTGGGGTACGGCCGTTTACGCCGTGAGCAACACCATCCTGATGATCCTGCTTTACTTCACGGATTACGGAGGCGCTGTCGCAGCTGCCGCTGTGTTTGCTGTTTCTGCCAGCGGGCTTACGGCGCTTTCCATGGCGTTCGACCCTGCGTTTTACGGATTCGGCTTCCTGATTGGGGCGGCACTGTTTTATCTGGTCACGCTGTTCCGGTTGGATGTCTTTACGGCCAACCTGCCCTATCGGGTGTTGGGGCAGCAGCCTATTGTGGCAGAAACAAAATCCGGGCGCTTCACCCGGCTGGGGCTGTTCCTGGAACATAAAAAGCGAAAGCCGACGAAGAGTGCAAAGCATAGTGCTTCTTGAGGGGAGAGAAAAGATGGAAGATAAGAAACTGATCCCGCGCCGCAGAGTGCTGGGGCTGGGCGTGGCGCTAGCCGGGCTGTGTGCAGGCTGTGCCGTGCTGCCGGCCGGGAGTACAGAGAGCGCTGCCGGCTCACAGGCGGCGTCTGGGGAGAAAGCAGCGGACAAGGTGGAAAAGGCTCCGCTGGAGGATATCAACAGTGTCCACCTGCGGGATAATGCAGAACTGTACAACGTCTATGATGACAGCGGCGTGGTGACGATGTACCTGACCGTGAGCCGGGGCAACGACAGCGAGAACACAAACCACAGCTGGGCAGAGATCAATCACTATTCGGTTTATGACTACGAGTACATGAACACTCCCCGCTATCAGGTGAACGGCCTTTTGCAGGTGGGCGATGAGAACGGCCCAGTCGTGGGAGAGCTTGGATATGATACCCTGACCCCAAATGCCACGGTTCAGATCCGCGGTCAGACCTCCAGCCGAAATAGCCAAAAGAACTATAAGATCAAACTAAAGAAAAATAAGGGCAGCTGGCGCGGTCAGCGCACCATCGCTCTGAACAAACACATGGGCGAGGGACTGCGCTTCCGTAATAAGATGGCTTATGACCTTATTAAGGGAATCGACCAGATGATGGGCCTTCAAACCCAATTCGTGCATTTGTACGTCAAAGACCTGACTGACAGCGACAGCGGTGTATTTGAAGATTATGGACTGTATACGCAGGTCGAACAGCTGAATAAGACCGCTCTCAAGACGCATGGAGCAGATCCAAACGGCCAACTGTATAAAATCAATTCCTTTGAGTTTTTGCGCAATGAAGATATCATCCGCCTCACAACGGACCCTGCATATGACCAAACTGCATTTGAGGCGCTGCTGGAAATAAAGGGAGACAGTGACCACTCCAAATTGATCGAAATGCTGGAAGTTCTCAACGATGAAACGTCGTCCATGGAGGATGAGCTCTTTGCAACGTACTTTGATAAGGAAAATATCGCCTATTGGATGGCGTTTCAGCTGCTGACCGGCAATACAGACACTCAAAATCGAAATGTCTATTTGTACAGCCCACAAAACTCCAGCAAATGGTATCTCTGGGACTGGGACAATGACGGTATGCTCCGCCGCCGGGAACGTGAGATCATCAAGTTCTCGGACTCTGAAAGCTGGGAACGCGGCGTGAGCAACTACTGGGGCAATGTATTGTTCCGGCGCTGTCTGCAAACACAAAGTTACCGTGATATGCTGGATGCTGCCATGAAGGAGCTTTATGCTTACATGAATAAGACGCGTATCCAGTCCATGCTGGAACATTACCGAGGTGTGACGGAAACATATGTCTGGCAGATGCCAGACCGGATGTATGTCCCTATCACGCATGCCGAATACGAAGAGGTTCTGAAGAGCATCTGGCCGGAGATCGAAGAAAACTATAATTACTACTGGGAGAGCTACCGTAAGCCCATGCCATTTTACATTGGCATACCGCAGGCAGCAAACGGTCAGCTGCATCTGAATTGGGATCCTTCCTATAATTTTAAGGTCGAGGAGATCCATTATACGGTCGAGCTTGCAAAAGATTATCTGTTCAACACAGTATTCTTCCGGCAGGAAGATCTGATCCTGCCGGAGCTTACAATGTATACGCTTCCTGCTGGACAGTATTTTTTGCGGGTCCGCGCAACGAATGCATCCGGTTACACGCAGGATGCGTTTGATTATTATGTTACCGAGGCCGGCAAGCATTATGGCATGATCTGTTTTTACGTCCAGCCTGACGGCAGCATTGCGGAGGACACCTATGAAGAATAAGCACGCATTCTGGCAGCGGTGCCTGGAGCGGGGAGAACAACTGCTGGCTCCGCAGCCCTGCAGCCATACGGAAGCTTACCGCCACGAGCTGAAATATCTCATCTCATGGGCGGACAAGGCTGAACTGACAACACGGATGTCCCCGTCTCAAACCTGGACCCCACGCAACGAATGGCGGCTATTTCATCCGCAGCCTGTATTTTGACGATTATTGGAATACTGCTTACGAGGAAAAAGATGCCGGTGTGCTGCTGCGCAAGAAATACCGCATCCGCATTTATAATTGCAGCGACCGCAGCATCAAGCTGGAGCGAAAGAAAAAATTCGGCAGTTACATCTATAAAGAAGCTGCACCTTTGACCCATGCAGAGTTTGATGCGATTCTCGCCGGAGACTATGACTTTCTGCTGCACAGTCCCCGCCGTTTGTGTCAGGAGTTCTACACCGAGTGTGTGTGCAATGTGCTCCGTCCCCGGGTCATCGTGGATTATGACCGGGAACCATGGATCATGGATGCCGGCACGGTGCGCGTTACATTTGACCAGAATGTCCGGGCAGCTGTGGGCAGCTGGAATATTTTTGACTCCGCGCTTCCCGCCCTGCCGGTGCTGGAGCCGGGCAAACTGGTCATGGAAGTCAAATTTACAGAGTATCTGCCGCAGATCGTGCGGGATATCCTCCCGCCCCGTGCGCAGGAGCTGACTGCCGTTTCCAAGTATGTGCTGTGCTGCGATAAGACTGCCTATCGGCACGGGTTTGAATACTGGAACGAAACCTGAGAGAAAAGGATTTACAACGAACCATGAGCACAAAAGACTTTATCAAAAAATCTGTCCTGAACGCCTTTACCCAGTACGATGCGCCGAAGCTTGCCGTGGCGCTGCTGGCGGCGCTGGCGCTGGGCATCCTCATTTATCTGGTCTACCGCAAATTCTATACGGGCGTGGTCTACTCCCGCAGCTTTGCAGTTACGCTGGTGGGTATGTGCGTGCTTACCTGCATGGTCACGCTGGCCATCAGTACCAACGTGGTCATCTCCCTTGGTATGGTGGGTGCATTGTCCATCGTCCGCTTCCGCACCGCAGTCAAGGACCCGCTGGATCTGTTGTATCTGTTCTGGTCTATCACTACGGGCATCACGGCGGGTGCCGGAATGTATGCACTGGGGCTGGTCACGGCGGCTGTCATGATCGTTATGATCTACCTGTTCTCCCACTGGCAGGCCAAAGGCCGGGTGTACATTGCGGTGATCCACTATGTGGGAACTGAGGCCGGAGACGACATCGTCCGGGCGCTGAGGCGCATCAAGTATGCGGTCAAATCCAAGACCATGCGGGGCGAAAACACCGAGATGGCGGTAGAGGTATTCTGCAAAGACCCCAATATGGAATTTGCAGACCGTATCCGCGCGGTAAAGGGGGTACAGGATGTCACCCTCATCCAGTATAACGGGGAATATCATGGGTAATATTTCAAGGATCCTGGCGGCAGGGCTCTGTCTGCTGGGGATGGGAGCTGCAATGACCGCATCGACCACAAAGACAAGGACCTATGCTGCGGACGACAGCGCATTTCCCAATGCCCAGATCGGTTATGCCCCGATGATCGATACCGCAGAGGCAGGCGATGCAACGCTCCGCTATCTGGAGCGTTACATGGCGGGAGGCAGAGCCGGAAGAGGGCGTGTATGCGTGGGAGGCGATCAGCGAAAAATACGACTTTGCCTCACTGCGGGAGCAGGGGGATCCACCTGGTGCTCCGTTTTGTCTGTGATGTGCCGGGACAAGAGACGCATCTGGATATTCCGGACTGGCTTTATGCGCAGACAAAGGATGGCAGCTGGTACGACACGGATTATGGGAAGGGCTACTCTCCAAACTATGCCAATGCAGTGTTCCGGGCTGCGCATCATCGTGTGCTTTGTGCGCTGGCGGAGTTTTTGGGTAGGGATAATTTTGTTTCCTATGTGGAGCTGGGCAGCCTTGGACACTGGGGCGAGTGGCACATCAAAAGCGAAGATGGGCTGGTACCCATGCCGGATGAGGCGATCCGGGACGAATATGCCGCCGATTATCTTGCGGCTTTTCCTACGGCGAAGCTGCTGATGCGCAGGCCGTTCAACATCGCCGCAAAACATCAGCTTGGCCTTTACAACGATATGACCGGCGAGGAAAAAGACACCATGGAGTGGCTGGGATGGACCGCAGAGGGCGGCTGGTATGGCGATGAGCCGCATGCTCTTTCTGCCATGCCCACTTTCTGGCAGGATGCCCCGGTGGGCGGCGAGTTCACCAGCAGCCTTTCCATGCGGGATATGCTGGGGAAAAATCTTCCCCGTACGCTGCACCTGTTGGAGGCATCGCACATGAGTTTTCTCGGCCCCAAAACGGCATCGATCAAGTATGCGAAAGGATATAAGGCCGTGCTGAAGCAGCTGGGCTATCGGCTCCGGGTAACAGAGTTGAAGCTGACTCCCTGTGCAGACGGCGTTTGCGCAGAGCTGACTGTGGCAAACGAGGGCGCGGCACCATTCTACTGGGAGTGGCCCGTGAATCTTTATGTGGAGGATGCAGCAGGCAGCACGTTGTACACGGCGTGTCTGCCGCTGTCCCTGCCAAAGCTGATGCCGGGGAATAGCCAAAAAGCATCGGTCAAACTGGAAGGGGCGGATGCACAGGAACTGCTAAGCGGAGGGTGGAAGCGTCGCAGCCCAAAACATCTGACCATTGGCATCGTGGACCCAATGACAGGCCGTGATGCAGTACGGTTTGCCATGAAGGCGGAGCAGAAAAGCGGAAGAACGACATTGCTGTAGGCTGCCGCGCAAAAAGTAGAATTTCATAAGACCCGGTTCTGGTGGAATGCTCCCGGACGGCCCGGCGGGGCTTTGGAAAAACCATGCCCGAAGCCGGTCTGCTGTAGATCATACCCCACAAGGAGGTCTGTTTCATGAATCCGACTCTGCGAAAGGATGCCGATGCCATCATCGCATCCAGCCTGAACGCCGTCCTGCCGGACGAAGCTGTCCGCCGCGCGCTGAAAGCCTTTGTGCCCAAGGGCGGCAGGGTGCTGCTGGTCGCAGCGGGCAAGGCCGCATGGCAGATGGCACACGCGGCAGTGGAAGCGCTGGACCGTGTGGACGGCGGGCGTGGTCGTGACCAAATTACGAGCATGTCAAGGGCGAGATCCTGGGCGTAAATTGTTATG
>ENA-OQKC01000569-OQKC01000569.1-human-gut-metagenome-genome-assembly--contig:-NODE-569-length-15369-cov-3.391681_pt1 | contig 15369 bp, 9 predicted proteins | sample MGYA00242774_ERZ504790 | MGnify/ENA primary metagenome ERZ504790 (study PRJEB26092, sample SAMD00036419) | human gut metagenome | host: Homo sapiens | study: EMG produced TPA metagenomics assembly of...
GTAAAGTTTGTACCGGCAGGAGCTGTAACCGTATTCAGCAAATCATCAGTTTTACGATAATACAAATCAAGAGTACCTGTCAATTTGTTGTTCAATACACCGAAATCCAATCCAATATTGTAAGTTGTAGTTTCTTCCCATTTCAAGTTTTCATCATAAGCTTGAGGAGCAATCAATGAATACTTGTTATTACCAAAATAATAATTTGCTCCAGCTTTGGAATACATATAGCGAGCCATATAAGGATAGTCACCATTATTCAGGTTTTGCTGACCAGTAATACCATAGCCCAAACGCAACTTCAAATCAGAAAGCCAATCCACTCCCTTCAAGAAATTCTCTTCTTTCATCTTCCATGCCAAAGCAACTGAAGGAAATAATCCCCAACGATTGTCTTTATTGAAACGTGAAGAACCATCATTACGCAAGGTAAATGTCACCAAATAACGATTCAATAATGTATAATTCAAACGCCCAAAGAAAGAAACAAGATAGTTTTCAGTTGAATAATCTTCCATATCCTTATAGAATTCCTTACCAGTTTCTTCAGCTTTTACTGTAGAATAAGGATATTTGGTCCATGTAGAATTATAGAAATGCTGCCAAGAATAACCGCCCATAACATCGACATGATGTGCACCAAACTCTTTAGCATAATTCAAATAGAAATCCAGCAATGTATTCCGCTTCAATTGATAATAGCTGCTATTTTCCCCAAAACCAGTTTTATAGTTACCTTGGCACCAAGTCATAGGAGCATTATCTTCTATAATAACATCACCTTCACTCTTAGACACGTCGTAACCTAAATTCAAGTTTGCTCTCAATTCGGGCAGGAAATGAAACTTATAGTCAATTTGTGCATTACCAATACTTCTATAAACAGTTGATTCGTCATGCTTTGAATCTAAAATAGAAACGGGATTAGCCAAACCAATATCAACCGGTGTAGGATTATTGCCACTTTTCATATACATAAAGTAGCCGTTACCATAGGGATTTCCATCCATGTAAATAGGCTGTGTCGGATCATATTGCGTCGCCATACCTATTGCACCAGTATCTGCAAAACGGTTTGTATTATAAATACCTTTCACATTCAACTGAATATTCAATTTCTTATCAAAGAAATTAGGATTCAAGCTAATAGCACCAGTCAAACGCTCCATATTAGAAGTCTTCAATATACCATTTTCATTGGTATAAGAAACTGATACACGATAGGGCATGTGTGGTATAGCACCAGAAACATTAACATTGTGGTCTGTACTGAAAGAGGTTTTGAATATTTCATCCTGCCAATCAGTATTTGCCTGACCTAATGCTTTAAACTGAGCACTTGATTCACCGAATTTAGAAGTCACAAATTCTCTAAATTCATTTGCAGACATTACATCTACTTTATTGGGTCTTGTATTAATAGAGAATGTACCGCTATAACCAACTTGTACACGTCCAGACTTTCCTTTTTTAGTATTAATAATAATAACACCGTTAGATGCACGAGAACCATAAATGGCTGTTGCAGAAGCATCTTTCAAAATAGTAAAAGTCTCAATATCATTGGGATGGACAGTAGCCAAAGGATTTGACATACCATTAATACCACCGTCATCTACAGGCACACCGTCAATAACAATCAACGGATTATTGGATGCAGACATAGAAGAACCGCCACGCACACGAATTGTAGCACCAGCTCCCGGAGCACCACCGTCAGTAATCACACTTACACCGGCAGCTTTACCAACCAACATATCAGTAGCAGATGTAACAGCACCTTTTACCATTTTATCTGCACTAATAGCCGTAACAGACCCAGTCAAATCATTCTTTTTGGCTGTACCGTAACCAATTACGACCACCTCGCCCAACAATTCCGCATCATCTTGTAATGTAATAATTACTGAAGGAGCAGCAGCTACTTCTTGCGTCTTGTATCCGATAAAAGCACGACCAACGTAGCTCCCTGAGGAACTGTCAATGTAAAATTACCATCAAGGTCAGTGATTGTACCATTCGTGGAATTTCCTTTTTCCACTACATTTGCGCCTATCACTCCTCCCAAAGCATCTTTTACATGCCCTTTCACGGTGATGTTCTGTGCATAAGCGCCTACAGACAAGAATAACCCTAACATTAGGGTAAGAATCGTTTGACAGATTCTAAGATTAACTTGCTTCATGCATTTAATAAATTAAAGTTAACAATATTAATTACCTATATATATTATTCGAAAAATAATTTTCGTACTTTCGCTTTCTAACGTCTTTCAAGTACCCAAAGCATGACGCAACAAAAATATGCTTTATTACTTTAGTAAAGTATAAAGAGAGTGTAAAATGTGGGAAACGAACAGTGCAAACGATTGCATGCGGTTGCACAAGATAGAAAAATCACTTGATATATCATAATACAGCGCTTCTCTCCACTCTACATGTGGCATTCTTGCACATAACATATATGTTTATTCTGCTGAAGTACAGAGATTTTCACCGCCTAACGACCGTTAGGCGATTTGTTGATGGCCGTTGGCAGATCGCTTTACGGCCGTCAACAAATCGCTTTACGACCGTTAAGTACTACACAACATCAAGACAAAACAAAAGAAACACAAAGCTTTTACTGAAGAAATGCCATGCATGTATAAACCAAGCAACATACTTTCAGGATATGAATAACGTGTCTGCACAATATTAATATGCCATTAACACGATATTAACAAAATGGCCGACATGATATTAACTTGTTACATTACAACAAGTTAACATCATGTCGGCCCTAAAAACAGAGGTGGAAGCAAAATTTGCTTCCACCTTTTTCTGTTGCTTCCACCGCACCTCAAACACCGATGAACAAAGGGTTACAGAGCAGGTGTGGTAGAGTGGAAGCAAATAGTGCTATTTATTTCTCTGAAGTATAAAGTACCAGCTTTCCGGACTTCAATCCTTTAGCCCTTGCCTCAAACACAATCTCACCGGCTTGCTCGCCACTCTGCACAATAGCCGTCAGCTGACCGCTGAAAGCCGGCATCTTGGGCAGATGGAACAAATCGAGGCTGGTAGCATCTCCATTGGCAGCAGCGCGATACTTTCCGGCACCCTTCACCGAGAAGTTTACCATGCGGCTGTCTGCCGGACAAAGGTTACCGTCCTTATCCACGACACGGACTGTGATATATGCCAGGTCTTTGCCATCGGCAGACAAGCGGGTGCGGTCGGCAACCAGCTCCAGATGATGGGGCTTGCCAGCGGTACGAATCACCTTTTCTTCTGCAGGCTTGCCGGAAGCATCATAAGCCACCACTTTCACTTCGCCCGGTTCATAAGGAACATCCATCCACATCAAGCGATAGCGACGCTGCAAAGCAAGGGAGTCCCGGCCTTCCAAAGCACGGCTTTCATCAGCAGTAAGTTTCCGTTGTTTGCCATAACTCTTTCCGTTGACGAACAGTTCGGCACTGGGATAGCTGGTGTAAACAAAAACCGGAGTATTCTCCCCTTCCCTGCCCGGCCACGTCCAGTGCGGAAGGACATGCAAGGTATTTGCCTGCTTGTTCCATAGGCTGCGGTACAGATAGAAACGGTCTTTGGGGAGGCTTGCCAAGTCTATGATACCGAAAACGGAGCTGTGGCTGGGCCAGGAATCCGTACTATAAGGAGAAGGCTCACCCAAATAATCAAAGCCCGTCCAGACGAACTGTCCGATTGTCCAGTCATAATCATCAGCCAAAGCAAAATCCTCATCGGGAAGATTCGACCAGGAACAACACTCCACATCATAACCGGAGCACTGATGGTCATCATACATCACACTGGCACCCTTCTGTACGGGAAATTTATAGACACCACGAGAACTTACAGTGGAAGCCGTCTCCGAACCGAGCACAATATTCTGTGGAAGAGTCTCATAAGACTCCACATAACGGTGAGCCCGATAATTAAGACCGGGTACATCAATCATTGCCGCAAACCCGTTGGCAAGCACGCAAGTTACCTGGTCCATACCGCAAGTAACGGGGCGTGTAGGGTCTTCGCGATGGCAAATATCCTGCAGGAAAGAAGCCACTTTGTAGCCCTCGGGACTACATTGGGTAGGAACCTCATTTCCTATACTCCACATTACCACACAAGGATTGTTCCGATACTGATGCAGCATGTTTACTATATCCTTTTCTGCCCATTCGTTGAAATAGCGGTGATAACCATTCTCACATTTGGCAATATCCCATTCATCGAAAGGTTCCAACATCATCATAAAGCCCATCTCGTCACAGAGTTCCACCAATTCGGGTGTAGGCATATTGTGGGAGGTACGGACTGCATCACATCCCATATCCTTCAATAATGTCAACTGACGGCGAAGAGCAGCCACATTGACAGCCGCACCCAACGGGCCCAAATCGTGGTGATTGCATACCCCCTGGAATTTACGGTGCTTACCATTCAGGAAGAATCCCTTATCAGCTATAATCTCAATGCTGCGGATACCAAAACGCGTGGTATATTCGTCAGTCTGTTTGCCATCTACATAAATCTTAGATACTGCCTTATATAAATAAGGTGTCTCAGGGGACCACAGAGACGGAGCATTTATCAGAAAATTCTGCTCAAATGGCTGTCCGTGATTAATTTTCCGGCTATTATCCTTACGGGCTACTATCTTACCGTCCGGCGCAATAATATCAGTAGAAATACGAACATCCGCATCACCGGCATTCCGTATTGTAGTACGCAGACGCACGGAAGCGTATTCAGCAGAAACATGCGGTGTGGTGAGCTGTGTACCCCAAACCGGAACATGAACACGTTCCGTAGTAACTAGGCGGACATTGCGAGTACAATCCCGCCCCCGGATACCAACGGGAGGACTGGGGTCTGTTTTCCAGACGGACAGCCAGCACATTGTTTTACCGTCGGCATTCAGCAAACCGGTACATCGCAATGAAAAGAGTTATACCCGGAAAGGCCAGAACAAGCTTCTTTCCCATTGACATAGACCCGAGCCTCACTCATAGCACCATCGAAAACCAGAGTGACCTGCTTGTCTGCAGAAGCATCAAAAGCCGTACGATACCAACCGACACCCACATAAGGCAACCCTCCGGTACGCCCGGTCTTTACGGAAGCTTGTTTTTCAAGGTCTTGCGTAACCGCTACCTCCTGCAAATCGTTGTTGCGGTCGAACGGACCAAAGATGGCCCAATCATGAGGAATGGTCACTGTTTCCCACTTACTGTCGTCTAAATTTGTTTGTGTTGCTTCGGGAACATCTCCCTTGGTGAACTTCCAGTTCTTTTCCAACAATGCTTCTGTACGCTGCGCCATTGCCGCCAAGGCAAAAAAAGCGCAGCAGGAAAAGATAAGTATTGTCTTTCTCATTCTTCTTTAAAAGATTTTGTTAATATAATTATTTAAAAGCATCCATTATCACAGTGGGGCGGCCGTCTTCAGTGAATGCCCCCAGCCGATATTGGTTCGGCCTGCATTCCGGTTCCCAGTAGAACACGCCCTTGCAGCGTCCGCCGGTATTCTCCTTGCACTCTTTCAGGATACGTGCCAGTTGGCGTTTCCCTTCTGCCAGCACGGAAGCACTTGCCAGATTCCCTTTGTCGTCGGCACACTCCATGCCGGTTTCCACAACCATCACGTCACAGTTGTATTTCCGGGCTACACTATTAATATTGGCAATACACTCGGTGATAGTTCTATCAGCTGTATATTCCTTGTGCTCGAGCATCGTCCAGTAAGGATAGAGCGACATGCCTATCATATCCCACTTACCGCCATTGGCTCTCAGTTCATCAAAGAACCAGGTATACAATTCGTTGTCATATCCATTGTCCAGATGGACGATGACAATGGCATCGTCGAAGACGGACTTTACCGCATCGTATCCTACATTGATAAAAGCAGCCAGGTTGGCAAAGTTCTCACGGTATTTCACTTCCTCGGAAGTGCTGTTGGAACCCTTTACATCACATTCCCTCACATCATAGGACGCACCACTCAATGCAGCATCTTCATCCCAGAGCATCCCCGAACGGATTTCATTACCTACCTGAACCCACTTGGGAGTAACTCCTGCCGCTTTCAGCGCATTAAGTACATCGGCAGTATGACCGGCGACGGCTTTCTTCAAGTCGGCCAAGTTCAGTCCTTTCCATGCAGCAGGCTTATGCTGCTGTCCAGGGTCGGCCCACCAGTCACTGTAATGGAAGTCTACCATTACGTCCATGCCCAGCTCTGCGGCACGCTTGGCTTTCGTCACCAAATCGGCCGTATTGCACCAGTTATCGTGTTCTTTGGGGTCGACCCATACTCTGAGTCGAACCGCATTCAGGCCCAAATCCTTCATCAGCTGGAAACAATCGGTCTCCACACCGGAGGTATTGTAAAATTTCATACCCTTATGTTCCATCTCCGTCACCCAACTGATGTCGGCACCTTTAGCAAAGTCTGTAGCCAGAGGTTCCTCCTTATCGGGAAGTCCACCAGCATTGGGGTCTGTCTCATTATTGCTGCTGCATGCAAATACTGCAAAGGCAATACAAAAAAAGAAAGTCAAAAACTTCATGTGTTTCATGGCGTTATCATCATTAATTGCGTACTGCAAATATAAGCATTTAGGGAATATAGAACTATATATCACCTTAATTTGTCAAAATACGGGTATCTGCAATCGTTTGCACAAACTTACAACCCGATAAACCTCAACGGATAAGCACAATTTACCTTATTACGTTATTTTTGCAATCGGATTAGGGAAGTTTACCTTATCTTTGTCCTCAAAACTATACCATGAATAAACCGCAGATTACCATCAAGGATATTGCCCGGGCGCTGAATGTCTCCCCCTCCACTGTGTCGAGGGCGCTGAAAGACAATCCGGACATCAGCAAGGAAACACGTGACCTTGTCCATGCCTATGCGCGCGAGCATAACTACAAGCCCAACGTACTTGCCGTAAATCTCCGCGCAAGCCGCAGCAATACCATCGGCGTCATTGTCCCCCAACTGGTACACCACTTCTTTTCCTGCGTATTGAGCGGAATTGAGAAAGCAGCGGCGGATGCCGGATATAATATCATAGTGGCGCAGAGCAGCGAATCGTACGAGCAGGAAGTGAAAATTGTACATTCTTTCCTTGCCGCCCGTGTCTGCGGAGTCATCGCTTCACTTGCCAAGGACACTTCCCAATACGACCATTACCAGGAGCTGCTGAACAACGATATTCCCATTGTCTTTTACGACCGTATATGTACGGGGCTGAAAACCGAGCGAGTGGTGGTGGACGACTATGCCGGCTCCTTTGCAGCCGTGGAATACATGATACAGACCGGATGCAAGCGTATCCTTTTCTATGGTGCGGCTCCCCACCTAGAGATTACCAAGAATCGCCGGAACGGCTACCTGGATGCCATGAAGAAGTATAAAATTCCGGTGGACGACAGCATGATTCTGTTGTGCGACACCCGTGAACGCGCCATCTCCATCACTCCCGACCTGCTGGAAAGCGAAAACCGCCCTGACGGTTTCTTTGCCATCAACGACGAGACAGCTTCGGGCATACTGTATGCCTGCAAACTGGTCGGCGTAAAAGTTCCCGATGAAGTATCCATCTGCGGATTCACCGACGGAGCCATTGCCCAAAGCACCGACCCGAAGCTGACTACCGTGGAGCAGCATGGCGAGGAAGTAGGTAAAAGCGCTTTCAGCATTCTGACCGGAAAGCTGGAGGGAGAAGAGAAAAGCAACAACAAGATAGTACGTACCAATCTGGTGATAAGAGGAACTACGAAATAATAAAACATATTAAACCATCATGAAAGTAAAACCCGATTTAAGTTTCTGGAAGCTGTGGAACATCAGCTTTGGTTTTTTCGGCGTACAGATTGCATATGCTTTGCAGAGTGCAAACATCAGCCGTATCTTTTCCACTTTGGGTGCAGACCCGCATAATTTGAGTTATTTCTGGATATTACCGCCGTTGGCAGGTATCATTGTACAACCCATCGTGGGAGCCGCCAGTGACAAGACCTGGACACGCTTCGGGCGGCGCATCCCTTATCTGTTTATAGGTTCGTTGGTGGCCGTACTCGTCATGTGCCTGCTACCCAATGCCGGAAGCTTCGGCATGGCAGTAAGTACAGCCATGATTTTCGGACTGGTATCGCTGATGTTCCTCGACACCTCCATCAATATGGCCATGCAACCCTTCAAAATGATGGTGGGCGACATGGTGAATGAGAAACAAAAAGGACTCGCCTACTCCATCCAGAGTTTTCTCTGCAATGCAGGCAGCCTGGTGGGATATCTCTTCCCGTTCATCTTTGCATGGATTGGCATCAGCAATACAGCTCCCCAAGGAGTAATCCCCGACTCGGTGATTTACTCATTCTACATCGGAGCGGCCATCCTTATCTTCTGCGTCATCTACACTTCGGTCAAAGTAAAAGAGATGCCGCCTGCCGAATATGCAGAGTATCACGGCATCACCGAAGAAGAGGAACATGAAAAGACCAACATGCTGAAGCTGCTCATCAAGGCTCCGAAAGCATTCTGGACTATCGGACTGGTACAGTTCTTCTGCTGGTTTGCTTTTATGTTCATGTGGACCTATACCAACGGCAGCATCGCTGCCAATGCTTTTGATGCTCCTACAGTAGAGCACCTGGTAGATGGTGTCACCAAAGTGGTACTCGACACCAAGAGCCTGCAATATCAGAATGCCGCCGACTGGGTAGGCGTACTGTTTGCCGTACAAGCCATCGGCTCTGTGCTTTGGGCCATCTGCATACCGATGTTCAAGGACCGTCGCCGGGTCTACTCACTCAGCCTTGTTCTGGGAGGTATAGGTTTCATTTCCACCTACTTCATACACGACCCTTATATGCTCTTCATTTCCTTCTTGCTGATAGGTTGTGCATGGGCTGCCATGCTGGCACTGCCGTTCACCATCCTGACCAACGCACTGAGCGGAGGACACATGGGTACTTATCTGGGACTTTTCAACGGTACTATCTGTATCCCGCAGATTATAGCAGCTGCTTTGGGCGGCACCATCCTTGCCTTGTTTACTCCCCAAGGAGGACTGCCTCCTGAAATCAATATGCTTGTGCTGGCAGGAATCATGCTGATAATCGGCGCCGCCTGCGTATACCTCATCAAAGAGAACCAAGGAGAAAAAAGCAAGTAAGCACACGCCTCCGAAACATAACACACAAAGAACCGAGACCGGCACACCGTACAAAGGACAGCCGTTATCTTTGTAATAAAGACATGAATCATACCGTATGATTACCATAATCATATCGTATGATTCATGCTTTCATACCGTATGATTGTTACCTCTTCTTCTGACCGTACATAGCATCTGTTATTGACGAGCCTACCAGCCCTCCGGCAAGAAAGCAGGTAAAAAAAAGCCTACCGCACGTTTGTTTTTTCCTTTCCATTTCTTCTTTATTTCCGCATATTGCTTAACTTTACGGCGATAACTACAGAAAACACGTCGCCATGAAGAAATACCTCAAGACCGATGAATGGAACATCATCGAAGACCAATTCCACCCCGACCGTCAACGGATGTCGGAAAGTATATTCAGTCTCGGAAACGGACGTTTCGGGCAACGGGGGTATTTTGAGGAGCCTTACAGCAGTGACAGTTACCGTGGTTCATTTGTGGCCGGCATCACTTTCCTGGACAAAACCCGCGTAGGATGGTGGAAAAACGGATTTCCCCCATATTACACCCGTATACCCAAGGCTGCTGACTGGAGCCGCATCAACCTGCGCCTCATCGATGAGGAACTCGATTTGGCAGGCTGGGATGTCGACAGCTTCAACCGCCGCCTGGATATGAAGGAAGGTATCTTCTACCGGGACATGGAGGTGACGTCTCCTCGCGGAAACCAGCTCCGCATCCATGTAGAGCATATCACAAATATGGCAAGACCCAACCTCTGTCTCATCAAGTACAGCGTGTCTTCCATCAACTATACCGGCAGAATCTCACTCGTGCCCATCCTTGACGGGAATATAGTAGACGATGCCGATCTGCCAAACCTGAAAATATGGAACATACTGCGTTCCGGTTCTACCAGCAGCTGTGCCTATCTCTGGACACAGACCCGCCGGGAAGATGCACAAGTGTGCTACGCCATGACTTACCAATTCTTCAAAAACAACAAGGAAACCACTGCCAACCTCATACGGATAGAAAAGGAAAAGCAGACCGGTTTCAGCGTAGGTGCCGACGTGAAACCCGGAGACAACGTGACACTCATCAAATACACCGCCATTGCTTCTTCTCTCTACCACGAACGGAGTGAATTGGTGGAACACTCCGTGGCCGAGGCACGCGAAGCCAAGAGCATAGGCTGGAATACGCTGGTAGAAGAGCATCGAAGGGCCTGGCAGGAAATCTGGGACGAAACGGATGTCGTCATCGAAGGGGATCCGGAAGCGCAACAAGGTATCCGGTACAACATATTCCAGCTGTATCAGACTTACCGGGGAGATGATCCGCGCCTAAACATCGGCCCCAAAGGATTCACCGGAGAAAAATATGGCGGAAATACTTATTGGAACACGGAACTGTGTTGTGTACCGTTTTTTCTGCTCTCCACTCCCAAAGAGATTGCAAAGAACTTGCTGGCATATCGGTACAACCAGCTTCCCAAAGCCATCGAAAACGCCCGTAAACTGGGTTTCAAGGACGGTGCAGCGTTGTTTCCGCAGGTAACCAACAATGGAGAGGAATGCCACAGTGAATGGGAAATAACCTTCGAGGAAATCCACCGTAACAATATCATTGTCTATGCCATCGTTCAGCATGCAGCGCTGACGGGCAATATGGACTATATCGCTAAATATGGCCTGGAAGTAATGATTGCCGTCAGCCGTTTCTGGAGCCAACGGGTATCCTTCTCCCAACCCAAACAGAAATATGTCATACTGGGGGTTACCGGCCCGGATGAATACGAAAACAATGTGGACAACAACTGGTACACTAACTATTCCTGTATACAGTGCCTCAAGATGACCCTCCGTTTTCTGGAAATGGTGGCACAGCAATATCCGGATGAATATGCCCACATACGCCGCATCACCAATCTCGACCAAGTGAAGGAAAGTGCCCGGTGGAGAGACATCATCGAACACATGTATCTGCCGGAAGACAAGGAACGGGGTATTTTTATCCAAAATGACGGCTATATGGATAAAGTACTGGAAAGTACAGATAACATTCCTGCCGAAGAACGCCCCATCAACCAACATTGGTCATGGGACCGCATTCTGCGCTCTTGCTACATCAAGCAGAGTGACGTGTTGCTCGGACTTTACCTCTATTATTTCTATTTCGACACGGAAACCGTCCGCCGCAATTTCGAGTTCTATGAGCCGATGACCGTACACGAATCCTCCCTTTCTCCCCACATCCATTCCATCCTGGCTGCACGCATCGGCAAAGTGGAAAAAGCTTACCAGCTTTTCCTGCATGCCACGCGGCTTGACCTGGACGACTACAACAACGAAGCGGACCAAGGTCTGCACATAACCAGTATGCCCGGCAGCTGGCTGGCCATTGTACGCGGATTTGCAGGTATGCAGGTGCTGAAGGAGACGTTGTGTTTCTCCCCTGTCATACCGCAAAAATGGGACAGCTATTCATTCAAGGTGAATTATCTGAAAAACACACTTCACATACGGGTAGGAAAAGAAATCGAAATCTCGCTTACAGCAGGCAGCAAAGTGGACATACAAGTCTACGGACACCCATATACGCTGGAACGGGGGACGGAATTGAAAATTAATATGCCAATGTGCCAATGACCTGCGGCGTGATAGCGCAGCGTAAACATTGCGCAGCCAATTAGCACATTGGCACATTAAATCATCATTTATCCTATAACCGGGAGAACATTTGGTTGTTTTCCCGGTTTTATGTTTTTATATATACCTGAACGAATAACTATATACTTGTTTACCAATGAAAAAAATGTTTCTTTTCGCCCTGGTCATGGCGTTGCTCATCACGTCGTGCGGGCAAAAACAAAAGGGTAGCAATACCCTTATCCGACCGGTGAAGACTGCGCAAGTCAGTTCACAGTCGGTTATCCGCAAAGACTTCTCCGGAATAGTGGAAGCCGTGGAATATGTGAGACTTGCCTTCCGCGTCAGCGGACAAATCATCAGCCTCCCGGTTGTAGAGGGACAGCGGGTAAAAAAGGGGCAACTGATTGCCGCCATCGACCCACGCGACATCTCCCTGCAATATGCAGCCGACAAGGCTGCCTACGAAACAGCTGCCGCACAAGTGGAACGTAACAAACGGCTGCTTGGCCGCCAGGCTATCTCCGTGCAGGAATACGAAATCAGCGTAGCCAACTATCAAAAAGCAAAATCCACTTACGAGTTGTCCGGCAACAATATGCGGGATACGCGGCTGACAGCCCCTTTCGAGGGTTCCATCGAAAAACGGCTGGTAGAGAACTATCAGCGTGTCAATGCAGGAGAAGGGGTTGTACAGCTGGTAAATACACAGAAGCTACGAATCAAGTTCACCGTACCGGATGATTATCTCTATCTGCTCCGTGCCAAGGACGTAAAGTTCAAGGTGGTGTTCGACAGTTACCCTGCAGAGGCTTTCGATGCCAGACTGGAAGAGTATCTTGACATCTCCACAGCAGGGACGGGTATTCCGGTGACAATAACAATTGACGACCCGCACTTTGACCGTACACGTTATGACGTAAAACCGGGATTCACATGCAAAATAAAGCTGGCATCGGATGTCGCTCCCTTTCTGGAAGAAAAGCTGATGAATGTACCGTTAAGCGCCGTATTTGGCGACAGTGAAAACCGGAAAACGTATGTATGGGTGGTGGAAGGTAATAAAGTCAGTCGCCGCGAAGTGACCGTTTATTCTCCAACGGGAGAGGCAAACCTGCTTATTTCTAAAGGGTTGGAACCGGGAGAAACCGTTGTGACGGCCGGAGTATACCAGCTGACAGAAGGAGAAGCAATAAAGGTACTAATGTGATTAATCACATTGGCACATTACATTCCCCATTTATCTAAAAAATATTCATTATGAATCTAGCCCAATATTCATTAGACAACACGAAGATAGTCTACTTCTTTCTGGCTGTGCTGCTTATCGGCGGTATACTGTCATTCGGCAGGTTGGGAAAGAAGGAAGACGCACCTTTCGTCATCAAGTCGGCAGTCATCATGACACGCTACCCGGGAGCGGAGCCGGCAGAAGTGGAACGGCTCGTCACCGAACCCATCTCCCGAGAAATACAGTCGATGAGCGGCGTCTACAAGATAAAGTCAGAGTCCATGTACGGACTCTCCAAGATAACCTTCGAACTGCAACCGTCACTCTCTGCCGCATCCATTCCGCAGAAGTGGGACGAACTGCGGCGTAAAGTGCTCAACATACAGCCCCAACTGCCCGCAGGCTCTTCTGTACCGACCGTCTCGGATGATTTTGGAGACGTTTTCGGCATCTATTACGGCCTGGTGGGTGACGACGGTTTCTCTTATGAAGAAATGAGAAACTGGGCGGAACGAATCAAGACACAAGTCATCACGGCAGACGGTGTGATGAAGGTAGCCCTTTTCGGTACACAGACAGAGGTCATCCATATATTCATCTCCGTAAACAAGCTGGCAGGAATGGGTATCGACCCCAAGCAGCTGGCCAGCCTGCTACAATCGCAGAACCAGATTATCAATACGGGTGAAATCAGCGCCGGAGAACAACAGTTACGCATTGTGGCCAACGGTACCTACACGACTGTCGATGATATCCGCAACCAGGTTATCACTACCTCCGGCGGACAAGTCAAGCTGGGTGACATCGCCATCATTGAAAAGGGATACATGGAACCTCCCGGCAATATCATGCACGTCAACGGAAAGCGCGCCATCGGTATCGGCATCTCCACCGACCCGACAAAGGATGTGGTAAAAACCGGTGAACTGGTAGACCGGAGGCTTGCCGAACTCATGCCCCTCATCCCCGTGGGGCTGGAACTGGAAAGTCTGTATCCCGAAAACGTGATTGCCAAAGAAGCCAACAACGGGTTCATCATCAATCTGATAGAATCCATCCTGATTGTGATTGTAATCATCATGCTGGTGATGGGCATGCGTGCAGGAGTACTGATTGGCTCTTCCCTTATATTCTCTATCGGAGGCACACTGCTCATTATGTCGTTTCTTGGCGTAGGTCTGAACCGGACCTCCCTCGCCGGATTCATCATAGCCATGGGAATGCTGGTGGACAATGCCATCGTGGTGACAGATAATGCCCAAATTGCCATTGCCCGCGGCATCGACCGCCGAAAAGCGCTGATAGACGGTGCCACCGGTCCCCAATGGGGATTGCTGGGAGCAACGTTCATTGCCATCTGTTCGTTTCTGCCACTGTATCTGGCTCCCTCTTCCGTAGCCGAAATCGTGAAACCGCTATTCGTAGTGTTGGCCATTTCCCTGGGATTAAGTTGGGTGCTGGCGTTGACACAAACCACTACATTCGGCAACTTCATACTGAAAGCAAAGGCTAAAGATGGTGATAAAGACCCATACGACAAGCCTTTCTACCATAAATTCGCCTCCATCCTCGGCACACTGATACGCAAGAAGGCGTTGACCCTTGGAAGCATTACAGCACTGTTCATCCTCTCCCTCATCGTCATGGGACTGATGCCCCAGAACTTCTTCCCTTCTCTGGACAAGCCCTACTTTCGGGCAGATGTATTCTATCCGGACGGGTACAGCATCCGCGAAGTAGAAACCGAAATGAAAAAGGTGGAAGCGCATCTGATGCAGCAGCCGGAAGTGAAACGGGTATCCGTCACATTCGGCAGCACACCGTTGCGTTACTATCTGGCCTCCACTTCCGTCGGCCCCAAACCTAACTTCGCCAATATCCTGGTGGAAGTAACGGACAGCAAATATACCAAGATTTAAGAAATCTGATATCGGTGATATTTATGGCGTGGAAGGCTATGCATTCCGTACCAAGACCGGTGAGGTCTCTGTTCATGCAGAGAAGATGACTCTGTTAAGCAAGAGCCTGCAGATCCTTCCGGAGAAATATCACGGAATTACGGATACAGATATGCGTTATCGTCAGAGATATGTGGATCTGATCATGAACGAAGATGTAAAGAACACCTTTATCAAACGTTCTCAGATCATCAAAGAGATCCGTACTTTCCTGGCAGGCAGAGATTTCATGGAAGTGGAGACCCCGACTCTGGTTTCTAATGCAGGCGGTGCCGCTGCCCGTCCATTTGAGACTCATTACAATGCACTGAATGAGGATGTCAAGCTTCGTATTTCTCTGGAG
>ENA-OQKC01000571-OQKC01000571.1-human-gut-metagenome-genome-assembly--contig:-NODE-571-length-15316-cov-2.908026_pt1 | contig 15316 bp, 15 predicted proteins | sample MGYA00242774_ERZ504790 | MGnify/ENA primary metagenome ERZ504790 (study PRJEB26092, sample SAMD00036419) | human gut metagenome | host: Homo sapiens | study: EMG produced TPA metagenomics assembly of...
AGACCGAGGAATGGGCTTTCTGGGTTCACTGTACCTGCGCCCATGGCGTTCGACACGTTCCACGAATCGGCACCGCCCGAATAGTTACTGCAGGCGAAGTCCGTAGTGGGGTATGACGTCGAGGTCTGGAGGTTGTCGTTGATGGAATGGCCCGCTTCCATCCACGCAATCAGGTTGATCGGCTTCCAGGACGAACCGATGGTCCAACCTAGAACCACCGCCATCCGCCAAATCGACGGCATAGTTCTGGCTCGTCTTGGTGGGATCGTTCGCGGCTGCCGGAGTGGCGTCATAGTAACGATTCAGGCCAAAGCTCAGCACTTCGCCGGTTCCCGGTTTGACTGCGGCCATGGCTATCTCCATGCCGCTGGGATCGTCCGGTGGAATGGTATTACGCGCGGTCTCCATCATCGTGGAATTCGCTTCCACATCCAGCGTGGTGACGATTTTCAGGCCACCCTCCTGCAGCAGCTTGTTACGCTCGGCACGAGTCTTGCCGAATTCTTCGGAGTTCTGGATGCGATGCACCACAAAATCGCAGAAGTACGCGTAATCGCCGGTGTCCTGACAGCCGACATTCACGTCCTGTGCTTTCAGCGTGTCCTTCAACGGCGTGTTCACAGCTTCGGTGTACTGCTTCTGGGTGATGTATCCTTCCTGCAGCATCAGCTTGAGCACGATATTGCGTTGGTTTTCGCTTTCCTTCTGGTTCTCTTCGACCAGCGGATCATACAGGCTTGGGTTCTTGGTGATAGCCGCGATGGTGGCGGACTGCACCACGTTCAAATCGGCGGCGGACACGCTGAAGTAGCGCTGGGCCGCGGTTTCCACGCCATACAGGTTGTTGCCGAACTGGGCGATGTTCAAATAGCCCTGCAGAATCTCGGCCTTGGAATACTTCTTTTCCATCTGCACGGAAATCAGCATCTCGCGAATCTTACGGGCGATGGTGTCTTCAGTGGCATGGTACTGGGCGATCGAATCGTCATCCTCGATCGCCTGCATCAGCAGCACGTTCTTGACGTACTGCTGGGTCAGCGACGAACCACCCTGCTGGGAGCCTTTGACGAGGTAGGTCTGCACGAACGCACGCATCACGCCTTGCACGTCGACGCCGGCGTGAGTCCAGAATCGACGGTCTTCGCGCGCCACCACTGCCTGCTGCATGGTTTTGGAAATCTTCTTCAGCGGCACGACGATACGGTTTTGGTTGTAGAACGTCGCGATAACGGTGGAACCGTCTCGCGCGTACATCGTCGACTTCTGGGGCAGACTAGTCACGTCGAAGTCCACGTTTTCTACCTTGAGCGACGGAATCACCGCTTTGGCGGCTTTATTGGCACCGATCACACCCGGTACAAACAACACGCTGGCCGCCACGCCGCCGCAGACGGCAAGCATGATATAGGCCAAGAGGAGAACAAGCACACGTTGGAGAGTGAGGGACTTCTTTTTGGGCATGGGCCCCATTCTAAATGGGGTGCCCTACCAACCGGGCTTACGGTCAGCTCCCGTGAACATATCATCACAAGAATCGCACTAGCGTAACATTGGCTGGAAGTCAGCCGAACGGTCAGCGCCGCGAGCGTCGAATCAGCATACCGGGCTGGAAGATGATGATCGATCGGCCGTCACGTGCGATCCATCCGCGGTTGGAAAAGTCCATCAACGCCTTGTTCACGGTCTCACGACTGGAGCCCACCAGTTGGGCCAGCTCTTCCTGAGTCAGGTCATGCGGCACTTTGAGGCCCTGTTCCACCGGCTCGCCGAAACGTGAGCCCAAGTTGAGCAATGTCTTGGCCAGACGCGCCGGCACATCCATGAATACCAAGTCGGAGATGCGTTCGTTGTTGCCGCGCTGGCGGCTGGCCATGACCTGCAACATGTCGATGGCCACACGCGGATGCTCATCAAGCCATGCGAACAGGGCATCATGCTCCAGCCAGACCACGCGCGTGCCATGGCTCATGGACACCGCGGACGCGGTGCGCGGGCCACCGATGAGGGTCGAATACCGGAATCTCGCCAAGCACTTCGCCCGGCGCGTGGATGGACAGCAGCTGCACGCGGTCATCGGAAGAAGTGCGAATCAGCTTGACGCGCCCCTGCTCCAGTAAATACATGCGCTGATCGGTATCGCCTTCGGAGAAGATATAGTCGCCTTTATCGAACGTCGCATGCTTCAAATGCGGCAACAGCTCCTCGGCTTCGGCTGGCGATACCTGCTTGAACAATGCCGTATGCAACAGGATGTTTTCCTCGTCAGCAAAAGCGTTTGGCGTTTCCAAGCTCATCGCACCATCCTTATTGTCCTATGACCGTCGTCGCCCATCCGTCATATTGTAACGCGCCCCACAGGTTTCGTCAGGAGCATGCCCTCATTCGTCACTTCATGTGTGGCACGATCCGATAGCCGTACGACATGCTGACGAATGCGTTACCGCGAAAAACGGCACTGTCGCGGCTACCGCGCTCGCCCATGACAAAACCGCGCACGGCCAGCGGCAAAATCGTATACGGCCATCGGTGAAATCACGCCGCAAACCAGTCAATAAGGTGCTCGACGATGTGTTCGCGGCTGAGACCCGTCTGGCTTTTCATCGGGTCCACGCGTTTGACCGCTGATTTCACCGCTTTGTCTGACATCTTCTCGCGACTGGTGTTGAGCACACGGCTCATCTTGGCCGCATCGATGTCATATGCCATGGTCACATGGTGCAGCACCGCGCCGCCTGAGCCTACGGGGAAGCGCCGCTGCGCCGCTCCCCCGATCTTGCCGTACTGCGAGGCGATATCATTGAGGCCCGCGAACCGCACATCTAAACCAAGTTCGCGCAGCGCTTCGACCAGCCACCAGTCACAGAGCCGGTAGGATTCTTCGATGCTTACGCCCTGAACGAAATCGAGCGGCGCATACAGAGAATAGGTAATGGTGTTGCCCGGTTCGATAAACATCGCTCCGCCGCCCGTGCAACGGCGTACCACGTCGAAGCCGAGCTGCTTGGCAATGTCCAGATTCACCTCGTCCTGGGCCGATTGGAAACGGCCGATGACCACAGCCGGGCCCGCCCACTCCCATAATCGGATGGTCGGCTGTCGTGTTCCTGCTGCGACTTCACGCGCCCAGGTCTCGTCAATGGCCATTTGCTCGTCCGGAGTACGCGGATGGCCGTGGATCACGGTGAGTTGAGGCTTGAGGGCGTTCCAGCGCTCCCGGTATTCAGAGCTTTTGTCGGGCTGCTTGGTTTGTGTATTGATGGATGCTGGGATGTTCGGCGCATCGGGGCTGCCCACCCCCACCCGCTGCGCTGGAGCCCCCGCCAGCGGGGGTAAGTTGCTGCTTACGGCTCGGCTGTATGCGGTTTTGATGGCAATTTCATCTGTGCCGATAATTTGGCAACTAGGATGGGCGTCCAATACGGACCGCAATGAATCATCGCTAATTAGAGCTCGTTCCAGGTCATGCAACAAAGCATGAGATTCGGCATCCGAAACTGATTCAATAAAGAAATCACCGCTGATATGGCATGACTGTGCGGTGCCGTCATCATCGACGGATACGGTCACGGCGACTAGTTTGCTGCCAACGGTTTTGCATTCCCCATGTCGCATTTGCATGCAACTCAGTATAGAGAGTTTTCTGGCTCCCCTCAGCGAGGGGAGCCAAGTTTGAGGTCACATGCGGGCCAGAATGTCCTTGCCGACCTGGTCGGTGGAGCGCACGGTGGAGCCGAGCTCCTCGATGTCCGCTTCGACGGCGGTATGGATCTTCTTGGCCGCATCATCAAAGCCGAGATGCTCGAGCAGCATGGCGGCGGAGAGGATGGCGGCGGTCGGGTTGGCCTTGTTCTGACCGGCGATGTCCGGAGCGGAACCGTGAATCGGCTCGAACATGGACGGGAACTCGTCGGAGGCGTTGATGCAGCCGGAGGCGGAGTAGCCCACGCCGCCCACCACGGAGCCGGCCTCATCGGTCAGAATGTCGCCAAAGAGGTTGTCGGTGAGAATCACATCGAAACGGCTCGGGTCGGAGACCAGGAAGATGGTGGCCGCATCAATGTGCTGGTAGTCGTGGGTGACCTCAGGGTATTCCTCGCCGACCTTGTCGACGATGCGCTGCCACATATCACCGGCGTTGACGAGCACGTTCTTCTTGTGCACCAGGGTGACGTGCTTCTTGCGCTTCATAGCGAGCTTGAAGGCGTAACGCACCACACGCTCCACACCGTATGCGGTGTTGATGGACACCTCGGTGGCCACCTCCTGCGGGGTGTTGCGGCGCACCGCGCCGCCGGCACCGCAGTACAGACCTTCGGTGCCTTCACGTACCACCACGAAGTCGATGTCGCCGGGGTTGGCGAGCGGCGAGGTGACGCCCTTGTACAGCTTGGAGGGGCGCAGGTTCACGTACTGGTCGAGGTCGAAGCGGAGCTTGAGCAGCAGGCCGCGTTCCAGAACTGCCGGCCTTGATGCGCGGATCGCCCACGGCACCGAGCAGAATCGCGTCGTTGGCCTTGATGCGCTCCTCTTCGTCCTCGGGCAGAATCGCACCATCGCGCAGATAGCGCTCGGCACCCAAGTCGAAGTTCTCGTACTCGAAGTCAGCTACGCCTTCAGCAGCCTTTTCCAAAGCCTTCTGAGCCCACGGAGTGACTTCCTTGCCAATACCGTCGCCGGGAATAACGGCGATTTTATATGTCTTTGCCATAGTTCAAGGAGCCTACTCGCGCTATCACCTGCCGGCCCGAACCCGCTCAGCTAGTGGACATGGCCTAATGAGCGAGCCCCATCACATCCATGCACCAAGCGTTCTCATAGGAAACCTCTTCCCATTGCTTGTAACGCCCGGATAGACCGCCGTGACCGGCCTCGACCTCAATCTTGGCCACCGCGTCCACGCCGGCGGACTGCAAACGGGCCAGCCATTTGAGCGGCTCGACGTACAGCACGCGGGTGTCGTTCATCGAGGTGGTAATGAAGATTCTCGGGAATTGCGCGGCGGCGACCGCGCCGGTGGCCGCCCCATCAGCACTGCCGTCACCGGCAGCCTCGTCGTTGCCGCCCTCGAGCACGGCGACCGGCACATTCTCGTATGGCGTGTACGACTTCATGTACTGATACACCTCAGGGTCATGCAACGGGTCTCCCCATTCGTCCCATTCGGTGACGGTCAACGGCAAGTCCGGGTCAAGAATGGAGGTCAACGCGTCCACGAACGGCACATCCGCCTCAACACCGGCGTAGCATTCGGGCGCCATATTGGCAATCGCGCCCATCAGCAGGCCGCCAGCGGATCCGCCGTTGGCCACGGTGCGCCAAGCATCAGCCAAATGCGCCTTCTGCAGCGCGCGTGTGGCGTCCACGAAGTCCTCAAAGGAATGCTTCTTGTTCAGTCTGCGCCCCTGCTCATACCAGGCGCGTCCCATTTCGCCGCCGCCACGAATATGCGGCACGGCGTACAGCACACCGCGATCCAACATGCTCAGACGAGAGACCGAGAACCCCGGATCGGAGGAAATCTCGTATGCACCATATCCGGTAATGAACATCGGCGAATCCTGCGCCGGGCAATCGCGGTGCCAGACGAGGGAAACAGGAATGCGTTCGCCGTCGCGCGCGGTAATCCACACACGGCGTTCCATGTAATCGCGTGGATTGAAGTTGCCCAACACGGTGGCTCGCTTCAGCAGCGCATCTTCACCGGTGGCGGGATCGATTTCGTGCAACTCGCCCGGGCGGGTGTAGCTGGCGAACGAGTAGCGCATGCGCGGCGCCTCATACGAGGGGTTGCCGCCGACGCCGATGGTGTACAAGCGCCGGGTCTCACCGGGCAGGTGGTCGTCGCTAGCACCATCGGAAGATGACGTGTGATCCGTGGGGGCCTCATCTTCGGTCCACAAGATTTCGCCATGATCGCCGGTGAAGTTTTCGCGATCGTCGGCAACCATGTCCCAGTCGTCCTCCAGGGCAGGCGGCAGCAATTCCGTAAACCGCCACGGCCGTCCGGCCAGGAAGTCGGCGGCAGCCGCGCTCTTGGTCATGTATGCCACGTGCGGCTGGCCGTCGGCACGGTAGCTCAGGGACACAAAGTTGCGATGCAACGCGATGCCTTCGATGCCCAGACCGTGGGCACCCTGCAATATCGCCGGATTGACGGCGTTGAAGTATGCCTCGGTAATCGGCTTATCCGGCTCACCATGTTCACAGCCGTACGGCGACCCGGCGGCAATGCACACGCCTTCGCCGAGTCGGTACGGCGGCTCATGGCCACGCATGTCAATGACGTCGATTTCGAAATTCGGATTGGCAGCGTTGTGATAGACCACGGCGAGTGGCACATCCGCACCGTTCTCCCCCGCGCCTTCAAAACAGGCAAAGCTCACATCATATTCAATATCGTTCTGACGCGGAATGAAAGCTTGGAATTCGCCTTCAGGCGTGGCCACCGGCAGCATCAGCACTTCGGTGGTGGTTTTGGAACCGGTGCCGATCACGATATTGCGCTCATCAAAACTGATGCCAACGCCCACCCAGAACCGTTCATCGGTTTCTCGGTACACGCACACATCCGATTCGACCGCCGTGCCAACACGATGCCGCCACACAGCGAGCGGCCGCCAGGAATCGTCCAATTCCACCCAGAACACCCATTGGCCGTCCGGCGTGAAGCATGCGCTGCCAATGCCGGTGAACTGTTCGGGCAGTTCGCTGACCGGCTCCCCGGTCTCCAGCCCGGCAAGGTCGCGAATGCGGAAATCATATCGCTCGTCTCCCGCAACATCCACGCCGTACAGCATCCAACGGCCGTCCTTGCTCAGATCCAAGCCGCCGAGCCGGAAGAAGTCATGCCCCTCGGATTCCTTGTTCGCATCAAAAACGACCTGTTCACCGGGCATGGAGCCGGGCGCGCCTTGCGGATCCACGACCGGCGGGTCCCAGTCATCGGCATCGCGCACGGGGATGCGGCATTGCACGCCATACTGTTTGCCCTGCTGCGTGCGGGTGAAGTACCAGTAATCATTGACGCGCGTGGGAACCGACATATCAGTCTCTTCCACATGCGATTTCAGCTCTTCAAACAACGTATGCCGGAAATCCGCCAGATGCGCCATGCGACGCTCGCAGTACTGGTTTTCGGCAGCTACGTAGCTGCGCACATCATCGGAGTCTTTGTCTCGCATCCACTCGTAATCGTCTTCGAAAACGTCACCGTGGAATTCGCGGCGCTTCGGCTCGCGCTTGGCGTAAGGCGGCATCGCGGCCGCGGCGTTTGTGCTCTCGTCAGTCATACCACGCGATTATAGGCGAGGCACCGCACCGGGACGCATTCAGTGTTCATCACGCCGCGCCTATCGCAACACCGTCTTCAGATACGGCAGCATGGTCTTCAGAATGTTCGAGCCTGTGGTGCCGGTGAATACTGGCACATCGGTTACCGGAGTCGGCTGGGTCGAGGTGAGCCCCGTCACCGACGCCAATCCGGTTGATTCGCGCGGGCTCAACTCACGAATGACGATCGCCAGTACACGTCCGGGATATCTGCGGGCGATGGTGGCGTACGTGGTCGGGTCTTTCTGCCCGTCATCGCCCACCAGAATGAACTTCATGTCTGGGAAGTCGGCCATAAGTTGTTCGGCAAACTCAAGTTTGTGCTGGGGGCCGGTGGGTACGAAGGTCTTGGGCCTCGGGTCGAGGTCGCGCAGCAGCAGCGGGCCTTCGGGAAAACCATGGTCAGTGATGAAGTTGCGAATCGAACTCTCCACATTCCAGGGCGATGTCGAAAGATAGAAGAACGGTGCGCCGGGGAACAGGTCGGCGATGCGGGTGAACAGCACGCTCATGCCCGGCACGGAGGCTTTCTTCTTGGGGTCGAGGAACAGCAGGTTGTACGCGGCCTTCCATGGCACCGGGGCCTGCGTGATCATGATGGTGTCGTCCACATCGGAGATGATGCCGACTTTGGCACTGGCGGGGATGGTGTACAGGTTGGCGCTCACGGGTTTGCGGTTGGCCACGCTGTAGGAGACGCGATGGATGCCGGGCACCAGACGATGCTCGGCCACGAGGTCGAGGTATCCGGCGGAATCGGAGATGGCGTATTCGCTGCCGAGATCGCGCGTGCGGTCCACCTTGTCATAGACCTCGGAGACGCCGATCTGCACGGTGTTGAGCGGCATGTCATCAATGCTGGCCTGCACGTGGGTGCGCGGCGCGGGTATGGCAAGCATGCCGCGGATGCCGCGGATCAGTTCGCCGGATTGCGCGTGCCTGGGGGCGTATACCGTGCGGCAGATCAGACGCGAGTAATCGCCGGTGCCATAACCCACATAGGGTTCCACTCGCGGATACCAGTCCCATTGGCGCACCACCTGAGTGGAGATGCGTGACCATACGCCGAACACGCGGGTGACGGCACGACGTATGAATCGGGTGATCGGCGGCTTGACTTCGATGCGCTCACGCTTGGAGGGGGTGTCGAACGTCGTGGCAGCCTTGCGTGCGGGAATCGGCACGGTGGGCATGTCATCGGAATGTTCAGCGTTGCTGGCATTGTCGGCACCATTGGCGGATGCCTTGACGTCAGAGACTGGCGCGGTGGCGGACAGCGCTGCATTGCGAGCAGCAGCATCCCAAGGCAGTCGCTTGCCTGCCGCCTCAAAATCCTCGCGTGGGCTTCTCATAGACACCAATATAGGCCATACGCCTCATTTTTCTTGGCTCCCCTCTCTGAGGGGAGCCATGGGTAGAACTACCGCACGACCTTCGCGTATTCGTCGGCGCTCAACAGCTCCGGCTCATCGTCGTCAAGCTCGACCTTCAGCAGCCAGCCTTCGCCGTAAGGATCGCCGTTGACCACGGACGGGTCATCCGCCACGTCACGGTTCACATACTTGACCGTACCCGCCACGGGGCTGATCAGCGGCTGGACGGCCTTGGAGGATTCAAGCTCCACGATCTCGTCGCCGGCCTCCACACGGGCGCCAGGCTCAGGCAGATCCACGAACACAAGTTCGCCAAGCTGGTCGGCGGCGTATTCGGTAATGCCGATGATTGCGGGGTCGACCGAACGGTCCACCCATGCATGTTCCTCGGAGTATTCGAGGTGGTCGGGAATGTCGAGATTCAGCGGCTGTTCGTTTTCGTTGTCATCACTCATAGTCATAAGCCTAACCTATCTTCGCGGTCCGTCACAGCTCGCGACCGAGCCATTCCTCAATCATGTAGCGGGCGATGGTGGCGCGGCCCGGCGCCGCCATACGGCCGGCGATGAGCTCGGCCGTGTATTCGTCGCGTGTGACCCATCGCGCGGTCATGGTCTCCTCGCCGTCCACACGCACGTCGGTGGTGATCGCATGTGCCTTGAACGCCATCATCAGCGAAGCCGGGAACGGCCACGGCTGCGAACCCAGGTACCGCACCTCGCCAAGCTTGATGCCGGTCTCTTCCATGGCCTCGCGGCGGCAGGCGTGTTCAAGGTTCTCCCCCGCCTCCACAAATCCGGCGGACACCGAATACAGCCTCGAATCCTTCCATGCCGCGTTGTGTTGCAGCAGCAGACGGTCGTGCCCGTCCACGATGGCGGTAATGACCGCCGGCTCCACGCGTGGGAACAGCACACGGTTGCCGTCCGCCTCGTTGGTGCATCGCTGCGCCCATCCGGCGAGCGCCGGCCGGACCGCCGCGCCACAGGTGGGACAGAACCGCTGGCGGCTGTGCCAGATGCTTAAGGTGATGGCACTGGTGGCTTGCCCGGCCTCGCGCGCGTTGGAGTGAGGGGCAAATCCGCGCAGGTCCACCCAGTCGAACCGGGTCACGGCCTGTTGCAGCAGCGTGGGCTTCGGGGCCAAGGGCTGTACGGGCGCGCCGACCGAATCATCGAAGGCATCGTCCGCACCTTGCCCGGCCGAATCCGGTACACCGAGCGGCCCGGCGATTTTGGCTGCGGCTACGCCGCCATTACCCTTGGCGTTTCCCGGCTGCCGTATTCCGGCGGCAGCACCTCCGCTGATGCCGTTCTTGCCCAGCGCGCCGTCCACAGTGCCGGAATCCTGGGTGCCGAGCACGCCGCCGACGGCACCGCCAACACCGGCAATCCCGCCAACACCGGGAACGCCGGCTTCCGGCACGCGCGTGATATCCACGGCGACCACGGATTCGCCGCGCGCCCCGACATAGGAGCCAAGGAACATGGCGACCGCTTCGGGGTAGCGTGCCAGTTCGGCGGACACATAGGCGCCCGGCAACGTGGCGAGCCGCATTTTCACGTTCTCATAGTCCACAAGCTCGCCTTGGCCGCGCGGTACGGCGACAAGTCCGCCGCGCGTAAGCACGACTTTGGTGGTCGGCTCGGCCAGCAGCTCGTCGATCAGGCCGGATTCGCTTCGCCGGTCCACCTGATAGTCGATGTCGCCTTGTGCGAGCGGCAGGAACGGCAGCGCATGGGTCAGTGCCAGAGGCGAGAAATGAATGTCAGCGGTCATCGAGGTCTCCTATGCGTTCTTCTGCGCGCTCTGCACGCGCTTGACGAGCGAGAGCAGTGCTCGCGCCACGGTATCCGGATGTTCGACGGCACTGAAATGGCCGCAGTCCGGAATATCGATGAATTCAGCGCCGGTGATTCGTTCGGCGAGCGGCCGCATCACACTCGGATTGCTGGAGGGGTCCAGTTCGCCGGATACCACCAGGCTCGGTGCGCTGATCGTTTCCGGCACCGCCCCCAGTTCAGGCCGTCCGTAGGTCATGCGCTGACGCCAAGCCAGACCAGCCGGGTTCTGTTCGTTGATCCAGCCGGTCATGGTCGCGATGAATTCAGGAGTCTTCTTGACGGTGGAATCGCCATCGGCCGGTTGCGCGAAGTGCATCACCGGTTCGACCGAGTTCGTCTGTTCGGCGGCGTCCGCCATCTTCAGTCGGTTCTCTCCGCCCACGCCGTCGGACGCGGCCATCGTGTCGCACAAGGCCAGTCCGGCCACCGTTTCGGGGTACAGGCGCTGGATGTCCATCGCCACGTAGCCGCCCATCGACAGCCCGACCCAAATCGCCTGCTCATAGCCGGCGGCCTTGATCAGGTCCACGTAGGCTCCGGCCAGGCGATCCAACGCCTCGCTGTACGCGCCGTTCGCCATGCGGGGGCCCGAATCGGCGTCGCTCGGCACCGGGGATGCGCCGGAGCCGGCCATGTCCGGAGCCCAGATCGGGAAGTCCGGCACGTCGTTCAGGTCGGCGAAGTCGGCGAGCGCCTTCGCGCACACGTCCCACATGCGGTGGTCCACCGGGTAGGCGTTCATCAGCACCACCGGCACGCCTTCGCCGTCGCGGTAGATATGATTGGCCAATTCGATTGCCATGAATTACTCCTTCACATTCACGTCCCACCAGCGGGAAGCAAAACAACTGTCAGATTCCGGCCCAGGCCAACGCCTGCCGCACGATGCGCCCGTGGCCGTTGACCATCTGCGCCACGAAAGTATCCATCATGTCGCTCTTCAGGTCCACCCATTCCACGTCCAGGGTCTCGTCCTGCGGCTTGCAGTCGCCGGCAATGGGCACCACGTAACACAATGCGATCGCATGCTGGCGCGGATCATAGTATTCGCCCAGCCCCGGCGTGGGGAAGAATTCAGCCACGGTGAACGGCTGCAGTGAGGTGGGCAGCAACGGCAGCGCGATATCTCCCAAATCCTTGGCCACATTACGGGCAATCGCCTCGCGCAACGTCTCGTGATACAGCACACGGCCGGTGATCAGCGTGCGCTCAATGGACCCGTCTTCGGAAACGCGCAGCAACGAGCCGACCTGGGCAATGCGCCCCATTTCATCGGTGCGCACCGGCACGATCTCCACGTATGCGATGGGCATTTGGTGGCGGGCCCGGTTGATATCGGCCGGTCCCAGCCATCCCGGCGGGTTGCCGTGGCCCGAACCGCCGCCGTGAATGAAGTCCTCGGGCGTGATGTTGTCGAATTCGCCGCGGCCACGGCCGGCATCGTAATCGCCCTCGTCGGGCACTTCATCATTCATGACTGGCATGGTCTCATTATCGCGCGTCACAGCGCGCCGCGCGTCACCTTCCAGCGAAATCTTGGGAAACGTTTGGCCGGCGGCGGAAAATACGACACAAATGTTGGGTGGTGCTGGGAAGCTGGTAGCCAGCAGGGAGCCGACGGCCACGAACCGCACGGCTCCAAGCGCCAAGACGTATTGCATGAATAAGGCAATCGCCCGGCGGCCACGCACGAGGGCCGTACGGCGACGCCAAGGAAAACACAGAAGAAGGGAACATCATGGCAACCACCGCTATCACCTCTGCCGATTTCGAGAAGACCATCACCGACAACGAGATCGTGTTCGTTGACTTCTGGGCCACCTGGTGCGGCCCGTGCCGCGCGTTCGGCCCGATTTTCGAGGCGGCCTCCAACGAGCCGGAGAACGCGGACATCGCCTTCGTCAAGGTGGATATCGACGCCAACCAGGATCTGGCCCAGGCCGCCGGCATCCAGGCGGTGCCCACGCTGATGATCGCCAAGCAGGGCGAGGTCATCTTCCAGCAGGCCGGCGCGCTGCAGGCCGCGGATCTGGATGATCTGATCGCCCAGGCCAAGGCACTCGACCTCGCCGCCGCCAAGGCCGCCCAGTCCGGTGCCGACCAGCAGGCCTGAGCCTGATTTTCCTTCATCCACTGCGCCGCTTATCATGGTGGGCAGTGTGAAATCCGATCAAGGAGCGCAATGACGAGACATGCCAAGCCGACCCGTATGCTCAGGCCGTTGAACAAGCGCCAGTGGATGAAGATCGCGGCTGTGGTGGCCGCGGCAGGTCTGCTCGGCGCGGCGGGATTGGTGTCGCGCAGTTTCTACCATGCTGATGATGTGAAGCCGATTTCCACCATCACTTCGTTCTCGGCTACCGATTCGGCCGCATCCCGTTCTGCCACTCGTGGCGCAATCAACAGCGCCGACAAGAACACCATGTTCGTTACGGTGAAGATTAATGGCGATTCGCGCGTAGTACTTGGCGAAAAAGCCAACATGACCACCGTCAAGGACGTGCTGGAGACGGGTGATATCACGCTTGACCCGGATGATGCCGTATCGCCCTCGCTGAAATCCAAGGTCACCGAGGCCACCGTGGTCACCATTAATCGCGCGGATGCCGATGTGGAGACCAACGATACCGAGATCGCCTTCAATGAAGTGCGCAAGGAGACCAGCAGCCTGCCCAAGGGTCAGGAAAAGGTCGAGACCGAGGGCCAGAAGGGCATTATGGAGACCACCTCGCTGGTCAAGCGAGCCGGCGACAAGGTCGTCTCTTCCAACGTATTCGCCTCATGGGTCAAGAAGGCCCCGGTGGATAAGGTGATCCTGGTGGGCACTGGTTCCACCGAGTCGCCGTCGACGTCGTCATCATCGTCGGCCGATCTCGGCACCACTGTTCCGGCTGGAGAAGTTCAGTCCTGGGCGCATCAGTATCTGTTAGACAACGGGTATAGCGAAGCGGACTTCACCGCTGCGAACTACATCATCAACCACGAGTCCGGTTGGAGCCCCACCGCCACCAACCCCACGTCTGGTGCTTATGGCTTGGGTCAGGCCTACCCCGGTAGCAAGATGGCTTCCTTCGGCGCGGACTGGCAGACCAACTACAAGACCCAGTTCAAGTGGTTCATCAGCTACTGCGAGCAGCGCTACGGCGGCATCGTCGCAGCGTACAACTACTGGATCGCCCATAACAATTACTGATTGAACCGGGAGTCGATGATTCCCGGTTTTTTCATGTTATTGCTACGGTACATAACGCACGCATATTCGCGAAGAATGCTCACTGGAATATATGAGGGAATGCTCACAACACTTGAGAAGGGACGTTGTTATGCAAATCATGTATGTATGCACCGGCAATCAATGCCGTTCCGTGATGGCCGAATACTACACCCGAGCCAAGCTTGCCGACCGAGGAATTGGCTTGCAGAGCGGCAATATCACCGTGCGCAGCGCGGGTACTCTGCACTATCCCCCGCATCCCGCTGATCCGATGGTTATCGATTTGCTGAAGAACGACGGCATCGACGCGAATTCCCATTCTTCCACCCCTCTCACCACCGATATCAGCCGGCAAGCCGACCTGATTCTGTGTTTTGAGCGTGAGCAAATTTCCGATTTGCTTGAGCAGAATCCACTGGCTATTCGCAAAGTATTTCTGTTCAATGACTTCGTGAACGCTTGCAAACATATGCATGCTGAGGGTCCGATTGCCGGCGATACCGCCGCAGACAAGCTCATCGAAATCATGGATTGCGTACCTATGCTGCGGCCGTTTTTGCCTACGGCACTCGAAACCGAAGACCCTCATCGTCAATCACGCGAGGTGTTTGAACGCGTGTATGCGGAGATCAAGCACGGCGTCGATATTATGCTCGGCGCTGTGGCCTGAATGCAATATCGGCGAATAGAGCAAGCAAAAAGGCCGTCAGTTATTGCGATGTTGAAATTGCATATTGCTATATTCAATACGGCTGATATTGCGGGTTCTTGTTTCCGCTTTTCTTGGTATTGGTTAAATCAGTGCTATTCGAGGAGCGCAATACGTAGGTCAAATGTTCTTCAATTATGCAATCATGCATGCATATGGTTTGTATAATGCGAAATTAGCTGGTTACAATTAGTGGCGTAAATAAAAACACGTTACCAATGCAATAAGGAGAGCAATTATGGCTTCATTGCTTCAGGGATTCGAAGAGGTTCAGCTGGTCAAGCCGGTGGGCAAGACCGTTCTGACCGTCACCGATTCCGCCATTCGTTTCAACAAAGCCACCGCTGAAGTGCTCGGGTTCCCGGCGTACGTCAAGGTGCTGATTAACGACAAGACCAAGCAGATCGCCGTAACCCCGACCACCGCCAAGGCCGACAACGCCATTAAGTTCAGCAAGCCCGAAGGCAAGCAGAGCACTTCCGTAAGCGTCAAGGAAGCCACGCTCATTGAAGCAGTGAAGGCATACTTCACTCTGCCCGAGGCTCCGGAAGGCGAAATCGCCTACCAGTCCGTCAACGGTACCGCCTACCCCGAAAGCAAGACCGTGATCTTCGATGCGGCCAATGCCACCGCCGGCACCATGAAGCGCCGCGGCCGCAAGAACGGCCGCCTGATTCTTCTGCCTTGAAACGGTGCCCTGATTGAAGCGAGGGGCCGGAACCCGTAAAAGATAAGGTTCGATGGATGCTGGTATGCTGTGTTGTAGCAGAAAGGTCGCGCTAGGCTTCGGGGGCAATCTTCTCGGCGGCGCCACAGACTTTCGCCCCGTTGGACCCAACTGCCGAGG
>ENA-OQKC01000576-OQKC01000576.1-human-gut-metagenome-genome-assembly--contig:-NODE-576-length-15288-cov-2.990832_pt1 | contig 15288 bp, 18 predicted proteins | sample MGYA00242774_ERZ504790 | MGnify/ENA primary metagenome ERZ504790 (study PRJEB26092, sample SAMD00036419) | human gut metagenome | host: Homo sapiens | study: EMG produced TPA metagenomics assembly of...
ATTCTTCCGGCAAGATGGGACTTGCCCTGGCAGATGAATGTACCGCCAGAGGGGCCAAGGTGATACTGATTGCCGGTCCGGTGCAGCAAGGCACTACGTCCGGATGCACAGTACCATGCGGTAGAGTCGGCGCAGGAGATGTTCGAGGCTGCATCCGCCGCCTTTGTCCATGCCGATGCCGCCATCTTGACGGCTGCCGTGGCAGACTACACCCCCGAACAAGTGGCGGATGAGAAAATCAAGCGCGAAAAGACCGGGGAGATGAGTTTGAACTTGAAACCTACCCGCGACATAGCCGCTTTCTTAGGCAATCTGAAGAACGATACAGAGCACCAACGGCGCCTCCTCGTAGGCTTTGCCCTTGAGACTCATAACGAGCAGATGAATGCGGAAGACAAGCTCAACCGCAAGAATCTGGACTTCATCGTGCTGAACTCCCTGAACGACAAGGGAGCCGGTTTTCGTTGCGATACCAATAAAATCAGTATCATAGACCACCAGGGAAAGACGGACTACCCCTTGAAGTCCAAAGCCGAAGTGGCTGCCGACATCGTAGACCGTCTGGTGAAAGATTTAAATAGTAAATAGTAAATCGTCAAATTGTCAATATCCTTATGTTGCGTTCGCTTTACATACAGAATTATGCGCTTATTGAAAAGCTCGATATCAGCTTCAGCAGCGGTTTCTCGGTGATAACGGGTGAGACCGGTGCTGGAAAATCCATTATTCTGGGTGCCATCGGTCTGCTGCTGGGACAGCGTGCCGACGTGAAAGCCATTCGTGTAGGAGCTTCGAAGTGCATTATCGAGGCCCGTTTTGATATTTCCGCTTACGGTATGCAGCCTTTCTTTGAGGAGAATGAGCTGGAGTACGAGGAAGAATGCATCCTGCGCCGCGAGGTGTCCGCTTCGGGCAAGAGCCGGGCATTCATCAATGACACGCCTGCTTCATTGGCTCAGATGAAGGAGTTGGGAGAACAGCTGATTGACGTGCATTCCCAGCATCAGAACCTATTGCTGAACAAGGAAGGATTTCAGTTGAATGTACTGGACATCTTGTCGCATAACGAAGAGGCCTTGTCTGCTTACCAGCATATCTTCGGAGCATGGAAGCAGGCACAGCAGGATTTGGAGGCCCTTGTTGCCCGTGCCAATCAGGATAAGTCGGACGAAGACTATATCCGTTTCCAACTGGAACAGTTGGAAGAGGCACACTTGTCTGCCGGTGAGCAGGAGGAGCTGGAGCAAGAGGCAGATACGCTGAGCCATGCGGAAGAGATAAAGGCCGGACTCTATCGGGTAGGGCAGACGCTCTACTCGGACGAAGGAGGCTTGTTGTCCGGGCTGAAGGAATGCCTGAATACGATGCTCGGCCTGCAGAGGGTTTATCCGGTTGCCGGGGAACTTGCCGAACGCATGGAAAGCACTTATATCGAGTTGAAGGATATTTCGCAGGAAGTGTCGGGTAAGGAGGATGAAATAGAGTTCAACCCCGAACGTCTGGATGAAGTGAACGAACGTCTGAACTTGATTTATACGCTCCAACAGAAGCACCGCGTTTCCACTGTCGGCGAACTTCTGGCGTTGACGGATGAATACGCCGCCAAACTCTCTGCTATCACTTCGTCCGACGAGCACATAGAGGAACTGAAAGCGCGTTGCGACGCTTTATATAATAAGGTGAAAAAGCAGGCTGCTGTCCTCACCAAGGCGCGTACTGCCGCTGCCCGTGAAGTGGAGAAGCAGATGGCTGCGCGGCTGATTCCGTTGGGCATGCCCAATGTCCGTTTCCAGGTAGAGATAGGTGTCCGCAAAGAGCCGGGCATACACGGGGCGGATACTGTGAACTTCTTGTTTTCCGCGAATAAGAACGGGGCATTGCAAAGCGTCTCCTCTGTAGCTTCGGGCGGTGAAATAGCCCGTGTCATGCTTTCCATTAAAGCAATGATAGCCGGTGCCGTCAAGCTTCCTACCATTGTATTCGACGAAATAGATACCGGAGTCTCCGGCGAGATAGCCGACCGCATGGCGGATATCATGCAGGAGATGGGCGAGCAGGACCGCCAGGTAATCAGCATTACCCATCTGCCCCAGATTGCTGCCCGTGGACGCGCCCATTACAAGGTGTACAAGCAGGACAACGAGACGGAAACAAACAGTCACATCCGTCGTCTGACCGACGATGAACGCGTGGAAGAAATAGCCCATATGCTGAGTGGTGCTAAGCTGACCGAAGCCGCACTGAACAATGCCAGAGCATTGCTGGAAGTATCAAATAGTAAATAGTAAATCGTCAAATAGTAAATACCCATATATGGTTGATAACAGTGAAATGATTTTCGGCGTCCGTGCCGTGATAGAAGCCATTCAGGCAGGAAAAGAGATAGACAAGATATTGGTAAAGAAGGACATTCAGAGTGATTTGTCAAAAGAGCTGTTCGCTGTCTTGAAAGGGACTTTGATACCGGTACAGCGCGTTCCGGTGGAACGCATCAACCGCGTGACGCGTAAGAATCACCAGGGAGTGATTGCCTTCATCTCTTCAGTCACTTACCAGAAGACGGAGGACTTGGTACCTTTCCTTTTCGAGCAGGGCAAGAATCCTCTGTTTGTGATGCTCGACGGCATCACGGATGTCCGCAATTTCGGTGCCATTGCCCGTACTTGCGAGTGTGCGGCGGTAGATGCCGTGATTATCCCTGCACGGAACAGTGTATCAGTCAACGCAGACGCCATGAAAACCTCGGCAGGAGCCTTGCACACTTTGCCCGTTTGCCGCGAACACAGCTTGAAAGAGACCCTGCAATTCCTCAAGAATAGTGGTTTCCATATCGTGGCAGCCACGGAGAAAGGCGATTACGACTATACTAAAGCCGACTATACCGGTCCGATGTGCATCATTATGGGTGCCGAAGACAAGGGGGTGTCCTATGACAACCTGGCGTTGTGTGACGAGTGGGTGAAAATTCCCATGTTGGGAACCATCGAGTCCCTCAATGTTTCCGTTGCAGCCGGCATTTTGATTTATGAAGCGGTAAAACAAAGAACCAACTAAGATATGAAAAAGAAATTGCTGTTGATGCTCACTCTCTGTTTATTGGCTCAGTGGAGTGTGGCACAAGCCCCAAAGTGGGTAGACAAAGCCAAACGTGCCGTTTTTTCGGTGGTGACCTACGACCAGGACGATAAGATACTGAATACTGGAAACGGCTTTTTTGTCACTGAAGATGGCGTTGCGCTTTCTGACTACACCTTGTTCAAAGGTGCCCGGCGCGCCGTTGTGATGAGCTCGGACGGGGCACAGATGCCGGTGGAGGCCATTATGGGGGCCGATGACATGTACGATGTTGTCAAGTTCCGTGTCGGCATCCCCGGAAAGAAAGTCACGGCACTCACTTTGGCTGCTGTGGCTCCGGCCGTCGGTGCGGATGTATATCTGCTGCCTTATTCCACCCAGAAGGACCGTTCCTTCACTGCCGGGAAAGTAAAGGAAGCTGATAAGATTTCCGGTAACTATTCCTATTATACACTTGATATGCGTTTGAAGGACAAGATGGTGAGTTGTCCGCTGATGACTGTGGACGGGCAGGTCTTCGGCCTTGCGCAGAAGTCCTCCGGACAAGACACGGCTACCATCTGCTATGCCATTGATGCCAATTTCGCCATGTCGCAGAATATCTCCGCATTGTCTTATGGAGATATGTCATTGAAGGGCATCGGTATCAAGAAGGCATTGCCCGATACCGAAGAGCAGGCTTTGGTGTTCCTCTACATGGCTTCTTCCCAACTGTCTCCGGAGAAGTATATGGAGACTCTGAACGATTTCATTGCACAATATCCTGCCAGTGCCGACGGTTATCTGCGCCGCGCTTCCCAGCATCTGTTCATGTCCCGTGAAGATGCTTCCATGGATAAGGTCGCCGCAGATATGGATAAGGCTTTGGAGGTTGCGGCAAAGAAAGATGATGTGTATTACAACCGGGCCAAGATAATCTATAATTATGCATTGGGCAAGCCCGAGAAAGTTTATAAGGACTGGTCGCTCGACAAGGCTCTGGACGAGGTACGGAAAGCGATAGCCATTGACGAGCTTCCGGTTTATGTCCAGTTGGAGGGTGACATCCTGTTTGCCAAGCAGGACTATCCGTCGGCATTTACCAGCTATGATAAAGTGAATAAGACCATTCTGGCCTCTCCGGCTACCTTCTTCAGTGCTGCCAAGACCAAGGAACTGATGCAGGCACCTGCCGAAGAGGTACTGGCTCTGATGGACAGTTGTGTGGCCCGCTTTACCCAGCCCTATACGGAGGAAGCCGCCCCTTACTTGCTGGAGCGTGCCCAAGCCCGTATGAATGCAGACCAGGCGCGTAATGCCATGCTGGATTATGACGCCTATTACAATGCCGTGAACGGTAAAGTGAACGACATGTTCTACTATTACCGTGAGCAGGCTGCCTTGAAGGCCAAGCAGTACCAGCGTGCGCTGGACGATATGGCGAAGGCCATCGAACTGAATCCGGAAGATTTGACCTACCGTGCCGAACTGGCAGTGGTGAATCTTCGCGTGGGACGTTACGAGGAGGCGTTGAATGTGCTGAAGGCTGCTCTGGAGAAAGACCCTAAATATGCCGAAGCCTACCGTCTGATGGGTATCGCCCAGCTGCAGATGAAGAAGGACAAGGAAGCTTGTGCCAGCTTTGCCAAGGCAAAGGAATTGGGTGACCCCAATGTGGATGCTTTGATTGAGAAGCATTGCAAGTAAAGGGATGGGATAGAATAAAGGCTCTGCTTTCGCAAGCAGAGCCTCTGTTTTGGGGAACTCCCCCGTGTTAAATGAGTTAAGTCTAGGTATAACAGGTTATGAGTGAAATTACGTTGTTTTATTTATAAAATGCGTGGATTTCCGGAATACTGCATATACTTCGGATTTTTTTAATTTCAAAAAAGGAAAATAGACTCGATTATTAATAAAAACAAACTTTGACAATCATGAAGAAAGTGATTTGCAGCCAGAAGGCACCGGGCGCCATAGGCCCTTATAGCCAGGCTATCGAAGCCGGCGGAATGGTATTTGTATCAGGTCAGTTGCCTATTGACGCAGCTACCGGAGTGATGGCTGAAGGTGCGGAAGCGCAAGCTCGCCAGTCCTTGGAGAATATAAAGCATATCCTGGAAGAGGCAGGGCTGGGTATGGCGAATATTGTGAAGACAACTGTTTTCCTGGCAGACATGTCCTTGTTCGCTGATATGAACAAGGTATATGCCACTTATTTTGACGGTGCTTTCCCGGCACGTTCGGCTGTGGCAGTGAAGGCGCTGCCCAAAGATGCCTTAGTAGAGATTGAGTGCATCGCGGTTCGCTAACAAGTCGGCCACAATGAAACTGCTGCCTCCCACGAAGATGAAATCTTCCGGGAGGCTTTTTTCTTGTGCGGCCTGCACGGCGGCAGGTACATCAGGATAGCAATGTCCTTCCAGCCCTGCTGCTTCGGCAAGCTCCTGTAGTTCGCTTTCGGGCAATGCTCGCTTCACGCTGGCTTTGGTGAAGTAGTAGGTCGCTTCCCGGGGCAGCAGGGCCAGTACCCCCCGTATATCCTTGTCATTCACCATGCCTATGATGATGTGTAGCTGGCGGTAAGCCTGTTGTTTCAGTTGTTCTGTAATGTAGGTGATGCCTCCCACATTGTGGCCGGTGTCACAAATCAGGGTGGGCGAGTCCTGCAGTTTTTGCCAGCGTCCCATCAAGCCCGTCAGTTCCACCACACGGGCAAAGCCACTGCGCACTGCTTGTCCGTCCAGCCGGTAGCCGGCTTCTTTCAGTAGCGGGAGGGCGGTGAGGATGGTCCGGGCATTTTTCTGCTGGTAGAGCCCTTTCAGTTCGTATTCTATTCCGGGATAGTCTTCACGGTCATTCTCCTCGGCAAAGTAGATGGGAGCACCCGTTGTCTGTGCTTTTTCCAGAAATACCGGTTCGTTTCGGAGTGGTCTCGCCGATTACACGGGGATACCGCTTTAATGATTCCTGCCTTCTCTCCTGCGATTTTGCCAAGGTGTCCCCCAGGAATTGGGTATGGTCAAACTGATGTGGTGATGATGCATACATCCGGACGGATGATATTGGTACAGTCCAGGCGTCCGCCTAGTCCCACCTCGATTACGGCTACATCCACCTTTTCATCGGCAAAGTAGCGGAAGGCCATGGCGGTGGTCAGCTCAAAGAAAGAGGGATGGAGGGGTTCGAAGAAGCCACGTTCCTGCTCTACAAAACGGATGACGTATTCCTCGGGTATAGGCTGTCCGTTAATCCGGATGCGCTCCCGGAAATCCACCAGATGGGGCGAGGTATAGAGCCCGACCCTGTATCCTGCCTCTTGCAGTATGGCGGCAAGCGTATGCGAGCAGGAACCCTTTCCATTGGTACCGGCCACATGAATGCTGCGGAAACTGCGGTGGGGATGTTCGAAGTGTGCGTCCAGGGTCAGAGTGTTTTCCAATCCTTCCTTGTATGCTGAGCCGCCCACTTGCTGAAACATGGGCACACTGTTATATAAGTAAGTTAAAGTGTCCTGATAATCCATCTTTTATAATATTTAACGGAGAAGCAATCCTTTCTCCCTATTAATTTGTTATCTTTAAAAGCGACAACGATAATGTCAGACCGAACGCAATCAAGCTTGCTTGAAATTGCTTGCAGTGTAGCTTATCTTAAGCTTATGCAAAGGTATTAACAATTTAAATCTAACGTGTATGGAGCTAAGAAAATTTTGTGATTGATACGAATGTGATTCTTCACGATTATAACTGTTTGAAGAATTTTCAAGAGAATGACATTTATCTTCCCATCGTAGTCCTTGAAGAACTGGACAAATTCAAGAAAGGTAATGAGCAGATTAATTTCAATGCGCGTGAGTTCGTCCGTGAGCTTGATTTGATTACCGATGATAATCTGTTCACCAAAGGGGCGCCATTGGGAGAGGGCTTAGGCCGTCTGTTTGTGGTGGCAGGCATGGTGGACTCTCCCCGAGTACGTGATTCCTTTCCCGAACGCATCCCCGACCATCAGATTCTGTCGGTAGTGGACTGGCTTTCCACCAAAAAGCCTAAAATGAAAACCATCCTTGTCACGAAAGACGTGAATCTGCGCATGAAGGCGCGTTCCATCGGTCTGCTGTGCGAAGACTACATCAATGATAAGGTAATCAATGTGGATATATTCGAAAAGTCGAATGAAGTGTTCGAGGGTATTGACCCTGCGCTGATAGATCGCATTTATTCTTCCAAAGAAGGACTGGACATCAACGAGTTCGATTTTAAGGACATCATTCGTCCCAACGAATGTTTTGTGCTGAAGAGTGACCGCAGCAGTGTGCTTGCGCGTTATAATCCCTTTGCCCATTCGATTTGCCGGGTCCACAAGACAAAGAATTATGGCATTGAGCCGCGCAATGCCGAGCAGAGCTTTGCTTTTGAGGTGCTGAACGACCCGAACATCAAGTTGGTTGCCCTGACCGGCAAGGCGGGAACCGGCAAGACCCTGCTGGCATTGGCCGCCGCATTGGGAAAACTTACCGACTACAAGCAGATTCTCCTGGCACGTCCCATCGTGGCCCTATCCAATAAAGACCTTGGATTCCTTCCCGGTGATGCCAATGAGAAAGTGGCTCCTTACATGCAGCCTTTGTTCGATAATTTGAATGTAATCAAGCATCAATTCGCTGCCAATTCCTCTGAAGTGAAACGCTTGGAGGATATGCAAAAAAGTGAACAATTGGTCATCGAGGCATTAGCCTTTATCCGCGGGCGCAGTTTGAGCGAGACCTACTGTATTATTGATGAAGCCCAAAACCTGACTCCGCATGAGATTAAGACCATCATCACCCGTGCCGGTGAAGGCACAAAAATGGTGTTTACCGGTGATATTCAGCAGATAGACCAACCCTATCTGGACAGTCAGTCCAATGGGCTTGTCTATATGATAGACCGCATGAGGGACCAGAATTTGTTTGCCCATGTCAATCTGGTGAAAGGGGAGCGTAGCCAGTTGAGCGAGTTGGCAAGTAATCTGATGTAGCGGATACCGCATTTTCTGGGGTAAAATTATTTCCATCCCGCTTTCCAACTGTTAAAACGAGGGTGGCGGGATAGTTTCTTTATAGACGATAAATAATTATTATAATATTTTTTTATCGATTTCTTGTCCGTTTTGACTAAAATAGTGTATCTTTGCCTCGCCTAAAACAAAACTGTCAAGCGAAATGAAGCGAAATTTTTTTCATCGGTATCTTTCCGCGAAAGTGCTTCCGATATGGACTATTCTATTAATTGACGTATTTATCATCGTCATATCCAGTCTGTTGGCCTATGCTCTCCGATATGATTTCAGAAGCATTTTTTTGGAATCCTCTACCATTGACAAGACCATTTTATGGACGGTTGTTGTCAACTTGATTTTCTTCCGTGTTTTCCGTACGTATTCCAATGTGTTGCGCTTTTCCTCCTTTGTGGATATCATGCGCATTTTTGTGTCATTGACGGTGTCGTATGCACTGCTGATGATAACGAGCGTCCTGACGGAAAGCTATTTGGAGTTCAACCTGGCTCCGGTCAGCGTGCTGTTCATGTCTTATATCATCAGCTTTGCCATGATGGCATGCTCCCGTGTGATTGTCAAGACTTTCTTCGAGGCGCTGAACTTCGACGGCACCCATAGTGCCAATGTGTTCATTTACGGTGCCAAGGAAGCCGGGGTCAACATTGCCAAGGCATTGCGTGTCAATCTGCGCAACCACTACCGTCTGCGCGGATTCATTGCGGACGAACCTGAGCTTATCAACAAGGTGATGATGGGTGTCAGGGTGTTCCCCAACGATGATACGCTGATTGATGTGCTGAACGACCGCGATGTGCAGACCATCATCATTTCTCCTGCCAAGATGGAAGAATTGAAGAAGTCCGACATGGCTGACCGCCTGCTGGTGCACAACATCAAACTGATGACCGCACCCCCCTTGAGCGAGTGGAACGGTCAGGCGCTGAGCCGCACACAGTTGAAGGAAATTCAGATTGAGGACCTGCTTCAGCGCAATCCTATCGAGATAGATATCCATAAGGTTGCCTCTCATCTGGAGGGCAAGCGTGTGATGATTACGGGCGCCGCCGGCTCCATCGGCAGTGAAATCATGCGCCAGGTGGCTTCGTTCAATCCCTATAAACTTATTTTAGTGGACCAGGCCGAGACCCCTCTGCACGACATCCGTCTGGAACTTCAGGACCGTTGGCGCGACATCGATGCCGAGACCATCATAGCCGACATCTCCAATGCCACGCGCATGGAGGATATCTTCAGGGAGTTCAAGCCCCAGTATATTTTCCATGCGGCCGCCTACAAGCATGTGCCGATGATGGAGACAACGTTTCCGAGTCCATCCAGGTGAACGTATTCGGCACGCGCACCGTTGCCGATCTTGCCGTGAAATACGGTGCCGTAGAAGTTTGTGATGATTTCTACGGACAAGGCTGTTAACCCTACAAACGTGATGGGCTGTTCCAAGCGTATTTGCGAGATTTATGTGCAGTCTCTTGCGAAGAAGTTGCAGAAGGAGGGAGGCCATGCCACTCAGTTCATCACTACGCGTTTCGGCAATGTGCTGGGTTCCAACGGTTCTGTCATTCCCCGTTTCCGCGACCAGATTCAGCGTGGCGGCCCGGTGACAGTGACCCATCCTGAGATAATCCGTTACTTCATGACCATTCCCGAAGCTTGCCGCCTTGTTCTTGAGGCCGGCAGTATGGGCAACGGCGGTGAAATCTATATCTTCGACATGGGTAAGCCGGTGAAGATTGTGGACCTTGCCAAGCGTATGATCAGCCTTTCCGGACGTACGGATGTGAAGATTGAATTTACCGGTCTCCGTCATGGCGAGAAGCTCTACGAGGAACTCTTGAATGTGAAGGAGCTTACAAAGCCCACCTATCATGAGAAGATTATGATTGCCACGGTGCGTGAGTATGACTATGACGAGGTGAAGGAGCGTATCCAGAAGCTGATTGATGTAAGTTACACCTATGACCAGATGAAAATTGTTGCTGCCATGAAGGATATGTTCCGGAATTCGTGAGCAAGAATTCCTGCTTTGAGCGCTGGATAAGAAGAAATAAAAAGATAGCGGTATAGTATAAAATGAAAGGGTGATAACGTCATTGTACGTGTTATCACCCTTTCAATTTTATTGTCTTCTTGTCAGCCTTTTGTCTCATTCATGTGAAGAGAAGTATTTCAAGAACTGTGTACGTTCGAAAGTATTGACTCCCTTCGGGTCGTTTACGTTCAGAATACCTTTGAACTGGCTGATGGTTTCCATACCTTTGCGGTCCATCCACAAGTTGAGGAAGCGGATGTATTCTTCAATGATGGTAGCTGAATTCTGATAAAGCACACTGCATATCTCTACGGCCGAAGCACCTGCTAATATTGCCTTGACAACGCCTTCGGGCGAGTGGATACCACCGGAAGCAGCATAATCGAGTTTGTTTACGGCTGCCGAAGCGATGCCTATCCAGCGCAGGGCTTTGGACAAATCGGCTTCATTGCTGAATACGTTGCCGGATACTTGTATCATTTTCTCAATGTTGATGTCCGGCTGGTAGAAGCGGTTGAACAGCACTACTGCGGCGGCACCGTTGGCATACAGCTGGTCTATCAGAGCTATCGGATTGGTCAGGTTTGTCACCCAGCTTCATGATGACGGGTATCTTGACCGTCTTCTTGATGTGGCTCAGAATGTCGATGTGGCGTTGCTCGAAACTGCCGTAAGCATATTGTACATCCGTCTGCAGTGCAAGGATATTGATTTCCAGTGCGTCTGCACCGGCTTCTTCTATTTTGGCGGCAAATTCCACCCAGTCGGCATTCTGATAGCAGTTGATGCTGGCTATGATGGGGATATTGCAAACCTTTTTGCTTTCCTTAATCAGGTTCAGATATTCACCCAGCTTATGTTCGCGGATATATCCTACAAGGTAGTCACTGCCTTCGGGGTACATGTTCGGGTCTCCCATCCAGTCAGCCTCCATCATGATTTGCTCTTCAAAAAGTGATTTTAGCACAATGGCACCTGCGCCGGCCTCAGATAGTTTCTGGTTCTTGGCGGCGCTGTCTGTCAGTCCGGAGCTGCTGACGATAATGGGGTTTCTGAGTTTCAGCCCTGCAAAAGTAGTTTCTAATGTTGCCATGATAATGATTTTTTATGGTTAATAGTTTCTTTCTCCAAAAATCTTGCTTCCTACACGTATCAAGGTGCTTCCGGCTGCAATGGCTTCGTGGTAATCGTGAGACATTCCCATGGACAGTTCCCGGAATGACTCTGCATCGGCAAACCACTTGGCTTTCACTTCATTGAAGAAGCTATTTAAAGAACAAAACTCTGTTTTGATTTGTTCGTCATTGTCCGTATTTGTGGCCATGCCCATCAATCCGCATATCCGGATATGCTTGAGCTCTCTCCATTCACCGGCTGCCAGCATTTCCCGGCATTCGTCAAAGCTGAATCCAAACTTGGTCTCTTCTCGGGCAATGTGCAACTGCAGTAGGCAGTTGACGGTTTTTCCGGCTTTGGCAGCCTGCTTGTCCACTTCGGCCAACAGCTTGTAGGAGTCTATGCCATGAATCAGCGCTACGTAAGGAACGATATATTTTATTTTGTTTGTTTGCAGATGCCCGATGAAATGCCATTCTATGTCTTTGGGCAGACTTTCGTATTTGGCGGTCATTTCCTGCACCTTACTTTCTCCGAACACACGCTGGCCGGCACGATACGCTTCTTCTATCGCCTCGTTGGGGTGAAATTTGGAAACAGCCACCAGCCGTACCTTTTCAGGCAGTTCGCTCAGTACTTGTTTTAAATTCTCTGCAATCATCGTTTTTTTGAGTTATGAGTTATGAGTTATAAGTTATGGCTCGCAATAATAATTCATAACTTATAACTCATCACTTAAATTAAACTTCCGGTTTGTCGTCGGGCTCTGCACTGTACGGATATACATCCATAATGGCGGTTTCCGCTACAGATGCTATCTGGTAGTCGGCCATTGTGCCTTTCATGCCCTCATCCAGTTTCTTCACTGCATCACGCAGGTCGGCAGCCTGCACCAATACCTGGGTAGAGGTTTTCTTTTCCGCACCGCTTTTCTCGTCCAGTGTGATGAAAACCAGTTTACATTTAAACCAGCGGTCGGCAGCTTCCTCTTCGCTGGGGAACAATTCGCTATAGTTGGCACGTTTGATGTCCGATACGGTGAACTCTCCCGAAATGAACGGCGTCATCTCTTCGATGATGCGTGCTTCCGCTTCCGTAAAACTGAGGGCATCTACCAGGTACGGTTCGGTCACCTTCTTGTTCATTCCATTTTCCATTGTTTTCTCGTAACGGATCTTACATTCAAACCATGTATGCATTGCCATAATTTTCTGTTTTTAATTATTGATTTATTGTTAGTTAAGCTGCTTTATGCGTGCCTATGCCCGCCGAAAGCAGTGCAAAGATAGCCAAAAACTAAATGGATATAAAAAGTTGCCTTGCATTTTACGTGAAAATTTTATTGGAGAACCGGGACGGTACGTATGGGCATAAAAAAAGGAGTACCGCTGTACTCCAACCTTTGTTAACCTTAAATCTAATACTATGAAAAACACATTACAAAGGTACGGACTTTTTCGACATTTGCAAGAGTGTCGGGGCATAAAGTGTGTATTTGTAACACTTATTATATTTTATGCCTTTGTACTACATCTTTTTTAAAACTTGAGGTGTGTTGCTGAAACATAAATTTGCATCTGCTTTGCTTCCACACTTCCACCCACCTCCTGCATCTCCCTATCCATCGGCATTTACTCTGCGGTGGAAGCAACCTGAAAAGGTGGAAGCAAAATTTGCTTCCACCTGCCAAAAAACGTCTGAGTTTTGCCGTAACTTATTGTTTTTTAATGTAATATCGCGCGTGGGTTACATAAATCGGTCAGTGTAGTTTTCCTGCATTTTCGAGTTTGCCCGACTATGAATAGTGGAGTCTGATGTCTTTTAAGTTGCTGTACAATACGTTTGCACCTTGTGCGCAATAGGCGCGGGCTACGTACTTCATCTGTAAAAGCCTTGGAGTTAGTGACGCCTAACGGCCATGAACAACCCTGCTTATGGTCGTTAAACGATTGCTTCATGGCCATTAGCAGGGGTGTTCATGGCCGTTAGGCGTTATTAATTCCTTATGCAACAGTAGACCAAGCAAGGGTGAAAAGCAAAGGAATGCTTGTGTTTTAGATAGAAATCCACGGGCTTTCACTCTCTCCATAGGTTATGGAAGTGGGCTTTTATTTCACTTGCGTTCTGTGCGATAAATTCCCATTTATCAGTAGGTATATTTACGAAACTTCAATAATGCATTTATGAGGGTAAGATGTTGGAATGTAGAATGATATATTGGAAATGATGAGGTGTTTTTTAAACGTTCGTTTAATGAACGCAAAGATAAGCTGTATTTTTTGAACTAACAAAATGTTTAATAAAAATATTCCCAAAGTGATTTCTGTTTCATATTAATCTATTGAATTTCAGCAGTGTACGTCTAACATTTAACATATTAAAGTTCTGTTCCTTTTTAACTTTTATACCTCTACTTATTTTCTTAAAAATAGACGTTTATTAAACGAACGTTTATTGGACACTTCTATGAGTCTAATATCTTCTTTAATAGCTTATTATCATTGCAAAAGTGTACAATACGGTTTGGGTGGGAAAATGTCTCGTTCAAACCGCGAAGCGCACCCGGAACTGAGCTAATTCATTCGAAAGAAAATTTCTAAGTGACTGAACAACAGAAATATTGGTTTGCGGCTCGCACCCGTGACAAGCAGGAATTCACAGTCCGGAAATCTTTGGACCGACTTAAATCGGAAGAGCATTTGGAGCTTGACTATTATCTTCCCACGCGTTTTGTCATTTCTCAATTGAAATATCGCCGTAAGCGTAGCGAAGTTCCAGTAATCCGTAATCTGGTGTTTGTTCATTCCACCAAGCAGACAGCCTGTGATATATCCAACATCTATAATGTCCCCCTTTTTTATATGAAGGATCTTTCCACGCACTCTATGCTGGTAGTCCCAAATAAGCAAATGGAGGACTTTATGTTCGTAATGGATTTGAATCCTGACGGTGTCAGCCTTGATAGCGAAATTCTGACTGTTGGGCATAAAGTAAAAGTTATCAAAGGCGAACTCAGCGGTATTGAAGGTGAGGTTGCCATCGAAGCCAATAAAACATACGTTGTTATCCGCATTAAAGACCTTTTGACTGCAAGTGTCAAAGTCCCCAAATCCTATCTGAAAATAATCGGGTGACTTCTAAATAGGTATAATCTTATATTTTAATCATATATCATAATAATGGATGATTTAACTTCCCGTGCTCTTGAGCTTCAGCATGCAGCTCATGAGCTGATGTATCTTGGTATGGACGGTGAGCCGGTCTATTCCGACACTTTTTGCCGGTTGAATAAGGAAGTGCTTGTTAAGTCTGATTCTCTTTTTTCTGCTCAGAGTTCCGATGTTGAGGAGGAGGCGAATTTGTGCTTGGCTCTTTTGATGGGGTATAATGCTACCATTTATGATTATGGAGATTAAAGAGCGGAAAAAACAGGTGGTTTTAGAGCGTATCTATAATGTTCTGGAGAAGCTTCCCGTTTCTTTGCTTAAGGTTCCATTTACTGGTTTATACCTATGGTTGAGGTTTATGAAGAATCCATGCGATGCGAAACTTATAACATAATGAAAAACTGGAATATGTTAGATTTATCTACTGAGCAAAAGAAGGTAATAGATATTTTGAAAAATATTGAGGAGAATCCGTATCCTTTAGAGATCATTGAGTAATAGTGGTATAACTTAGTGTTAACTGTGATATAATTTCCGAGTATATAAAAATAGTAAAATTCAGACTCTAACCCTTTTCTCATGTAATCTTGATTATTTAGGATTTAAGGTTAAAGAACAGTAGTTCTTTGCTTAATAATTACTTATTTATACATATATTAATAATGTATTTTAATGGATTCTTCTACGCGTGTTGTTGTTAATACTGGTATTCAGTACGTGCGTACAGTGGTACAAGTGGCTATAATGCTTTATACCTCAAGAGTTGTACTTGATAATCTTGGAGTAGAAGATTATGGAATATACAATCTTGTAGGAGGAGTTATAGCTATGCTTTCTTTTATTCAGATAAATTTAGCTAATACCACT
>ENA-OQKC01000577-OQKC01000577.1-human-gut-metagenome-genome-assembly--contig:-NODE-577-length-15262-cov-5.337694_pt1 | contig 15262 bp, 16 predicted proteins | sample MGYA00242774_ERZ504790 | MGnify/ENA primary metagenome ERZ504790 (study PRJEB26092, sample SAMD00036419) | human gut metagenome | host: Homo sapiens | study: EMG produced TPA metagenomics assembly of...
GAATAGGGCAAAACCGGATTGAGCAGAATAAACTCAATCCGGTTTTTGGTGTTAAAGATTATATACCTATGATTTTCTAATATCTTAATATTTTTTATTTCTTTTGTAGAAAACAGAGTCAGAACAACAAATGATAGCTGTTGGAGTCACTTATTGGCTTTTTTTTCGTCTAGTACTTGAATATAAAAAACAAAACGACTTCGATCCAACTCTTGCTGAAATGTGTGCTGCCCCGTTGCTTATGGTCACTGGATTAGCTGGTGGCCGTAGTTTATATATATTCAGATGATATCATGTTTTATCATTTCACAGTAACCGTCAGTGCCGCATATACACCATTTTGTGCATATACCCATATCGTACAGGTTCCTTTACCAACTGCCTGGATAAGCCCCTCCGGGGTAACAGTGGCTACTGCTGTATTGCTGCTTTCATAGCAGAGATTTCTGTGGTGTCTGATCTTTTTGTCCTTTTTTATTTCTTTTACTGTGATCTGTGCTGTTTTTCCTTTTTTCAGGGTTATTTTTGAAACATTCTTTTTGTTTCCGATCTTAGTTACGGAAACAGATCTTGCAATTCCGTATTTGCTGCCCTGTGTGATTACATGTATGGAGGCAGATGTATCTGTCACTACCTTTTTGCCATCTACTATCTTATATGCTTTTACGATATATTTATAGAAAGTGCCTTTCTTCAGGTTTTTATGTGTCCATGTACGTCCGTTTGTAATAGTGGCAAGCTTTTTGTATTTGTATGTCTTTGTACTTGTATTGCAGCGGTTTCCATATACCAAATATCCGTCCACACCATCAAGTTTACTCCATTCTAAGGTTATGGAAGTTTTCGTCTGGTTTACAGAACGGACTTTTAAGCGTCCGAACCCTTTTGTTTTGTTAATTACAGGCTTATCAAGGATCTTCACTGTGATTATTATTGAAGCTGTGTTTTTTCCATACTCTGTAGTTACTGTGATTATTGCCATTCCATTTCCGATTGCTGTTACTTTACCATTCTCATCTACAGCAGCAACCATTTCATTGTCAGACTTCCAGATCAGCTTCTGAGCGTCTGCGTTCTCAGGTTCGATCTTAACTTTCAGTTCTGTGGATTCACCAATCTTCGTCAGTGTTTCCTTCTCTGCTTCAATCGAGATCTTCTCAATTTCTACAGGAATCTTTACGGTTACGGCTACCGTTGCGGTATAATTTCCGCTTACGGATGTGACTGTGATTGTAGCTGTTCCATTTCCAACGGCGGTTACTTTACCCTTTTCGTCTACAGTTACCACACTTTCATCACTGGACTTCCATGTTACCCGCGTATTATCTGCATATGATGGAACCACTTCCGCGGAAAGCTGTGCAGTCTCGTCCTTCTTTGTAAGCATAAGGGTGTCCTGAGATACCTTGATACCTGTTACAGGGTAGCTTGGGATGTAGATCGATGGGATTGTTTCTTTTTCTGTGTATCCACAAACCGTACAGGTTCGTTCCTTCTCTCCTTCTGCTCCGATTGATGCCTGTTTTGTCACTACCCAGTTACCAAATGTATGTGCTTCCTGAGTTGTATTCTCATTTCCAATGCTGCAGTGCTCCCAGTGATTTGTTTTATCAAACTGCCAGGAATAAGAATGTTCAAACGCAGGAATTACAATAGATGCTGTCTCTGTGGAATTCACTCCTGCTTGACTTGTAGCTGTTACCTCCACTTTATAGGTTCCCGCCTCAGAGACTGTAAGAGTTTCTCCTGTCTGACTATTCAGGATCTGATCATCTTTATACCATTGATAGCTGTACGTAATGCCTTTATCGTCAAGCACATGCGTTGCCTTTGCCGTTAAAACAATTTTAGAAGACGGACAGCCTTTTTCTTTGTCCGCTGAAACTTGGACTTTTGGCTTTACCAGAGCCCATTTTAAATACTTTCCATCTCTTACCAGTTTGCTCATACCATTTGAATAGAATTGTGACTCAAACGATTCAGCTGCTGAATCATTCTCATATTCAACCGCAATTAAATCAGCTTTTCCATATGTAGGTGTCACCAAAATATGTTTGTCTGATAATTGCAAAGATTTACCTACATATATACGAGGCCCATAATTATTATCATCTGAAAGTGTTACGCTTCCCGTTATTACCGGACTGTCACTAAGATGCAGATCTGCGAAACCGGTATCTTCAGTCAGATTCGGATCCCACCCCATCAAGACGATCGCATTTTCTTCTTCATTCTCTCCTGTTCCGCTGTAATTATTTGTTATCGTTCCACCGGAAATGTTCACATCCATATTATGTTTGTTTCCCCTAGAACATATAGCGAATATACCGGCTCCGCTTCCATTCACATGATTGCCGCTGATAGTTCCACCTTCTATATTAAGCAGACTAGAATCATTGTTCGTTCCCTCTGTGTATATCGCACCTCCACGGTTACCCGCACTGTTATTACGGATTTTTGTATCTCCTTTGATGGTTACTCTTGAATACTTTGCTGAAATTGCACCACCTAATCCGCCCTGGATATTACCGTTTTCGTCAGGAGCTGCTGCAATGGCTGTATTTTTGTTGATGGTTCCAGATTCAATTTCTGCTTCAGAATAAATCAGATAAATTCCGCCACCTTCGCCGCGCATATCTTTAGGAGAAGGTTCTGTTGTTACTGTATTTTGGGTGATCTGGCAGCTTTCCCCATTTATAAACAATTTAGAAATAGACAAGTAGACACCTGCGCCCTGTCCACTTTTATTATGAATAATACTGCCTCCTTTTAAACTTACGTTTGAATCATTTATCGCATATATTCCACTGCCTCTTATTGACTGATTATCACTGATTGTACCCCCGTTTATTTTAATGTTTGAGTAAGACGAAAATATTCCACCGCCATACGTTGCACTATGTCCACTGATTGTACCTCCATTCACATTGACAGTTGCATGTTCCGCATATATTCCACCGCCATATTCAACTGTGTTCTGCTTATCTCCCAGGATTTTACCACCATTCAGATTTACAGTACTATCGTGTGATACAATAATACAACTGTTTCCCGGGAACGGTCCAATCTCAGTACCATCCGCTATAGTCAATGTTGCCAACCTTCCAGTCACTTCAATAGGATAATTAGAGAACTGGCAAGACTTACCATCCGGTGTTTTATTATTTATTATTATGTTTTCTAATGTTACCTTACCTCTACTTATATACAGCATACCTGACATATTGCTTTTTCCAGGGCGAAATGTCACATTGCTCAGTTTGATATCACTATCGACCTCCACACAATCAAGAAGAAAAATATCGCCACCTTGTGCAAGCTCTACGGCTTTCGAAAGAGTATTTACGGCAGACTTAGCACTCTCTCCAGTATTACCATCGTTTCCAGATGACGGATCCAGGTAAACAGCCGCTTTTTCTTCTGTCTGCGCAGCTAGAACGCTGTCATCGGAAAACCCGCTTGCCTCATTTTCGCTGGAAAATCCGGTACGTCCTGAATCTTCGCAGTTATCTTCGATCTCAAAGGTATGTTCTGGCTCCATCATACCTTCGTCTTCTGCATCGGATATTGTAGCTGCCGGAGTCTCTTCTCCTGCATCTTCGGAAACGATCAGCTGACTACCATCAGTAAAAGTGTCTGCCAATACCGGAGTTACCGCCATCGTTGCGGACATAACGATACTCAATGCCCATGAAACAGTTTTTTTGAAACACTTTTTCTTCATACTTCCACCTTTCCTTTCTTTAATACATGATCTTCTACGTCTTGACTCTTTTGTTCTCTTTTTCTGAATTTGATACATAATGCGGTAATCACGACTGCCACAGTAAAGGAAATGACAGCCACCAACACATAGCCGCCTGCGTCCTCATGCAGCAGGATTGTGCCGTACATTCCCGTGATGTCTATTGGCTGGCTTTGCATCATCCCCATTGTTCCCACGAGAGACAGGAACAACAGGGTACACAGAACAGACAGCCGGCAGACTGTGCGCCGCTCCTGGCGGCGGTGGTATTCATGCATTCGTTTTTTACCAATTCGATACGCTTTTCTGTATCATACATGCCTTCCATCCTCCTTTCACAAAAAAGTCCTAAAAAGTCTTTCACTTATATAGGTACAAAAAAAGCGAAAAACTCTCACCTGAAAATCAAATTTTTTCAAAAAAATTTGAGAGCTGCCGAAACAGCTCCCAAAAGCGGAAAATCAGGTTATATTATTGTATTGAACTGCGGAAGATCAGTTTTCCCGCTGCCAGGATCAGTACAGGCAACAGATAAGCAATATACTGTGCTGCACTGCCATAGGCGATCAGAAGATTATAAATTGCGTGAAAAGTGATTGCTGCTCCCAGCAGACCGCAGGTTCCGGCAATCTTCAGCCATGTTCTCTGCCACACATATGCAAGACCACCGCCGACAATGGCTCCACAGATCACATGCATGGCTCCAGTCCCAATACCACGGAAGAAAATAAAAGAAAAATGTCCGGCTCCGTTTTGGATCAGGTAGCAGACGTTCTCAAATGTGGCAAAGGAAAGAGCTATAACTACAGCTGTATTTTTTATCTGCTCTCTTTTCGGCTCAAATATCAGCAGATAAAAGAGCAATGGCAGAAATTTCATCACTTCCTCCACCACCGGGGCGATCTCTGTAGTAGTGGTAAAGGTGTCCGCTCTATAAAGTGCGGCAAAAAAGGTGTTGATGTAAGCAGACAGCAGACAGGCACCCATTCCGGCAAGGCAGAACAGAAAGAATTTTCTCTGCCGCTTTCCCATACACAGAGCCGCGATCAACAGGGGCGAAGCAATGCAGAGAAATACATTTTCAATATAGGTCATGTCTGCACCGCCTTTCCTGTGGCCGGGAGCAGTGCGAACAGGCAGCCTGTAAGCAGAAGATCAAACCAGCAATAGGGATTGGAAATGGAATAACCCGGCCACAGACAGCCGGAGAGCCAAAGAGCATACTCCACCGCCACATAGCACAGCACCCCAATGTGAAAATACCGGATCTTACGTGCCGTTCCCGTCTGTATCAGAGCATAAATAAGCCCTCTGATGGAATGATAAGAAACAACGATCATCATGCTACACCAGAGCAAATTGGAGAGAACATCCCCAAAGGTACAGTAAAACACACAAAGCGGAATGCCAATCAGAGGAGCTATCAGAGATTTCCGTGTCGAAAAGTCTCTTTCCTCCGCAGAAGAAAGGGTGTATTGCAGAAGATAAAGAAAAATCACGCTGGCTATCCAGCCGAACTCTGACACATAAAAGACCTGCGGCGTTTCAGAAAACAGAAGCAGATACAGCGTCCAGTAAAGAGAGCCAAGGGCAAAGCAGCCGTAAAAACAGGTCAGCAGGAAACAGGTCTGTTTTCGATCTTTCAGATACCAGATACCACTCAGACAAAAGCCCAGCAGGGTGACAGCGAATTGAAAAAGATTATTGATCAGCTCCATCTCCATTGTCCCCCTTTTGTTCCTCCGTCTGCTCCTCTTTGTCCAGCTGGCGGATGCGGAAGCACAGAACCGTCACGCACACGCCGAGAATAAAAGCGAGCAGTCCGATCACCATATATCCCAGTGCGGTGCCGCCGCCTAAAATTGTTGCTGCTGTTTCAAAGCCGGAAGAAGCACCGGGCTCAATCTGTCCGACAATACCTGGCATGACAAAGGAAACACCAACGATTACTGCAAGGCATGCCGCTATGCAGAATGCGGAGACAATCCGTCTGTGCCTCAGTCTCTGCTGTCGTTCTTTTTCCCCAATACGCCGTTTTACTTCAGCAATTCGTTCCTCATTTTTCAACATCTGTAATACCCTCCCGTTGCAATAATCCGCGTAAACGCTCTTTTCCCCGGTACACCATATTTGTGATCTGTTTCACACTTTTTCCCATGACCTTAGCAGCCTGTTGATAGCTCATACCCTCAAAATAGGTCAGATAAAGAGCTTCCCGATAATCTGAATTTAACTCGTCCATGCAGAGATGCAGGATCTGATTTCGTTCCTTTGTGCGGACGATCTCCTCCACCAGCGTTTGTGCCTCCGGTTCTCTGGTCAGGTCGTCAAGACTGAAGATAATCCGTCGTCTGCTTTTGTGGCGTAATGCCATGTGACGCGCTGCTTTATAGAGATAAGCCTTAAAACATCCATCCCGGATGCGGGGCTTTTTCGTAAACAGCCAGGAAAAGGTTTCCATCATTAAGTCCTCCGCTTCGTGGACATCATGCAGATAACCATCGATGTATAAGGTCAATGGATCGCCGTATTTTTTTATCAATAGTTCAAGTCCTGTCTCGTCACCGCTCAGATATTGCCCATAAAGCTCTTCATCAGTAGCCATACCGTTCAATTCCTTTCCCCATATTACTCCTCTGTTGTCAGGTGTAATCTCCTGGCTTCTTTCCTTCGTTCTTTTAATAAGCATAGTATACTTTTGTTTACAAAATACGTCAATTGTTCATAGTTCATAGCAATTCTACAAAATAATGCAACTTTGTATACTTTCCTGTGTTATCTGATTTCTTACAGTGGACAGTGCAAAAGAACTGTCCGTAACCGGACTGAAAACACCGGAAATAATAAAAGCAGCTGTATAGCTCTAAAGAGCAAACAGTAGTGGCGTCATGGATGCACCCTGAAAAAAGGCGGTATCCCGCCTTTTTTCAGATGCTCTGGTAACTCAGTTACCGAGTAATTCACAAACATTTATTAGAACTTTATTCAGCCTTTATAGCCCAGCGCATCTTTGTGGAACGGGCTCTTGGATTCTGTGTGCACTCTTTGGCTGAGGGGCGGATCACATCTTTTGCATAGTCTGAGTAGATTCCCTCCTTGTATCCTGCTTTAAGCGCTTTCTTTACCAGCTTGTCTTCACCGGAATGAAAGGTAAGGATTGCCACACGTCCGCCCGGACGCAAAGCATCCGGAAGCTTCTCCATAAATTCATACAATACTTCGAACTCATGGTTAACATCAATACGCAATGCCTGGAAGGTTCGCTGGCAGGTTTTCTTAATTGTCTCTTTCTTTTCCTTTTCAGGAAGGAAATCAAGAGTTTTTTCGATTACCTGACGCAGTTTTGTGGTAGTGTCAATATGATTTCCCCTGCGGATCTCATCGGTAATGGCTTTGGCGAGTTCCTCACAATATGGTTCATCAGAATTTTCACAGAGCATTCCCGCAAGCTCCTCTCTGGAAATGGTATCCAGACGCTGGGCTGCACTGATGCCGGTTTCCTGATTCAGGCGCAGATCCAGAGGTCCGTCTGTTTTAAAAGAGAAACCTCTTTTGGGGTTATCAATCTGCATGGATGAAACACCGAGATCTGCCAGAATAAAGTCAAATCCTCCAACCTCTTTGGCAATCTCATCAATGGTGCAGAAGTTCTGAAGCTTTACTGTCAGCAGTTCTTCCCCGAATCCCTGCTCTGCCAGTACGTTTCTTTGTTTTGGCGGTATTCCTCAGGGTCTACATCTGTTGCATAAATATGGTCCCTTGCCTATTCAGACACTGAAGCATCGCTTTCGTATGGCCGCCATAGCCCAATGTGGCATCAAATCCAGTTTCGCCCGGCTGGATATTAAGAAAATCAAGGATTTCCTTAACCATAATGGAGATATGCATTCCCGCCGGGGTATTTCCTTTCTGAATCACGTGTTCAATGGTATCTTTATATTTCTCAGGCTGTAATTCCTTGTATTTCTCTTCGAATTTCTTCGGATATTTTCCTTTATAACGGACACGTCTTTTATGTGGTGTCTGGTTCTGGTTTTCCATAAAATCCCCTTTTTGTTTTTTATTCCTGTGTGATACCAGTTACTTCATAGCCGGCTTCTTTGATCACTTCGCGGATCTTATCCTCGTCCAGTTTCTCCGGAGCATGGATCACCGTGGTTCCTTTTTCATGGGAGGAAACTACATCTTCCACTCCAAATGCCTCTTTTACTGCCTTTGTCACATGTGCTTCACAATGTCCACACATCATTCCTGTTACGTTTACTGTGATTGTTGTCATTTCTTTGTTCTCCTTGTTTTCTTTTATATTTTCCTGATCTTTTGGATCATGAATTTCACTGTTGCAAAAGTCTGGATTCTCTTGCCTTTAGACTTTTGTTTTCTGTTACGTTTTTCATTTCTGCATTAGCTGAAATATAATGGATTTCTTCCACATTCTGTTTTATTTTTGTCTCTGGAAGCATCATGTACCTTAAAGAGATTCAGTCTCAGTGCATTGGTTACCACACAGAAACTGGAAAGGCTCATGGCAGCTGCACCAAACATGGGGTTCAGTGTCCATCCGAAAATCGGAATCCATACACCGGCTGCCAGTGGAATACCGATCACATTGTAGAAGAATGCCCAGAAAAGATTCTCATGGATATTTCTCAATGTTGCCCGGCTTAAACGTATGGCAGCAGGTACATCACTGAGCCGGCTCTTCATTAATACCACATCTGCGGCATCAATGGCAACATCTGTTCCTGCACCGATCGCAATACCGATGTCTGCCCTGGTAAGTGCAGGGGCATCATTGATTCCGTCTCCTACCATGGCAACCTTTCCCTGTTCCTTCAGAGAACGGATCACACTTTCCTTGCCATCCGGAAGAACACCTGCAATTACATCGTCCACTCCTGCCTGTGCTCCGATCGCTTTTGCTGTGCGTTCATTATCACCGGTAAGCATTACTACCCTGATTCCCATGTTCTGCAGTTCTTTTATTGCCTGAGGACTGTCCTCTTTTATAACATCTGCCACTGCGATCATGCCGAGAAGCTTCCTGCCTTTTGCAAAAAGAAGTGGTGTTTTTCCTTCTCCTGCAAGTTTTTCTGCCTGCTTCATCAGTTCCGGTGATACAGAGGTTTCATTGCTGATAAATTTCATATTTCCGCCTGTAAGCACATCACTGTTTAATGCTGCACGAAGACCGTTTCCAGGAAGAGCCTGAAAATCAGAAACCTTCTGCAAAACAATCTTTTTCTCTTCTGCTCTGGCAATAATGGCTTTTGCAAGAGGATGTTCACTCTTCTTCTCAAGTGCATAGGCATAGCCTAAAAGCTCTTCCTCTGAGATTCCCTTTGCAGGAACCATATCTGTCACCTGCGGTTCACCCTTTGTGATAGTTCCTGTCTTATCTAATGCAACGATCTGGATCTTACCTGCTTCCTCCAGGGATACTGCTGTTTTAAACAGGATTCCGTTTTTGGCCCCCATTCCGTTTCCTACCATAATGGCAACCGGTGTGGCAAGCCCAAGGGCACAGGGACAGCTGATGACCAGAACAGAAATACCTCTGGCAAGTGCATATCCGAACTCTTTTCCTGTCAGCAGCCAGACAATGGTGGTGATAACCGCAATACTGATAACTGCCGGAACAAAAACTCCGGAAACCCTGTCTGCGATTTTTGCAATAGGAGCTTTTGTTGCAGCCGCATCACTTACCATCTTAATAATCTGGGAAAGAGTAGTGTCCTCGCCTACCCTAGTAGCTTCGCATCTGATAAATCCAGACTGGTTTACGGTTGCAGCAGAGACTGCATCTCCCGGATTCTTGTCAACAGGAATACTTTCCCCTGTAAGTGCCGCCTCATTGACAGCACTGTTTCCCTCAAGGACCACTCCATCCACCGGAATGTTCTCACCGGGACGTACCACAAAAACATCACCTTTTCGGACCTGTTCGATGGGCACTGTAGCTTCCTGTCCGTCCCGGACAACAACTGCTGTCTTAGGTGCCAGCTTCATCAGACCTTTCAGCGCATCCGTTGTCTTTCCCTTAGATCGGGCTTCCAGCATTTTTCCAACTGTGATCAGGGTAAGGATCATGGCTGCAGATTCAAAATAGAACTCCATCATGTAATTCATAACTGCCGCCGAATCTCCGTCTACCTGTGCCCTTGTCATTGCAAAAAGTACATAAACACTCCACAAAAAGGATGCCATGGAGCCAAGTGCCACAAGGGTATCCATATTTGGTGCACGATGCCACAGGCTCTTAAATCCGCTGACAAAAAATTTCTGGTTAATGACCATTATGATTCCGGCGAGAAGAAGCTGCACCAGTCCCATGGCAATATGATTATCATTAAACCATGCCGGAAGAGGCCAGGCCCACATCATATGTCCCATGGAAAAATACATCAGCACAAGCAGAAAGCCTACAGATGCGATCAGCCTTCGTTTCAGCGCCGGTGTTTCATGGTCTTCCAGTGCCTCCTCTGCCGCAGAAGCAGATATCTGCTCCCCGGATGCCCCCTTTAAGGATGCTCCGTATCCTGCATCCTGTACAGCCTTGATGATCTCACCTGAACCGGCAGTTCCCTCTACTCCCATGGAGTTGGTCAGCAGACTGACCGAACAGGATGTCACACCCGGAACCCTGGATACGGCCTTCTCCACTCTGCTGCTGCAGGCCGCACAGCTCATTCCGGTTACATTGTATTGTTCCATTTCTATTCCTCCTACGACTTGTTGTTCCTTACCTGATATCTACTGCTCTGTTGCTTTGCAGTTCCCAGATCTTTATTCTGCTGTACTCTGATGCTATAATAGTCTGAACACACAGCCTTCACTTCATCAGTTTCTGCAAAGTAGCCACCAGCTCATCAATCGTCTCATCCTTGCCCTCGCGGATATCTCTTGCCACACAGTTGCGGATATGGCTGGCAAGCAGTTCTTTGTTAAATGCGTTCACTGCTGCGTTGACTGCTGCGGACTGGATCAGGATATCGTTACAGTACGCATCATTCTCCAGCATACCGATAATCCCTCGGATCTGTCCTTCCACACGTTTAAGACGATTGATCAGCTTCTTTCTCTCCTCCTCAGAACGCATTGTGTGTTTTGTGCAGCAGGGACAGACTTTTTTCTCCTGTGTATCTGCCATATGGGAAATCCTCCTTCTGATTTTTATGTACTCTCGGAATCTTTTTGTACTTGATTTTATGAGAAGATTTTTTGTCAGATGTGCCCGAATTTTTGAGGCGTACGCGGTGCGTACGTTGATAAAATGCGGGTGCATCTGGCGAAAAATCAGCCATAAAAGCAAGTGCAATAAAGACTCCGAGAGTACATTTTTATAAATAAGCTCTGTTTTATATAAATTTCTGAAACATATAACGATTTCAAAATACCCTTACGGGGTATCTTTACAGTAGTCACTATATACCCTTATGGGGTATTTGTCAATACTGTTTTTTCATATCGGAAACAAAAAGATTAGTTACTGTGGACAGAGTAAGCAGCAGTAACACAAAAAAGAGCTCTCACAGAAAATAACCGCCGGTAATATTCTGCCGGTAATTATTTTTCGCAAAAGCTCAAAGACCTATACTCTATGCACTTTTCTTCTGACAAAATAAAAACAGGTGACCTGCATAATGATCGTCAGCATCCAGGATGCAGGATAGGAAATAAACAGAACAGCCAGTGATCTGTGATGCGGGAATATTCCAAATATCCATACGATCCTGGTTCCTACTGTTCCGATCACTGACAGGATCATTGGAACGCCGGAATGTCCCATTCCACGCAGGGCACCCGGAAACAGATCCATAATCCCGCAGAGAAAATAAGGTACGGTAGTGTAAGACAGGATTTCCAGTCCGCAGCGGATCACTTCCGGATCGGCAGTATAAATCTTAAGAATCTCAGAACCGAAGAAATATGCACCGCATCCAAGGGAAAAGGAGGTAACTACGGAAATAATAAGACAGTCGACCAGAACCTTATCCATACGTTTAAATTTATGCACACCATAGTTCTGACTGGTAAAGCTCATACATGCCTGTGTGACAGAGTTCACCGCCACATACAGAAAACCGAAAATATTATTGGCCGCCGTATACCCTGCCATGGCGGTCGATCCAAAGGAGTTAACCGAGGACTGAAGCAGAGCATTTGACAGATTAATGACTGTGCTCTGGATCCCGGCCGGAATCCCAACCTGGAAAATCTGTTTTAAGTAAACAGTATTGATCCTTAATTTTCCAAAATGAAGCTGGTAGCTGGTTTTCGATGTACGCAGACATCTGAGTACCAGAATGCAGGAAATTAACTGGGAGATCACAGTAGCAATGGCTACGCCCGCCACATCCATATGAAACATGATCACGAGGATCAGATTCAGTACTGCATTTACAACACCGGAAATAACCAGAAAGATCAGTGGACGTTTCGTATCTCCTACAGCCCGCAGAATCGCAGCTCCATAATTATAAAGCATAAAAAACGGCATACCCAGAAAATAGATTTTCATATACAGTGCAGACTGTCCGATCACATCGTCCGGGGTACCCATCAGTTCCAGAGCCCATCTGGAAAAAATCAGTCCCACAAATGCCATGACGATACCGCTTACCAGTGCAAGAGTTACAGCCGTATGAACGGTATCTGACATTTCCCGGTCTTTTCCTGCCGCATAGAACCGGGCAGCAAGTACATTCGCACCAAGTGAGATACCAATAAACAGATTGGTAAACACATTGATCAGTGCTGTGGTTGAGCCTACGGCTGCAAGTGCCTGACTTCCGCTAAATCTTCCCACCACTATGATATCCACAGCATTAAACATCAGCTGCAGGATTCCGGACAGCATCAGCGGCAGTGAAAAGGAAATCAGCTTGTCCATGATGGTTCCGTTACACATATCTATTTCGTATTTATTTTGTTTCACTTTTATCTTCCACCCTCTATATCCAAATTGATATGGGCTTCTGTAGAAGTCCTTTATATTGCTGTTCAGAAACAGCCATCATTTTTATTCTGCAAGGCTTCCGAAATAATAGAATCCCTTGCAGGTATCCAGTTTTACTTTTACATATTTACCGATCAGATCCTGACATCCCGGGAAATGGACCAGAAGGTTATATTCTGTTCTTCCTGTAAAGATACCTTTTTCTCTGCTTTCTTCCTCTACAAGGATTTCCTGAACAGTTCCCTCGAAACGGGAAGAAGCCTTTCGGCCTTTTTCCTGAACCAGAGCAAGAAGACGGTCAAAACGGTCTTTTACCACATCCTCAGGTACCTGATTCTCCATTTTGGCAGCAGGTGTGCCGCTTCTTTTGGAATAAATAAAGGTAAACGCAGAATCAAAATCGCATTTTTCCACAACGTCCAGAGTATCCTGGAAATCCTCTTCCGTTTCTCCCGGAAAACCTACAATGATATCTGTAGTAAGGGAAATATCCGGTACGGCATTACGGATCTTGGCTACAAGCTCCAGATACTTTTCTTTGTCATAACGGCGGTTCATGATCTTTAAGATTCGGCTGCTTCCGGACTGCATGGGAAGGTGGAGGTGATGGCACACTTTTTTGCTCTCTGCCATTGTCCGGATCAGTTCATCAGACAGATCCTTCGGATGGGAAGTCATGAAACGGATTCTCTTTAATCCTTCAATTGCTTCCACCTGTTTCAGAAGCTGTGCAAAAGTAACCGGATGTTCCAGTGTCTTTCCATAGGAATTAACGTTCTGTCCCAGAAGCATAACTTCCGTTACACCGTCAGCCACCAGACCCTTGATCTCTTCTATGATCGCCTCCGGTTCGCGACTCTTCTCTCTTCCTCTTACATATGGTACAATACAGTAACTGCAGAAATTATTGCAGCCAAACATAATATTGACACCCGTTTTAAAGGAATATTTACGGTCAGAAGGCATACCCTCCACGATTTCATCAGATTCCTTCCAGACATCAATGATCTGTCCCTCCGTATTTAAGCTTCTGTAGAAAAGCTCCGGAAACTTATGGAAGTTATGGGTACCGAAAACCAGATCAACAAAAGAATATTCTTTGTGGATCTTCTCAATTACTTCCGGCTCCTGCATCATGCAGCCAAACAATACAATCTTCAGTTCAGGATTCTTTTTCTTAATACTTTTCAGATGGCCAAGATGACCGTAAATCTTCAGGTTTGCATTCTCCCGGACTGTGCAGGTGTTATAGATGACAACATCTGCATCTTCTTCTCTGGATACTTCTGTATAGCCCATACGTTTCACGATACCGGCCACTGTATCCGTCTGCAGGGAATTCATCTGGCAGCCTGCATTCTGGATAAAGAAAGCTGGCGCCTTTTTATATTTTTCCTTCACAAGCTCTGTACATTTATTGATATATTCTAACTGTATTTTACTTTCCTGTGTATTATTATTCACTATTGATTCCTCATCTTTCTGTTTACAACATTTCGGGGCACTCTTTTTATCATACAGAATCTATGGCTTTATGTCAAACGCTAATCTCTGTTTTTACATGTTTTTATTACTTTTTATTTTCAGAGACTGTTTTTCTTTGACTGTGTGACGGATTTATGCGTTTGCCAATATGCCGCTGTTTAAAGAATAAAGATATTCAAGTGGAATCAGACGCAGTTCTTCCATATCGTCCTTGCGGTATTCCGGAATCTCAATTGCCAGAGAGGGCTGACGGATTACTTCCGCATAAAACTGTTCCGGAGATCCCATCTCAGGTTTTGCTCCGGCTTTTTTGACTCTCGCACCACCTGCAATCCCTTTTTCCAGACGATAGCCGGAACATTTCTGTAAATGCCTTGCCAGTCTGTAATTTTTCTGATTGTAGGCAAAGCCTTTCTCCTGTCTGCAGTAAACGATCTTCCCTCTGGAATAACTGAATGTAAGCAGGCCAAGGCTTGAATATTCCTGAAAAATGCTGATCAGGGCACGAGTCTCATTCTCACTGGCAGGCTCCTGATTCACTCTTTTCCGCTGATAATAATTAGTCGGAAAATTTCTGCGCAGATCAATTCCCCTGGCATTACATTCATACTCTTCCACAGGCCTGTCCTGCATTTTCAGCATCTGTCTGTGGATGGGATTATGTATGGCACCATATCCGTATTCACATATCTCATAGCTGTCAGGATTCAGCATGGGGATCATACAGATACGAACCTTATCCAGAAGTTTACGAACTTCATAACTTTCTCCGATGGTCCAGTTGCTTTCATAGGATCTGCAGTAATCTTTTGCAATGGACAAAAGATATTCCGGGAGATTTCTGTCTCCGCTTTCCACTCCGCTCAGACAGATAATGCAGGTATCACCCTTTCCAATCTCAAGCATGGGGATCATTCTGTCATCATGACTTCTTCCGATCACTCTGAACTGGACAAAATTTCCATATCTCTGTCCGAGTTCCCACAATGCGAAGTATATTTTTTCATAAGTTCCCATCTGTTCTGTTGACATACATTCTTTCCTCCTTTTTGGCAAATGTTCAGCAGCCTGGA
>ENA-OQKC01000581-OQKC01000581.1-human-gut-metagenome-genome-assembly--contig:-NODE-581-length-15217-cov-3.383300_pt1 | contig 15217 bp, 21 predicted proteins | sample MGYA00242774_ERZ504790 | MGnify/ENA primary metagenome ERZ504790 (study PRJEB26092, sample SAMD00036419) | human gut metagenome | host: Homo sapiens | study: EMG produced TPA metagenomics assembly of...
AACCGCACACGTCAGCCACCCCGTGAAGCAAGGCTTGATTCAGACGCTGGGAGTATTTACCGATACGCTGATTATATGTACCTGCACCGCTTTCATCATTCTGTTCAGCGGTGCTCCACTGGATGGTTCCACAAACGGGCGTACAGCTTACCCAGCATGCACTGACCAACGAGATAGGACCTTCGGGAGCCATCTTCGTTGTCGGTAGCCTTGTTCTTCTTCGCATTCAGCAGTCATTCTGGGAAATTATTATTACGGAGAAGCCAATGTGCGCTACCTTACCCACCGTAAATGGGTGCTCAACATCTACCGTATACTGGTGGGCGGCATGGTCATGTTCGGTGCTGTTGCCACCTTCGACCTGGCATGGAGCCTTGCCGACGTCACTATGGGACTCATGGTGCTCTGCAATCTTATCGCCATCAGCCTGCTCGGAAAATACGCTTTCAGGCTGCTTGAAGACTACCGCGCACAGAAAAGCGCCGGTATCAAAGACCCCGTTTTCACCAAGAACCGCCTGAAAGAGGTAGAAAAAGACATAGAGTGCTGGTGATAACCAACTTATTTCGTACTTTTGCAGCCGGAACCGCCGGATGACCTGCGGTCTTGTAATTTGTAATCAGTAATTCGTAATTTGATATGAGTTTATTTGCCAAACTATTCAACAAGAATACCGGAGAAGTATCTTCGAAGAATGTGGAAGACTTCGTGTCACTGACACGCGTCTACTTCCAGTCTGTAATAGCCGCCAACCTGGGCATCACCAATATCCGCTTTGTGCCGGATGTAGCCAACTTCAAGCGTCTGTTCAAAATCCCCACGCAGGGAGGCCGTCTGGGACAAGCGGAAAAGGCCGCTTCGCGCAAGATGCTGATGCAGGACTACGGCATCAGTGAAAACTTCTTCAAGGAAATTGATACTTCCGTCAAGAAGCACTGCCGTACGCAGAACGACGTACAAGGTTATCTCTTTATGTATCAAGGATTCTCCAATGACTTGATGATGCTGATGGGAAACCTGATGCAGTGGAAATTCCGCATGCCTTCCATCTTCAAGGGAGCACTGCGCAGCATGACCGAAAAAACCGTACACGACGTCTGTACAAAAACCGTATGGAAAAAGGACGATGTACACAAGACGGCAGCGGCAGTACGCCAGTACAAAGAGCGTCTGGGATATTCGGAACAATGGATGACCGAGTACGTTTACAACGTAGTGATGCTGGCCAAAAAGGAACCGAAACAGAAAGCCAACGAAGAGAAATAAAAGAAAAAGAATTCTAAAGAACTTTAGAAACAAGAAGGCGGGAAAGAAATTTCCCGCTTTTTTTTGTTATTTTTAGCAAATGAAATCATTTTCCCCTCACGGAACACAAGGACGCACCCCGCGTCAACCATCATAAATATTAACTTCAAAAAAACAATCGCTTATGAAACAAAAGAAAATGCTTGCACTCACTCTATCACAACTGGAACAACTTTATCGGCACGAACTCCCTGAATTGGTCAGCATCGCCGTTCAAAGCGACGATGCGGAAGCCTTCAAGGCCAACCTGACGGAGTACATTGCCGGACATCCGGAAGTGGACAACGAGGCCGGTAAGCAAATTCGACTCTTGATTGAATTTGACGGGCAGGAAGTACACGAGCTCTCCATCGGAGAACAGCTGCCCATATCAACTTTATCAATGCTGCATTCCTTCCTCACGGGACAATGGGAAGAGGAAACGGAAACGGACCTGTTCATCGACTTGTTCCAGCAGTTCAAACGCCTCCACCAGCCAGCCCCCACCCTGCCCTCCGCACAGAAAATCAAAACCCTGACCGAACGCTGGCCCAGCGGACTGGATGAAGACGTGCAGCATATCCGTGCAAAGAACAAGGAACGCATCCTGCATGCACTGGTGCAGAAGATTGAGCACCGCAAGAACCCGGCTTCCCGCTTCCATTTCGAAGAGGGACTCAGCTACGAGGAGAAGTTCAACCTCGTCAGCGAATGGTGGAATGACTTCCGTTTCCATCTTGCCATGGCCGTCAAAAGCCCTACGGAGCTAAACCGTCTTCTCGGCAACTCCCTTTCTGCCGAAACCATGTACCTGCTCTCAAAAGCCCGCAAGAAGGGAATGCCTTTCTTCGCCACCCCCTATTATCTGTCACTGCTGAACTGCACCGGCAGCGGATACGACGACGAGGCCCTGCGCAGCTATATACTCTATTCACCCCAACTGGTGGAAACCTACGGACAGATACGTGCCTGGGAACGGGAGGATATCGTAGAACCAGGTAAACCCAACGCCGCCGGCTGGCTGCTGCCCGACGGGCATAACATCCACCGCCGTTATCCGGAAGTGGCCATCCTCATCCCCGACACCATGGGACGCGCCTGCGGAGGACTCTGCGCATCTTGTCAGCGTATGTACGACTTTCAAAGCAAACGGCTCAATTTTGAGTTTGACACCCTGCGTCCCAAGGAGACATGGGAAAAGAAGCTGCGCCGGCTGATGGCCTATTTTGAGGAAGACACGCAACTGCGGGACATTCTCATCACCGGCGGTGACGCACTGATGAGCCAAAACAAGACGCTGGGCAACATATTAGACGCCGTCTACCGCATGGCAGTCCGCAAGCGGAAAGCCAATCAGGAACGGCCCGAGGGAGAAAAGTATGCAGAACTGCAACGTGTACGCCTCGGCTCACGCCTCCCCGCCTACCTGCCCATGCGCATCAATGACGGGCTGGTGGAGATTCTAAGGGAATTCAAGGAAAAGGCGTCTACCATCGGCATCCGCCAGTTCATTATCCAGACACATTTCCAAACCCCGCTCGAAGTCACTCCGGAAGCTGCCGAAGGAATACGCAAACTGCTGGCGGCAGGCTGGCTCATTGACAACCAACTGGTATACAACGTAGCTGCATCCCGCCGGGGGCATACCACCCGCCTGCGCCAAGTGCTCAATCAGTTGGGAGTGGTTTGCTACTACACCTTCTCCGTGAAAGGTTTTGAAGAAAACAATGCCGTGTTTACTCCCAACAGCCGTTCCGTACAAGAGCAACGGGAAGAAAAGCGCTTCGGGAAGCTGACCAAGGAAGATGCCCATAATCTGTCCGTACTGCTTGGAACCGTCCATGACCCGGCAGCCTGCATCCGGCGTTTCCTGAAAACGCACCACCTGCCTTTCCTCGCCACCGACCGCAATGTACTCAATCTGCCCGCCATCGGCAAGAGCATGACCTTCAACATGGTAGGCATCACTCCCGAAGGCAAGCGCATCCTGCGTTTCGACCATGACAGCACCCGGCGCCACAGCCCTATAATAGACCGGCTGGGACAAATATATATCGTAGAGAACAAGTCCATAGCCTCCTACCTCCGCCAACTGCAGGCCATGGGAGAAGACGCCGAAGAATATGCCACCATCTGGAACTATACGGAAGGCAAGACAGAATCCCGGTTCAGCCTCTACGAATATCCTGATTTCCCCTTCCAAATCACCGACAGAATGAGCAATCAGGACATTGCAGGATAGCATATCCAAGATATATTCCGTACTTTTGCAGGCAGAACAATGAAATTGGAAAGTATGGAAATAGAACAACACCCTTTAGAACCCTTCCTTCCCGGCAACGCCCGTCTGCTGATGCTGGGAAGCTTTCCTCCGCAGAAAAAGCGGTGGTCCATGGAGTTTTACTACCCCAACTGGAACAATGACATGTGGAGGATTACCGGGTTCCTTTTCTTCAATGACAAGGATTATTTTGTAGACAAGACGAAGAAGGCTTTCTGCAAAGAACGCCTCATCAGTTTCCTGCAGGAAAAGGGTATTGCCTTGTTCGACACAGCCTCTGCCATACGGCGCCTGCAGGACAACGCCTCGGATAAGTTTCTGGAAGTGGTGCAACCCACGGACGTCCCTGCCCTGCTACACCGGATACCGCAATGCAAGGCTATCGTTACCACCGGCGAGAAGGCTACGGACACGCTGTGCACGCAGTTCTCCATCGACAAGCCCAAAGTAGGCGACTTCACGGAGTTTCTTTTCGAAAACCATCCGATGCGCCTCTACCGGATGCCTTCTTCCTCAAGAGCCTACCCGCTGGCACTGGAAAAAAAAGCAGCAGCGTATCGCATTATGTATCAGGACTTACAGATGTTGTAAGCAACTTTCTTTATAAAATAAGTACGTCTGTTACTTGCATATTTGAAAGTTTGCATTACCTTTGCAGCCGCAAACACGGGAGTAGCTCAGTTGGTAGAGCACCGGTCTCCAAAACCGGGTGTCGGGAGTTCGAGCCTCTCCTCCCGTGCATGAACGAATAATGGCTGTAAGCAATGCTTACAGCCATTATTCGTTTTATAAATGCCTACCGGATATCTATCAGCTTATGTGTCTGCAAACTAAGTCTCCACTTAGGATGCTTCATCACGCAATCCACCGTTTCGGCCGTATTGCTGCAAGAGCAAGGCTGAAGAAAGAAATGCCCGGCGGGCAACTGCTCATAAACAGTAATATCCTGCCCTTCATACACCACCTTCACTTCATTCATACGCGTAATTTCCAGCTTTACCCCCTGCTTGGGAGAGCAGGTCACCCAATCTATATTATCCGGCAGCGGATGGGTACCGTTTGTTTCAATGCAGACATACTTTCCCGCCTGGTGCAGACAATCCACAAATTCACGGTCAATCCAAAGGGAGGGTTCTCCACCGGTCAGTATCACGGTAGCGGCAGGGTATCTACTAACTTCTGTTACGATATCTTCATCGGACATCAGTATGCCGTCCTCATGCTGCGTATCACAGAAGGGGCACTTCAGGTTACAACCGGAAAAACGGATAAAGACAGCCGGGGTACCCGTATGGTATCCTTCTCCCTGCAAACTGTAGAATATCTCATTAATCTTCCTCATAGACGGCAATGTTTGATTCCGACTCCTGCACCTCTACCTTGAAGCAAGTGGGTATCTGGTCGCATATCCAACGGGCTATGTTCTCGGCTGTGGGATTGAAGGACAGCACTTCATTAAGATTATGATGATCCAGCTGTTCCTTTACCACCTGCTTGATGTGACTGAAGTCTATCACCATTCCGTCCGCATTCAGCTCTTTGGAACGGCAATAGACAGTGATAATCCAGTTGTGACCGTGCAGATTCTCACACTTACTGCGATAAGAAAGTTTCAGGCTATGGGCAGCCGACACTTCCATACGTTTGATGACTGTGTACATATTGTTAATACGCTAATTAATATAATAAGTTGCCGCATCTAATGTCACCTCGATGCGACGGCAAAATTACAAAAAACTTAAGATTTATCCATTTACTTCCCTAACTTATTCGTACACACAAAGAGAATTGGCAACCTTACGCTCTGCGCTGCCACTCGGGGTATTGGCTATTCCCTTATCCGGCAACTCCCCACTCCACAGCGTAGAAGAACCGCCACCGTCCAGATTCAACGCATCCTCCCCACCCAATACACGAATCATATGGGCAAGCTCGGGTATATTGATGCCTTCCGCTTTCCCTTCCGACGTCCGTCAACGACAATAAGCAGGATTTTCCTTCTCTTGTCAGCGCCACAGCACTGCGGGGATGCTTGGTATCTACAAAATTCCGGTTAGTCCCGGACAAGTCGCACACTTGCCCGTCCTTCAGCATCAAAGGACCGGAAGCCAGCACAGTGCCTTTTTTCAAAGTACATGCCTTTTCATCCTGCTTGCTCCAGGGAATCAGTTCCAGCCTGCCTTTCTTTATGAGTACAGCTCCATTGGACACTGTTGCCAGAACCCCGGTAGAGGTAGTATCTATCACCACCCCGTCCTTACGCAGATAGCAGACGGAATTTCCGGCTTTCATATCAAAATAGGAGCCATTGATGGCCGCCACCGCACCTGCATGCCGGGCGGCTATACTGGTCTCCTCCTTGGGATTGTGGACGAGCACATCAAAACGGTAGCGCTTCGGGGATATTTCAAAAATAGACACTTCCTGAGGAACTCCATACAAAGAACTGAATACTGCCTTTTTATAAAGCATCCCTTTCTGCAGGGGCTCAGCCTGCCAATCGGCAGAAACGATGGCAAGAGAGTCGGCAGCAGTCTGCGCCATTGCTGCAAACATGCCGCAACAGAGAAACACTGCCAAGAATATTTTCTTTTTCATAAGATGAGATTGGTTTAAATTAATTCATAGCTGCAGATTTGAATCGGCATGTCGAGATTATGCAACACCTTTTCAAGCTGTATACCTTCACGGTTGTCGTACTCGTATCCGAAAGTAGCACGGATACCTTGCAGAATGAACTGCGTGGCACGGTCCAGGGCAATGGGCAAACTGTCACCTTGCAACAGTGCCCCGGTGATGACACTGGTAAACGTATCCCCCGTTCCGGGATAATGGGCCGGCAGGTAAGGACACGTAACCTTCCAGTAGCGGTTACCGTTCCGGTTATAGGCATACACGGACGTCTTATGCTTATCATCCCGTACGGGCACACTGGTAATAATCACCACTTCGGGACCACAATCGGAAAGCTGGCGAAGGTATGACTTCAATTCCTCATCCGTATTCATCTCCTTATAAGGAATACCCAGCAGATAGAACAGCTCCGTCAGATTGGGGGTAACGACATCGGCCTTGGTGATGAGATGTTTCATTTCATCAATCATGGACTCGTGGAAGTTCGCATAAAGCCGTCCGTTATCACCCAACACCGGGTCTACCACAACCAGACCGTCCGGTCGGCGGAAGTCATCAATAAAGTCAGAAACAATATGTATCTGCCGCGGAGAACCCAGATAGCCGGTATAAAAGGCATCAAACTGTACTTCCAGCTTCTTCCACTCGGAAATAATCTTCGGCATTTCATCCGTCAAGTCCAGAAAAGAGAATTCCGGATACTGGGTATGGCTCGACAATACGGCTGTAGGCAACGGACACACCTGGAAACCCATAGACGAAAGGATGGGAATGACCACCGTCAGAGACACCCGTCCGACTCCCGACAAGTCGTGGACGGCAACAACCTTCTTTACTTTATTCGCATACATATTATCTATATTATTATTTTTCCTACATTTGCCGCATGAAAACCGTCTGCATCATTTTGGGAACAGTTTCTTTGGCACTCGGCATCATCGGCATCTTCCTGCCGTTGCTGCCCACCACGCCTTTCCTGCTGCTCACGGCAGCACTCTACTTCAGAGGCTCACCCAGACTGTACCAATGGTTGCTGAACCACAAATGCCTCGGTCCCTACATCCGCAACTTCCGCGAGAACAAAGCCATCCCTCTACGTGCCAAAATCATCTCCCTACTGCTGATGTGGGGAACAATGGTTTACTGCATCTTCTTCTTGATTCCACTAACAGAAATAAAGATAGTATTGTTCCTTGTCGCTGTGGGGGTGACTTGGCATATACTGTCATTCAAGACGTTGAGATAAATGAATGTGCTAATGTGGTTAATGTGCTAATGTGCCAATGACCTGCGGTGTGAGAGTCTAATATACACATAGCGCAGCCAATTAGCACATTGGCATATTAGCACATTAATCAAACTCCTCCCAATTTTTCGAAGAATTCTCCCAACCCCTTCCGAGCATCGGCAAGCTTGTCTTCCCAATGTTTCACGGAGTTCTGCCCGATAATATCCGTCACGTACTTCACCGAAATGAAAGGAACATTCTTGGCACGGCATACCAAAGCCTGGGCATAGGCTTCCATATCCACAACATCACCGGACACATCCGAGAGTTCTGTCAAGAAAGTATCCCCCGTATTGCATACACCGCCTGCCGGCCAGTGTAAACAATATCCTTTTTGGGACAACAAATCCATTGAATCAATCTCATACTCCATACCAAGCTCCACCAGTTTCTGCATATCACGGTCCACAAAATGACGGCATACGAAAATATCTCCTACCTGGTGACGGATAGTCCCTGCCGTACCCACATTGACCACCAAGTCCGGTTGCGCATGGCTTATCGCTTCAGAAAGATAAAAAGCCGATTTCACCTTTCCCACACCGGTACGGAGATAGCCAACCTGCACCTCTTCCTCCCCTATCAGTCCGGGAAATTTCAATTCAGTAAATTCGCCTTGTACGGCATAAGTAACCAAGATTCTCATATCAATTCATTGTTTGTAGTTCCTACCTATTCAAAAAATTACTCCTTGAAGAAAAGACAAAGGTAGAAACCTTTTTTTGAAGATTCCTACCTTTGAGGCAATTAAATGCACAGTGGTTCCAGAAGAATGATAAATTATTCGTCCAGTTTCCTTTTATATTCGCCGATAAAATAACTGTCCGGATACTCCTTCTCTGCCATCAGCAAGCAATTTTTGGCCTCATCCGTCCTATCGTTCTGCATATAGTATTGAATCAAGAGAGCATAGGCGTATTCTCTTCCCCAGGTAGGCAGGCTGGAATCATCTGTATTCTTGTCAGGAGATGAAGTAGCTTTCTTCAAATAATATTCCACCTTCTTCCCGCCACCGAAACTAGCCGGAGTGTAATAATCGTTACTGCCCAATACATACCAACCTCTTACATTGGTAGAGTCCAGTTCCAAAGCCTTCCCAGCATTTTCCCGAATGCCAGCAGATATTCTTCCTGCCTCCATACCCGAAGCAAACTGAATGGAAAAACTCTGCACAAGCGCTAATAAGGCATAGGTTTCAGAAGTTTTGTTCCCTATATCATTCAAAATAGCGGAGGCTTCCTTTATCACTTTCCCACTATCTTCCTTCTTTCCAAGTTTCAAATAGAAAACACTTTTATAGTAGGTAATATAAGCCTTCCAATACGGAACCATACCATTCCCATCTTCAAGTTTGTTCAGCTTTGTAAACAGACTATCGAGCGGAGCTGCAGTATTTTGAACAAAGCAATTGTTCATAGCCAGTTCAATTTTTTTCTGAATGCCGTCCAGTACATCATCAGATTCAGTTCTTGACAATGAGGCTCCACAAGCCGCATTGACCATACATACGCCTACTACAAATGCAGACAAGAGGACAAATAAAACAATACTCCTTTTCATAATTTCTCATTGTTTTTAATCAGACACTGCCATTTTCCATCAATCCCATCAAATTCTCAGGAAAATCATAATTTTCCCACCAGATAAGATTTCAACGCCTCTATATATTCTTCAAAGGCATCCACTCCCTGCGGAGTAATCCTACAAAGTGTACAAGGCATTTTTCCTTTAAAAGTTTTTGTTATCTCCACATAACCCGCCTTGCTGAGCTTATCCAACTGCACACTGAGGTTTCCTGCCGTAGCTTTCGTTTGTTGGCGGATATAGACAAAATCCGCTTCCTCAACACTGATGAGCAACGACATCACCGCAAGCCGCAGTTCACTGTGGAGCAAAGGGTTCAGTTCTTTAAACATATCAAATTTTATTCTTCCATTTATTTTTCAACAATGCATAGAGAGATATTCCCAACAAAGGAAGCCCCAATAAAAGCATGTCCCAACGTATAGAATACCATATTTCCAACAGATTCCCATTGAACTTCTTTTATTGCAACCGGAAATAAAATGAATAGCAAAACAATCATCCATACCATAAATTTCCAGGAGAGCAGAAATCTGTCCAAAACATTATTTATTGTCTTCATCTTATACCTCACTTTCTGTTGTGAACTTCTTTCCGGGCTTTATAGTTCAAAATATGCCCCGGAACAATCATGGCAAAGACCACCACACCGGCAAACCAAACCAAAGACACGTATGACGTTCCGGAATTCAGTGCATCAAAGAAACTCTTCATACCCCACATAAGCCCCATAGCCGGAAAGATAAAAAATGTAGTATAACGAATGATGCAACCCGTAATGATACTTCCCATCGACATGACAATAGCCCCCATAGGAAGAATAACCTCATACCGTTCAAGATCCGTAGCCATCAATACAAATATCATACAAATCAGTCCAAACATCCTCCAAACCTGAACTAAAATCTTGTCAATGTAAGATTTTACCATCTTCTGACGCTTACGCATCAAAAGAAATGTCAGTAAATACCCGATAACGGGAATTCCCCAAAATCCCCACATCCAGAGAGGATTCTTTGTAAAGTACACACCCGCCAACACCGTCAATGTCACCAATACACTCACATATCCCCACACTAAAAACATGTTTCCGCTACCTGTGTCCAAATTCCGACGCGTATTCTGTATCATCTGAGTGATGAGTTCCAAACTCTCTTTCTCGTTCAGTTTCTTGTCTTCCATAATCAATAAATATTTATTTATCCTGCTTTGCCATTCCGTTTAAGTAATGTCCCGGTATCACCATCATAAAAACAAAAGCCGATGCAAAAACCAGTATTTGGTCGAAACCGTGTACATAGATACACCCCACAGAGGCCAAAGCTCCCACCACTCCGCACACTGTCACCACCTTCATCTTTATAATCAGTCCCGTCAGTGCCGTCCCCATTCCCATCATCAGTAATATGACAAAAAGGACAGACATATTCCAGAAGAAGATGGAAACCCAGGAAACAAAAAAGCCCCCTAATCCGAATACCGCCCATACATATCCTACAATACGGTCAATATAAGTCTTAATCATCTTCGGTTGTTTGTGCTCAATCCATAAAGTAGAAGGCAGGGAAATAGCCGGCAACAAAAACCACAGCCATTGCCAATGATAATTTCCCGTTTCCTTCAACAGAAACCAAACCAATAACGACACTATTATGGTCGTATATCCCCATATCAGAAAAGGAGCTCCGGAATTCCGAGTCATCCGGGACTTCGTATTCTGTATCATTTGAGCAATGAGTTCCAAACTCTCCTTCTCATTCAACACTCTGTCATTCATAACCAATAGATTTATTATTCAACATCAAATACATTCAATATCAAGAAAAGCATCAGTAGCCAATTGGCCGTAAGCATATACACAAACCAGGTTTCCATATTCCCTCCTTTCAGAATTAAACAAGAGTATACTGAAGAATCCATAAACACAGTAGAATGCCCACTAAAACCAGCAGTACTCTCACCGTCACCACATAACATCTGGCCAACAAGCTTTTACGCAAAAAGAAAGCCTCACCCAAAGCCAGTATCACCAACCAGGCATAACCATAAAAAGTAGTGATATGCCATACATCCTTTGACTCCATGCATACTGACAAAAAACAGAAAATCCGAAAGTAAAAGATATTCCCACAGCAACCAATGATACAAACAAACGCCTTCTTCATCAGATTCCCGGCATTACTCCCACAAGACAAGCAAGCATAAATGCCTATCCCCCAGAAAAGAGGGTTTACAGTAAGCATCAGCAACATACCCAACCGGGGGCTATGACTCCAGGGAACCCACAACACGATATTGGAAAGCCAATACAAACACATCACCGTTAGTACAGTAAATATCCACCAAAGCTGATGCTGCCAACTATCCCGTACCACTCCGGCAACCGGCTTCTGCTTCCCCATATCAAATATCTTATCTTCCATAATCTTTAATCAGTTAAATTCTTATTCATTTCAGCACATATTCCCCGATTGACAATCTAAGATGTTGCAAATATAATTAGTTTATTTTATAAACCAAACTATTATATAAATTATTTTATTTATTTCTTTGCATCCTCCTTTACTATAGATTATTCCAATCATTCCCAAGCAGTAGTTCCGGAAACAGCAAAAAGTAATTCCTGCCTTACTAACTATTAATCGTCCGATAACCGTTTTATTATCGTCCGACATATGTCTAATTATCGTCCGACAGTTGTTGGTACGATAATTCAACAACTGTCGGACGATTAATAGTTAGCAACAGAAATACTAAGCGTTTGAAAAGAAAGGAAGAGAATCCTTGCAGAAAACCAATAGTCCCACACCTATCCACATATCCTATCTTTTGATAAACAGTCCGCCCCTTTTCAATCCCCCGAAACCAAGCTTTCATAGGCCATTTCGGTTATTTCGGTCACTTCTACAACACATTTTCTCCGAAAAGTTTTTGTAATCTCCAAGTAAATCGTATTTTTGTGTACAATTTTGGTGTAGTGATGACAGACGAAGAAAAGAAGCTAATTAAGTACCTTTTGAAGCCAGACTGCGGCATTTTAATCTATCTGCACGATGAATTAAAACGCGAAAATGCTGAGCTAAAGCAACTTCTTGAAGCCAAAGAGGAGGAATACGGGAAGGTACAAGCTGAATACCGGGAACTGGAACTTAACTACACGAACCTAAAAACAGCTACGACAATCAGCCTTAACGGCAGTGACGTGAAAGAGACGAAACTGCGATTGTCCAAATTAGTGCGTGAAGTCGATAAATGCATCGCTTTGTTGAATGAATAAAGAGAAGAGGATGTATGAACGATAAGATAAAGATAAACCTGCAGATGGCAGGAGCCTCCTACCCTCTCACAATCAACCGTGAGGACGAGGAAATGGTAAGAGAAGCCGCCAAGCAGGTAGATATCAGGCTCAATGCGTATCGGGAGCATTATCAGAATGTGTCTCTAGAGAGAATTATAGCCATGGTGGCCTATCAGTTCGCTTTAGAAAACCTTCAGTTGAAGGACCGTAATGATACTGAACCCTATACCGCTAAAATAAAGGAACTGACAGAGGTATTGGAGACCTATTTCAAGGAACAATAAGCTGCAATCCCTCCGTCGGGTCGGTAAAAGAGAGAAATTCGCGCACTGTACAAAAGTTTGCCCTTCATCAAAGCAAGCTTTTATGCAGTGCTTTTTTATTTATATACTAAAAACAAATTAATAAAATGACAGTAGTTACAATAGTATTATCCATTGCCTGCTTCATTGTCGGAGGGTTTGCCTCGTACTTGTTCTTCAAGCACGGGCTGAAAAACAAATACGACGGTATTCTGAGAGATGCGGAAGCGGAAGCGGAAGTGATTAAGAAGAATAAGTTGCTGGAAGTAAAGGAAAAATTCCTGAACAAGAAGGCAGACTTGGAAAAAGAAGTGGCCCAACGTAACCAAAAGATACAGCAGGCAGAAAACAAGCTGAAACAACGTGAATTGGTACTGAACCAACGCCAGGAAGAAATCCAGCGCAAGAAGATGGAAGCAGAAGCCGTGAAAGAAAATCTAGAAGCCCAGCTGTCCATCGTAGACAAGAAGAAAGAAGAACTGGAGCACATGCAGCGCCAGGAAATAGAAAAACTGGAAGCTATCTCCGGACTTTCTGCCGAAGAAGCCAAAGAGCGCATGGTAGAATCCCTAAAGGAAGAAGCCAAAACGCAGGCCCAGTCCTACATTAACGACATCATGGACGACGCCAAACTGACAGCAAGCAAAGAGGCCAAGCGCATCGTGATACAGAGCATCCAGCGCGTGGCTACGGAAACAGCCATTGAAAACTCAGTAACCGTATTCCACATCGAATCAGATGAAATAAAGGGACGTATCATCGGTCGCGAAGGCCGCAACATCCGCGCCCTGGAAGCTGCCACCGGTGTGGAAATTGTGGTAGACGATACTCCGGAAGCTATCGTATTGTCAGCTTTCGACCCGGTTCGCCGTGAGATTGCACGTCTGGCATTGCACCAGTTGGTAACAGACGGACGTATCCACCCGGCACGTATCGAAGAGGTAGTTGCCAAAGTACGCAAGCAGGTAGAAGAGGAAATCATCGAAACCGGTAAACGCACTACTATCGACCTGGGCATCCACGGTCTGCATCCGGAACTTATCCGCATTATCGGTAAGATGAAATACCGTTCTTCATACGGCCAGAACCTTTTGCAGCATGCACGCGAGACAGCCAATCTTTGCGCTGTGATGGCATCAGAGCTGGGACTCAACCCGAAGAAAGCAAAACGTGCCGGACTGCTGCATGATATAGGCAAGGTACCCGATGAGGAACCGGAATTGCCGCATGCACTCTATGGTATGAAGCTGGCGGAAAAGTTCAAGGAAAAGCCGGACATCTGCAACGCCATCGGTGCCCACCACGACGAAGTGGAAATGACCAGCCTGCTGGCCCCCATCGTACAAGTATGCGATGCCATTTCAGGAGCACGCCCGGGAGCACGCCGCGAAATTGTAGAAGCATACATCAAGCGCCTGAACGACCTTGAGCAACTGGCCATGTCCTATCCGGGAGTGACAAAGACATATGCCATCCAGGCAGGCCGTGAGTTGCGTGTCATTGTCGGTGCAGACAAGATTGACGACAAGCAGACGGAGAACCTTTCCGGTGAAATCGCCAAGAAGATTCAGGACGAAATGACTTATCCGGGTCAGGTGAAGATTACCGTTATCCGTGAGACACGTGCGGTGAGCTACGCAAAGTAACATCAGAAAAGAAAATAAATGCAGAAAAGGGTGAATTCGTATTCACCCTTTTCTTATTTTTGCACCACAACCATAACTTTACAAAATGAAAGATTATCAGTTTGAAGTTTGTGCCAACTCCGTAGAGAGTTGTATTGCCGCACAAGCCGGCGGAGCAGACCGGGTAGAATTGTGCGCAGGCATCCCCGAGGGAGGGACAACCCCCTCATACGGCGATATCCTCATCGCACGGGAAGTATTGCAGCAGACCAAATTGCATATCATTGTCCGTCCCCGTGGAGGAGACTTCCTTTACTCCTCCACCGAACAGCGCATCATGCTGAAAGACATAGAGAATGCCCGCCGCCTAGGCGCTGACGGAGTCGTGTTCGGTTGCTTGACGGCAGAGGGAAATGTAGACATTCCATTGATGGAGCAGCTTATGAAAGCCTCACAAGGGATGTCCGTCACCTTCCACCGTGCTTTCGATGTATGCAGAAATCCACAAAAAGCAATAGAAGATATTATCGCATTAGGATGCAACCGCATCCTAACTTCCGGACAGCAACCTACAGCAGAGCGAGGCATTCCCCTTCTGAAAGAACTCCAACAACAAGCATCAGACCGAATCATCCTATTGGCAGGCTGTGGGGTGAATGAAACCAACATAGCCCACATTGCCCGAGAAACCGGTATCCGCGAGTTTCATTTCTCCGCCAGGGAAAATATCGAAAGCTCCATGCTCTATCACAATTCCGCCGTCTCTATGGGAGGAACGGTACATATTGATGAATACACACACACCATCACTACTGCGGAGCGGGTAAAGCGTACAATCGGAGCATTAAAAGCCTCTCCCCTAGCCCCTCCCCCGTAGGAGGGGGACAGAGATAGTCCTACAAAATACAAACACTTCAAAAC
>ENA-OQKC01000582-OQKC01000582.1-human-gut-metagenome-genome-assembly--contig:-NODE-582-length-15188-cov-3.231724_pt1 | contig 15188 bp, 14 predicted proteins | sample MGYA00242774_ERZ504790 | MGnify/ENA primary metagenome ERZ504790 (study PRJEB26092, sample SAMD00036419) | human gut metagenome | host: Homo sapiens | study: EMG produced TPA metagenomics assembly of...
CTTGATTACGTATGATACCGACCTGCGCATCCATTTGTCAACGTCCGTGTTACAGATGTTGGGACTTCTTCCGAAACCTATACGTCCGTTTCATGAAGGCAGATGGCCGGCTCCATTTTCAGGATTTACATGAATGGAGAAAACATACCTGCAGGACTTGTTGAAGAAAGTACGTACCGGAAAGAGACCTATTTCTATTCCGGAGAAAGCCTTCATGCAGGAAACCATCAGGGAACGTATTTCCCCGTTTCCGGCGAGGTAGTACCTATCTTTGCCAATGAAAAGATGACGGGAATGGCGATTGTATGCCGCAATATCTCCGAAGAAGAGATGCAGAGACGCTTCTTCAATATGGCGGTGGAGGAAAGCTCCATTTATCCGTGGCAGTACAACATGCATATGAACCGTTTCCATTTCCCGGGTGGATTGCTGCGCCGTTTCGGGTATACCGATGATACGGACTTGCTGGCACGTGATGAGATGGACACCCTTATACATCCGGAAGACTTGCTGCATACGCGCAGGAATTTTGATGCCATTCTGTTGGGCAATGAAATCAATTCACGGATGAGTTTCCGGTTGAAGAGTGCGGATGGGAGCTATGAATGGTGGGAGTTCCGCAGTACCGCTTATGACGGACTGACGGTTGATACCCCATACATGGTATTGGGAGTATGCCAGAGCATCCAGCGTTACAAGGATACGGAAGAGGCCTTGATTGCCGCACCGTGACCGTGCCTTGCAGGCCGACAAGCTCAAATCTGCGTTCTTGCCAATATGAGCCATGAGATACGCACCCCTTTGAATGCCATTGTCGGCTTCTCGGATTTGTTGAAGGATTTGGACGCTTTTCTCCGGAAGAGGTAAAGCAGTTCGTCGAAACAATCAACATCAACTGTACATTGCTGCTGGCGTTGATAAACGATATTCTGGACCTCTCGCGCATAGAATCGGGCACGATGGACTTTAAGTTCGGAGCATTCAACCTGGCGTTTATCATGCAGGAGGTCCATGAATCCCAGCGTCTGAGTATGCCTCGGGATGTAGAGCTGCGTATAGAGATTCCGGAAGGGGAAGACAAATTGGTCATCACCGATTCCGTCCGCTTGAAGCAGGTCGTGAACAACCTGATAAACAATGCCAAGAAATTCACGGTAACGGGCAGCATCACCTTCGGCTATGTCACGAACCGGGAAGGATATACCACCATCTTTGTCGAAGACACGGGAAGCGGTATCTCTGAAGACGCCCAGAAACATATCTTCGAACGCTTTTACAAAGAAGACAGCTTTACGCAGGGCGCCGGTTTGGGGCTGAGCATTTGCCAGACCATCGTAGACCGCCTGCATGGTTCTATCTCGGTCTCCTCAGAGTTGGGAAAAGGAACGCGTTTCGAGGTGGTGATACCGGATGCGAACGAGTAATCATTCAATCCGTTTGCAGGCATTGGCTTGCAGGAACTCTTCCAATATATCCTCGTAATTGCCATACAGCATGATGTGGTGGTTGCCCAGCGGTGTCTTGAGGAAATAGTCGGCAGGGGAGTTCATTTTTATCCGCACTTGGGTGCGGCACATATTGATGTAGTTTGTATTCTCAACAAGCGTGCCGGTGCTCAAGTAATATTCGTCCAGGCTTTCGCTTCCGCATTTTACGATGGTTACATCTCCCGTCGGCAGGATTCCCTGAATACCGATGCCGCTTTCCGTCTCAAAATGGTTGCGTATGATGAACTGCTCCGTTTGTGCGATGCCGATGGTGCAGTGTGCCAATATGATTTCATTGGTACGGGCATTTATCATGGAAGGATTGGCCATGAAGGAGTTTTTCCCCGTCAGCACTTTTACGGCCAGCATGGTGAAGACGGATTGCAAATCGCCTTCACATCCGGCAATGATTCCTTCGTCGTTCAGCAAGGCAAGGGCAAGGCAGCCGGTGGTTCCCGTTTGGTCTATCAGGCGGAAGCAGCTGAGGGTAATGGCGCTCAGTCGCTCTTCCTCTACAATCCTCTTGATGGCTCGATACAGCCGCATGGCTTTTATCATGTCTTCGGGGCTTGCCTCTCGGCAGGCAAGCGCTTTTCCTGCCAGTCCGGCGCATGCTTCGCCCACCTCGTCGTCCGTTATCTGTCCGTAGTATTCATAAATGCGGTCCAATGAGACGTCTGTGTACTCGATACCCCAGCGGCGTTTGGCAAGCAGATAATCCACATTGCTGGCAACGAGCCAGCTGGACGGAGTGCCCATTACGCCGATGCGCATGCCGAAAAGGCTGCGTTGTGCCACGAAATTGCTGTGCAGGACAAAAATACGCTTGATGGTCTCGGGGAGCTCTCCGTGAAGAATCTCGCTTTTCATTCCCCGGCCGCGCAGCCAGGAAGATATTTCGAGAGCGGCGGCCAGTGAGTTCTGCATGCCGTCTGCCAAGAGGATGGCGGGGCGGGGAAGGGATTCGAAATGCTGGATTACCAGCCGTTCCACACCTCCGGTGGCAATGAATATAATACTGAAGTCATCGGGTGATAACTTGTCTATGTCTTTGTAATCAATGAAGTTGACGGTAAAGTATTTTTCCAATTCAGTCAATATCACTTCGTGGGAGCTACGGACTGATGCTTGTTTATGCAGTATGGAAGCAAAAGTTATAAGGTTGATGACCATGGTGTTATTTACTATTTGACTATTTACTATTTACAATTGATTCTACTTGGCTCGTTTGCTTTTTCAAAGATACAAGTTTCTGTTTACATATCATAGAGTTTTTACGATAGATAAGTTTTTTAAAGTTTTATGGTCTTGCCTTCCTTTTGGTTTCAAATAATTCGCTACATTTGCAACTTTAATGATAAAGTGATAGCAATATCACCTATAAATACTCTATTAAATAGTAAATCATAAATCGTCAAATAGTAAATAAACCTCATGCCAACAATATCTATTCGCGGAATGGAGATGCCCGCATCTCCTATCAGAAAACTGGCTCCTCTGGCAGATGCTGCCAAGCAGAGGGGTATACATGTATTTCACCTGAACATCGGTCAACCCGACCTGCCTACTCCGGAAGTCGCGATTGAAGCGATACGGAACATCGACCGGAAAGTTCTGGAATACAGTCCCAGTGCGGGATATCGCAGTTACCGCGAGAAGTTGGTGGGTTACTATGCAAAGTACAATATCAATCTGACTGCAGACGACATCATCATCACTTCCGGCGGCTCGGAGGCGGTGTTGTTCTCTTTCCTGGCTTGCCTCAATCCGGGGGATGAAATCATTGTTCCCGAGCCGGCCTATGCCAATTATATGGCGTTTGCCATCTCTGCCGGAGCCAAGATACGCACCATTGCCACGACCATCGAAGAGGGTTTCTCGTTGCCCAAGGTAGAGAAGTTCGAGGAGTTGATTAACGAGCGCACGCGTGCTATTTTGATTTGCAATCCCAACAATCCTACGGGTTACCTCTATACACGCCGTGAAATGAACCAGATTCGCGACCTTGTGAAGAAGTACGATTTGTTCCTCTTCTCGGACGAGGTGTACCGTGAATTTATTTATACGGGTTCTCCCTATATCTCTGCCTGCCATCTGGAGGGCATTGAGAACAATGTGGTGCTGATTGATTCCGTGTCCAAGCGCTATTCGGAGTGCGGCATCCGCATCGGTGCCCTGATAACGAAGAACAAGGAAATCCGGGATGCTGTCATGAAGTTCTGCCAGGCGCGTCTCAGTCCTCCGTTGATAGGCCAGATTGCCGCAGAAGCATCGCTGGATGCCGATGAGGATTATCTGCGCGACACATACGATGAATATGTAGAACGCCGTAAATGCTTGATTGACGGATTGAACCGTATACCGGGCGTATATTCGCCCATCCCGATGGGAGCATTCTATACGGTGGCAAAGCTTCCGGTAGATGATTCGGACAAGTTCTGTGCCTGGTGTCTGTCGGAGTTCGAATACGAGGGACAGACGGTATTCATGGCGCCTGCGTCCGGATTCTATACTACGCCGGGTTCCGGTCGCAACGAAGTGCGTATCGCATACGTACTGAAGAAAGACGACTTGAACCGCGCCTTGTTTGTTCTGCAAAAAGCATTGGAAGCCTATCCGGGAAGAGAAATGAAGGATTAGGGATTAATTTATGAACTTATCTCGCTTTATAGCGTTGCGCATTTATCGCAACTCGGAGCCGGGCAAGCAAGTTTCCCGTCCGGCTGTCCTTATTGCCATGGTGGGTATTGCTCTCGGACTGGCGGTGATGATTATTGCCGTGTCCGTCATTGTTGGCTTCAAGAGCGAGGTAAGGGATAAAATCGTGGGTTTCGGTGCCCATATCCAGATAGGCAACCTGGATGCTGCACGCTCTTATGAGACGCGCCCGGTGGTGGTGGGCGACAGCATGATGGCTGCGCTTTCCGATTATCCCGAAGTGAAGCATGTACAACGCTACTCCACCAAGCCGGGGATGATAAAGACCGCCGATGCCTTTCAGGGAATGGTGCTGAAAGGTGTGGGGCAGGAGTATGACAGCACCTTTTTCCACCGCCATCTGCTGGAGGGGGAGTTTCCGCAATTCAGCGATTCCGCTTCGTCCAACCGCGTAGTCATCTCAAAGTCTCTTGCCAACAAGCTGCAATTGAAACTCGGTGACAAGATAGACACCTACTTCATCCAGGACGATGTGCGTGCTCGCCGCCTGAAGATTGCAGGTATCTACCAAACCAACTTCTCCGAATACGACAACCTATTCCTGCTTACCGACCTCTACCTGGTGAATCGCCTGAACAACTGGGAGCCGGACCAGGTGAGCGGTGTGGAGCTGGAAATACGCGATTATGACAAGCTGGAAGAAACCACCTATGAGATAGCTGTCGATACAGACGAGAATCCCGACCGCTATGGTGCCGAGTATTGCGTCCGCAATGTAGAGCAGCTCAATCCCCAAATCTTTGCCTGGCTGGGCATCTTGGATGTCAACATCTGGGTCATTCTCATTCTGATGATTGGAGTGGCGGGGTTCACCATGGTATCCGGCCTGCTGATTATCATCATAGAGCGTACCTCCATGATAGGTGTGCTGAAGTCTTTGGGAGCCAACAACTTTACTATTCGTAAAGTTTTCCTTTGGTTTTCGGTCTTCCTCATCGGGAAAGGCATGCTCTGGGGGAACATAATCGGCCTTGCATTCTATTTTGTGCAGCGCTGGTCCGGCTTGTTCAAGCTCGACCCTGAGACCTATTATATGGCTACTGTTCCGGTATCTTTCAATATCTGGCTGTTCCTGCTACTGAATGCCGGTACATTGCTGGCTTCAGTCCTGATGTTGTTGGGCCCTTCATTTCTGATTACACGCATCCATCCGGCAACTTCCATCCGTTACGAATAAGAGAATCACTTTCTCAGAAAATCGCTTTTCTTGCGGAACAGACAGTACCATTTCCAACGTAAAGACTGTATCGGCTGCAATAAGTCGAAAGCCGGTAGTGTGAAGTAATATCTACGTTGTTCTTCCAGGTCGCGGGCGGTCTTGTTGACAATGACGGCCTGCAGGGTGAAACGGAACAGGAACAAAAGAAAAGCGACGCCTGCTGCCAGCCAGTGGAAGTGCAGAATGCCGATGACCATCGCGGCTATCCAGGATGCGTGGAATGCCAGGCGGGTCAGGGTCTCAAAACCGGCCAGCCAGCGTTGCATTCCATGATACAGCCGTGCTGTGGAGGCGTAGCCTATTTTCTCTTCTTTCCAGTCCTTGGCACGCAGAAGCGGCTGCATGCGCACAATGGCATTGGCATCCGTTTCTACCCGCGTGTTCTCCGGGGTAGCCACGTGGTTGATGAACAAATCGTCGTCTCCCCGTTGCAGGTTGAGGTGTGCGGAGAATCCTTTCTGTTGGTAGAAGAGTTCCTTCCGGTAGGCCAGGTTACGCCCGATGCCCATGTAGGGGCTGCCTGCCAGGGCAAATCCCAGATAGCGCATGGAAGTGAACAGATTGTCGAATGCCGCCCGTTTGTGCAGCCAGCCTTTGCCGCGTTCGTAGCCGCTGTATCCCAGCACCACTTGGGTACGTGATGTGAAGTTGCGTGCCATCAGTCGCAGCCATTGGTTGCTTTGGGGCATGCAGTTGGCATTGGTGAACACCAGCCATTCATATTTGCTGGCCTTGATTCCAAGCGTTACGGCCAGCTTCTTGCGGCTGATGTAACGGGAGGAATCGGGTACGAAGCTGTGGTAGAGATGGGGATATTTCTCCTCGAGGATGGTCAGGTAATCCTCGCTCTCATCGGTGTTGCCGTCGTTAATGACGATGACTTCAAATTGGGGATAGTCCTGCTCCAGCACGGCGCCCAGGTTGCGGCGCAGATTCTCGGATTCCTCGCGGGCGCAGATAATGACGGATATGGGGGGCAGTTCCTGGGTGAAGTGCGTGTCTCCCTGCTTCACGGCACGGCTGCGCGCATGAATACGGTTGTAGAGACAGAGGTAGTAGATAATTTGAATAAGGAACAGACCACCCGCCGTAGCGAGTACGATAATTTCAGTTGAATCTAATGTAAATGCTTCCATGTGCAGTAGGACGTTTATGTGCTGCAAATTTACACAATTTCCGGCACTACCTCAAACTTTGTTCCGGGAAAGTGCTTGGACAAATACTGCTTGATGTATTTCATCGTGTCTTCCTGGATAGTCTTGTCCTCTACCGTGGGATAGAGGTTGTAGAGTACCGTATCGAGCGCGATGTCCCGGTTCTTGATGGCTTCGAAGCTCAGCAGGGTGTGGTTGATGCTGCCCAGCTTTCCGGAGGTGACAAAGATAAGCGGGTACTGCTTCTCCGCAATGTAGTCTATCGTCAGGAAATCTTCGGTAAGGGGAACCATCAGACCGCCGGCGCCTTCTACGAGCACGGTATCATAGCGATGGGAAAGTTCCCTGGTGGCACGCTCTATTTTTCCGAAGTCTATCGGGCGCTTGTCTATGCGGGCGGCGAGGTGGGGAGAGCAGGGATAGGAGAATATCTCGGGCATGGTCAGCCCCTCTTTGTCTTCCGGCAGGTAGCCGGTTCCGGTGAGGCGGCGGTGCAGGTCGATGTCCTCGGAATGACCGGTGTTGCCGGTCTGGATGAATTTTTGGGTGATGACGCGCAGGCCGCGTTGCATAAGCTCACGGGCGTACCAGGCGGTGCAATAGCTTTTTCCGGCATCTGTATCAATGCCGCTGATGAAGTAGATGTTTTTTGTTTCCATTATTTTGTTTTTTTTCGTGCGATGATATAAATAGGGTGATAGGTCAGGCTTACGTTGCCTGCGGCATCACTGAACCGGGTTGTGTATTCTTTGCAGAAGGATTGCAGGCGACTACGCGTCCACATCCTTTTTTCCGTACCCGTGACTCCGGTTTGCTTCAGATGCTTCAGCACTGCCTGGGGAGTGGGGAAGGGCAAGGATATCACCTCTTCTTCGGCATGAAGAATATCGAAACCGGGAGACAGCAGGGCTTGCAGCTCCTCAACGGAGAGATAGTCCAGCCCGTGCCCAGTCAGTTGGCGTATTTCGTGCATGTTTGTGGCGCCGAAGGTGCTGAAGGCAAGCAGGCCGTCTGCCACCAGTGCTTGGTGGCAGCGGGTGAAGAAAGCACCTGGGTCGTTGAACCATTGCAGGGTGGAGCACGAGGTTATCAGGTCGGTTTCTCCGGGGAAGTCGATGGCTTCGGCATCACCGGGGACGAACTGCACGGTAGTGCCGTCGCAAAGTTCCTTGACGCACTCCTCCATTTCCCGGCACAAGTCGTTCAGCAGCAGAGCTTCCGGTTGCAAGGTGTGGAGGAGGATACGTGAGTAGCTTCCCGTTCCGCAGCCAAACTCTACGACACGGCGGAAACGTGTGTATGGTTCCTTTATGAGCTGCATCATCTTCTCGGCGACTTGTTGCTGCACGCGGGCCTCCCGGGTATAGGTATTCCGGGCTTTGGCAAAGCGGGCGGCTATCAGTTGTTTGTCCATCGGGTTCAGTGGCTTGTCCATAGGTCTTGCAGGTAATGTCTGAATAACTCTTCCTGGTAGTGGGCATCCTCCGTTTGCAGTACGGGGGTGCCGAGTATTTCCCAGGCTTGCAGCTGGTTGGCTGGTGGAATGATGCGGTCGTTGCCTCCCGTTACTGCCTGCTGCCAATGGAAGGTGGCAGCAGGCAGTGTGTGGTACATCTTCTCAATCTCCGTCAACTCATCTCTCAACTCTTCCAGCGGACGGCGGGGGGTGATTTCCAGGAAAGCTTTGAAGGCTGCTCCGTTGGCGCACATGCGGCGGAGGAATTTGTGCAGTGAAGCCCCAGTCAGTCCGTCCAATGTCCCGTGGTAGATGGCGGGTGGAATGCCCATATGCTGGTCTATGGGGTAGGGCGTTCCGTTGATGGCGATGCTGTTTGCCATATGGATACCTTCGCCGGACGTACCTGGCGATGAGAGCTGTGGCACGGTCTGCGAAGCCGCCCATACCCCCATAGACCAGCCGATGAGGTTGATTTCGCGGTATTCTTCCAGTCCGGAGGCGTCAAAATCCAGTGTGCGGTAGTCATAGCACACCATGAAGTCGCTGGCTGCCGGACGATACATTTTGAAAGGCGTCTCATCGGCTCCCCAGCCGGCAAAGAACAGCAATAGCCGGGGATGATGCTCGTGTATAATGTAACTTTGTTTCATCTGTTTTTAGAATCGTATAGCGTTAGTATTCCTCTCTTCCTTTAGGGGAATAAGGGGTATCAGTTCTCCAATCTCATCTTCCCGTATGTCTGCCGTCAGCGAAAAGCGGATGCGTGATGTCCTTTCGGGCACTGTGGGCGGGCGTACCGGCAGTGCATAGAACCCATGCCTCTGCAGCAACTCTGCGCACAGCACAGTGTCGGCACTGGGGCCGATAATCAAGGGGACGATATGGCTTGCGCTAGGGCATCCGTACCCCTTGGCTTGTAATGCTTCGCGCAGCGTCCGGCTGATTCTTGCCAGATGCTCGCGGCGGTCCTGCATTCCGGCAAGTTTCCGCACGATAAACAGTGTCCAGGCAATACTTGTCGGAGGCAATGCCGTGGTGAAGATGAGGGTTCGCATCCGGTTGACGAGATACTCGCGTATCGTCCGGCAACAGGCGATGTATGCGCCGGCAGATGCCGCTGCCTTGCCGAAGGTGCCCACGAGGAAATCTATATCCCGGATGCATCCGGTTTCTTCGGCGCAGCCCAGGCCGCGCAGTCCCCTTACGCCGAATGCATGGGCTTCGTCCACATAGAGCAGTACGTTGGAGTATCTTTTTTTCAAACGCACCAATGCCGTGAGGTCGGCTTGGTCACCGTCCATGCTGAAGATGCTTTCTGTGACGATAATCAATTGCCGGAATGTTGCATGGTGTTGTTCCAGCAGGCGTTCCAGTTGCACCAGGTCGTTGTGGCGGAAGCGGATGCAGCGTGCGGTGGATAGGCGGATGCCGTCGATGATGCTGGCATGCACCAGCTTGTCTGCCAGTATTAGGGTTTGTGCATCGCTCACGGCGGGCAGAATCCCCATATTGGCATGATAGCCGCTATTGAGCACCAGTGCTGTCTCTGTGCCGAAAAGTGTGGCGAGTTCCGTCTCCAGTTCTTCGTAAATCCCGAAGTTCCCCGTCAGCAGGCGGGAGGAGGAGGAAGTCGGCAGGAAGGTGTCCGGTGTCAGTGTCTGCAGGAATTCTTCCTTTAGCTGGCGGTCGGCAGCCAGGCCCAGGTAGTCGTTGGACGAAAGGTTCAGCATATGCCGGCCATCGGCTATAACCGTGCGTCCCTCGTGTGTCAGTTGCGGCAGGCGGCGCAGGTTGCTGTGTTCTTTCAATGTTTGCAGCTCTTGCTGCATATATTCTATTGCATTCATAATTCTTTTAAAATGTGCCAATGTGGTTTTAATGTGCTAATGTGCCAATGTGCTAATATGCCAATGACCTGCGGCGTGATAGCGCAGCGTAAACATTGCGCAGCCAATTGGCACATTAGCATATTAGCACATTCTTATAATTTTCATCAATCCCCCCGTCAGCTTCCTCAGCTGTTCCGGCTCTATAATGAACGGAGGCATCAGGTATACCAATCTTCCGAACGGGCGTACCCAGATTCCCTCCTCAACGAAGCGTTTTTGCATCCACGCCATGTCTACGGGTTCTTTTGTCTCAATCACCCCGATGGCTCCCAGCACACGTACATCCGTCACTTGCGGTAATCGGCGTGCCGGTTCAAGCTCTTCTTGCAGTTGCCGGCTGATGCGAGTCACCTTGCCTTGCCAGTCGTATTCGGGCGAGGTCAGCAGCTTCACCGAAGCGCACGCTACGGCGCATGCCAGTGGATTCCCCATAAAGGTGGGTCCGTGCATAAACACCTCCGGTGTATGGTTGGAGATGGTATCCGCCACTTCATTCGTCGTCAGTACGGCGGACAGCGTCATGTATCCGCCCGTTATGGCCTTTCCTATGCACATGATGTCCGGTTCTACACCCGCGTGCTCCCAGGCAAAGAGTTTTCCCGTCCGTCCGAAGCCCGTGGCTATCTCATCGAATATCAGCAGCAGGCCATGTTCCTTGCATATCTGTGCCGCTTCGCGCAGGTACTGGGGGTGGTAGAACCACATGCCGCCAGCGCCCTGCACCACAGGTTCGAGGATAAGCGCTGCCAGTTCCTCGTGATGCTCCTCTACCAGTTTCCGCAGTTCCACCGTATCCCGTTCATCCCATTCGCCGTGGAAGCGCGAGCGCGGCTGCGGCACGAAATAGCGCACCGGCAATGATGCCCCGAACAGCGAATGCATGCCCGTCACCGGGTCGCAGACAGACATGGCATTCCATGTATCCCCGTGATAACCCGAACGGATAGTCACAAAATTGTTCTTCTTCGCCTTTCCCTTGCCATACCAGTACTGCACGGCCATTTTCAAGGCCACCTCTACTGCCACCGAGCCCGAGTCGGCATAGAATATCTTCTGCATGGACGGCGGGACGAGCGGTAGCAGCAACTGGCCCAGTTCAATGGCAGGGTCGTGTGTCAGCCCTCCGAACATCACATGCGACATCTTGCCCAGCTGTTCCTCTGCCGCCCGGTTCAGTGTAGGGTGGTTGTACCCGTGGACGGCGCACCACCACGACGACATTCCCTCTACGAGTGTTTCTCCGCTTTCCAGGGTGATGGTGGCGCCTTCGGCATGCTTCACCTTGTACACCGGTAGCGGGTTGGTGGTGGAGGTATAGGGGTGCCATAGGTGCTCTCTGTCGAACTGCGAGCCGCAGAACCGGTATCCGGCATTTTCTATCAGCACCTTGTCTTCCGACACTTTCGAGCCGAGCGTTGTCAGCAGGTCGCCCACGATGGCAGAGTTGATGCCGATGTGCAGCGCTTGCTTCACGGCCTCCTTGCTCAGTTGCGAGCGTCCTCCGGCAAAGCGGAGGAAAGCCGTCGGGTTGATGAAGCGGAAGAGGGCGATGGTGGTCAGTATTTCCTCCTCGCTGAGTGGCGCCTGCCGTTCCAGCGGTGTGCCGGGGATGGGGCTCAGGAGGTTGATGGGGATGGACTGTACTTCCAGCTCGCGCAGTGTGAAGGCGAATTCGATACGTTGCTCCATGCTCTCGCCCATACCGATGATGCCGCCGCTGCAGATGTCCATGCCTACGTTGCGGGCGGCTTGCAGGGTGCGCAGCTTCTCTTCCTGCGTGTGCGTGCTGCACAGTTGGGGAAAGTAGGAGGGGGCTGTCTCCAGGTTGCAGTGATAGCGGGTGATGCCTGCGTCGTGCAGTGCCCGCATTTCGTCTTCGTTGAGCAGTCCCAGTGATGCGCACAACTGGATGGACGAGTGCCGGCGCATGTGCCGGGCGGCTTCGCACAGTTTCTCCATGTTTCTGGAGGAGGGCTTCCGTCCACTGGTCACCAGCGAGAAACCGTGCCACGCCCTGGGCTTCATTATGCAGGGCATGCCGCAGGCATTCTTCTTTGTCCACCAGGTCGTACACGTCTGCCTGGGTTTTGTAGTGCGACGACTGTGCACACCACTTGCAGTTTTCCGGGCATCGTCCGGACTTGGCATTAATGATGGAGCACATGTCGAACTCCTCCGAGGCTCGGGCCCGGGTTATCTCGTGGGCAGCTTCGTATAGCGCTTCCTTGTCGGGTTGCACAGCCAGCCATTCGGCTTCTTCCTTACTGATGTGGCTGCCGCGCAGCACTTGTTCCTTTAATTTCTGTAGGGTCATATCTTTCTTGGGTTATGTTCATGGATAAAGACAGAGGTACGGATTGCCGGGGCGGTGCAGCTCGTCATTCTGCTGCATGGCTTCCGGTAATCCGTACCTCTTGTTCTCTTTTGTTTCAGGCTATATGTGTCTTGTCCGCCCGTATTCCCGCAGGGGCGGATGAATTGTGTTTCAAAAAGAATGTGCCGGTTCGTTCCCGGCTCCGTGAGGATACTTGTCAGGACGCTGCTGCTACCCAGCGGAATGCCGGTGTCGGTTTCCCTTCCTTCCGTTTCTCCTTTCCAGGTACTCTCTTCCCCGCATCCGGCATGTCCGGCGGTTCCCGCAGTCTTCTGTTTGGACAGAGAGCTGTCTGCCACGCTTTTGCGCAGGCAACCGATGGTGACACACCGTCCTATGCTGGCAAATGCAGCGTAGGCTTTTCTGCTCCAGCGGCGGAAGCGGATGGTAGGTGCGGCGGGTGATGTATTCCTCATGTTTTTTTCAGCCTGATGCGGTTTTGTTTCCTTTTAGCGGATGCAAATGTAGAAAAAATAATTTCATAACGGTAATGGTCATGCATGAAAAAGCCGCGCAAATGCAACTATTGCGCGGCTCTTCTTTAAGCAATGTCGTAGGATTTCACTCTTTGGACGACTGGTAGTAGAGATACCAGTCATTATTGGTGGCACCATTGGACTCTACCCATTTGGCGAAATCGGGATACTCCAGGTCGATGCGTACGGTTTCCTTTGCCGGAGTGAACCGGATGGGGCCTTCCGTGCCGGTTGTGGCCGGCAGCATGATGGCGAATGGATATTTGCCGTCCTTGTTGATGTAGTAGGCATCGTCTTCGGCTCCGATTTGCTCTGCGTTGGCTTTACCGGTCGCTTTCTTCTTGGGCAGATGCACTTCTGTCCGGTTGTCGGCTCCGGCTGTATACTGGGCAATGATGAACGGGTTCAAGTCGCTCTCCAGATTCTTCTTAGGCAATGTGTTGTCTGCAAATGTACGGGTTACGGTAAATTCGTTGCCCTGCACAGACTTTGCATCGGGGAATAGGATGACAGAAGAGGTCTCTGTTTCATCGACTGCTCCGGCAGGCAGTTCTATGCTGCCTCGCTGGCTGGCCACATATTGCACGGCAAATGCGTTGGAGTATGTGGCGGCACCACTTTGCTGTACGGGTACAAAGGTGTCTTCCACCTTCAGCACATAATTGTTGCTGTTGAATGAAATGGCCCGTTTGTGTTCGATAATCACGTCGTTCAAGTCATAGTCACCGCCATTGGGCCAGATGTCTTCGTAGGCATACGTGCGGTAGGTTGTTTCGGAGCTCGTCACCGTAGGCTCTTCCGGGTCTATGACCGGACGGTCCGGGTCTTGAATGGCTTCATTGGGGTTGGCATCGATACAGAACAGTATGTCTTCGTAGCTGGTATCATCGCCATCTTCTACTCCGTAGACTACCGTGCCGTTGCTGGTGGAGAGGGAGATAAAGCGAGCTTGTTGGCCTGCATATATCTTGTTCCATTCTTTATTGGAATATATATAATTTATAGAGTAGTCGATACCTTTATTGGGGGTATATCCATTGGGGATGATGAAATATCCTATGGTATATCCTGCCGGGAATTTGGTGGAGACATTACCGTTTTCGTCCTGATACAGAAGTTGTATTTTTGTATTCTTCTGTATGGGAGCGTCATATCGGGAATATTTGTTACCACTTCCAGACCATCCGGTATACGGGTCGTCTCCTGCAATGGATGCATTGGGAATGATAATGAATTTGTCTACCTTGTCAGGGCTGTTGGGAATTTCATTGGTCTTGTAGTAATAATAGCCGATGGAAGTCAGGTAACCGGCACGTTCGGTCAGGAAGGTCAGATACAGTTCTGCATCGGTAATCGTTACGTGTTGTCCCTGGTTGTTGATATATGCTTGGGCAATGGTGGTGTTCACATGCTTTGTATCGCTCACCAAAGCTCTGTTGTCCAGATTGCTGGGTTTGCTGTCATAACCTTTCCACAGTGTGTGTTGTAACTGCTTTAAAGTTCCGTCATTGAAATTTCCCGTAGTTACAATGTCATTATTATCAATAATCTCACCGTGAGATTGTCCCCATCCAACGATGGAGTATACCCGTTCCTTCCTATCCTTTAGGTCGATAGTCAGGTTGGATTTTGCACGTGTCATGGCAGTTGAGCGGGTGTTGGCATTATTTTCGGTCATATCTACCACCACTTTGCCGTTTTCCACATCCGCTTCCACATACATGGGGGCTCCCCAGCTTTGTGAGATGATATATACCTTTTCTGTCGCTTTGGGCAGTTCTACGTTGCCGGTGAAGCGTCCGTCTGCATCTGCAAAGATTTTAAAAACCGCTTCGCCGTTGATGGAGTAGAGGTTGTTTGTCTGATAGGTGATGGGGTCTTCTGTAAACACCTCTATTAATGCGCCTCCTGCGATTTTTCCATAATTCACGTCAAAAGCTACCTGGGCTGTTGTTGCAAAGTCAAAGTATTCGCTCTCCGGCTTTAGTTCTGTTTTTCCACGTTCGGGATTGTATAGGTCTTTTTCGGTACATCCCGTGAATATGCTGCAGGCAATTGCTGAAATGAGGGTTGCAGCACTAACTTTCGTCATAAGTCTAACTTTCATATTTTTATTGTTGTAGATTGCTTGCTTGTTTGTCTTATGAACGCTGTCTATATCACAACCGCCACCCACTTCACAGACGAGTTGTAGATACTACATTTTCTCGAGCGCTTTTTTCATGTTGCAAATATAAACATAGTATTTATAATCTACAACTTTGGGTTTTAAAAACGACTTTTGTGGTTAAAAGTTAGTATAAAGTGAATTGATACTAATTGGATGAATCGAATGGTGCGGGCGATAAAAAAACGGACTATCTATCCCAGACAGCCAATCTTTGTTAACCTTAAATCTAATACTATGAAAAA
>ENA-OQKC01000583-OQKC01000583.1-human-gut-metagenome-genome-assembly--contig:-NODE-583-length-15186-cov-3.685371_pt1 | contig 15186 bp, 9 predicted proteins | sample MGYA00242774_ERZ504790 | MGnify/ENA primary metagenome ERZ504790 (study PRJEB26092, sample SAMD00036419) | human gut metagenome | host: Homo sapiens | study: EMG produced TPA metagenomics assembly of...
AAAAGGTTTTTTACTTTATAGAAGCTGCTGTCTATATGTTCGGCTACCTGTATATAACCATATCCTGTTTCCGGGCGTTAGGCTTAATGCCAAGAGTTAGAAGCTTATCAGATTTTGCAACGAATGCCAGCCCTTTCTCTATGGCTGAAAGAAATTCGCTTTCTTTTAGAATAAGATGATCCGAAGGAGCTACTACGATATTTGCATTGGGGTTTAATGCGCGGATATGGTAAGCAGCCCATGCAATGCACGGGGCAGTGTTTCTGCGTGTAGGTTCTAATAAAATCTGTTCGGAGTTTAATTCGGGAAGCTGTTCTTTCACTAAGTCGGCATATAGGTCATTGGTTACAACCAGTATGTTTTCTGTAGGGATTACTTGTTTGAACCGATCGAATGTTTGTTGCAATAATGAACGTCCTGTACCGAAGAAATCCAGAAACTGTTTTGGAAGTGTCTTGCGGCTGAATGGCCAGAAACGGCTGCCGATTCCTCCGCCCATAATTACACAGAAATTATCCTTATTGGTTACCATGCTATTGATTTTAAAAGTTTCTGCTAATGTACTGCATATTTTACAAACAAGGAATGATTCAAGCAGGTTTTATCGTTTTTTTCGCCTTTTTTTAGGAAAAGTATTGCAGGTTTAGAAAAAAGCTGTATCTTTGCACCGCATTTGAGAAGTCAAACATGCCCAGATGGCGGAATCGGTAGACGCGCTGGTCTCAAACACCAGTGGATTCACTTCCATCCCGGTTCGACCCCGGGTCTGGGTACGAAATAAAGAAGCGGGGAAAGTTTTAATGCTTTTCCCGCTTTCTTTTTATACTTATCTTTTATGCCCTTTGCTCATGGGAACAGATATCTGGCAAGAGATAGAAGTACTGAATCAAGAATTTGTGAGGCTTGGTATCAGTCAGTCGGTAGACTATGAAAAGTACTACCTCTATTCGCTTATTACCCATTCTACTGCTATTGAGGGCTCTACACTTACCGAATTGGATACCCAGTTGCTTTTTGATGAGGGGGTAACAGCCAAAGGAAAGCCGTTGGTCTATCATCTGATGAATGAGGATTTGAAGAAGGCATACGAACTCGCCAAAGAAGAAAGTGCACAAAATGCGGAAATTACGCCTGTTTTCTTACAAAAATTGAATGCTGCTCTAATGCGTACTACTGGGAGTGTATATAATGTAATGGGCGGTTCTTTTGATTCTTCTAAAGGTGAATTTCGTTTGTGCGGCGTTACTGCTGGGGTGGGCGGGTGTTCTTATATGAGCTATCCTAAAGTTCCCGCTAAAGTAGAAGAACTTTGTTCTATATTGAGAGAAAAGCAAAAGAATATGGAAACATTTCGGGAACGATATGAATTGAGTTTCAATGCTCATCTCAATTTGGTAACCGTTCATCCGTGGGTAGATGGCAATGGGAGAACGGCTCGTTTGTTGATGAACTATATCCAGTTCTGCCATCATCTTTTTCCGACGAAAATCTTTAAAGAAGATAGGGGCGACTATATTCTTTCTTTGCGGCAGTCGCAAGAAGATGAGAACAGTCAGCCTTTCTTGGACTTTATGGCAGCGCAGCTGAAAAAAATCATTTGCGTCAGAGATTGAGAAATACAATACTGGACGTAAAAAAGGTTTTAATCTCATGTTTTGAAAAGCGACGATTCCTTCCTGATAAGCTCATATAGGCATTAGCTGATTGTGCTGTATCATCCTTTTGTATTGGGTTATTCTCAAAATATTCTCTTCTCGGCATTAAATACAAAATAATGGGTGTAAAATGCAAATTTATTTCGTAGATACTGTTTTCGCATTTATTTTTTTCTAAATTTGCAGTAGCTGGAATCTTATCTAACTATTTAATTATTAAATGTTTGCCAATTATGACAAAACATGTTCCTCTTTTTTTACCTCTCGGAAGTATTCGGTTACTGACGATATTCTTCTCTTTTTGTATAATCTTTGTTCATCCGGCATTGGCTGACAAAATGGCTGAAAGCCCCGAACTTTTCGATACTGCTTTCACCTTGCAGGAAAGGCTTGATATTCCCGACGGGTTTGTTCAAAGAGAGATGGTCTATATTTCCATTCTTTTAGGTACATTGGTGCTGTGCCTCTTCTTTTTCTTCATGCAGAGGCGGATGAAGAAATTGAGGGAAAGGGACCGGGAGAGGTATCTGCAACTGTTGGAAGGCATTCTTGATAATCTTCCCATTGCGGCAAAAGTGAAGGATGTGAATGATGGGATGCGCTATACTTTTTGGAATAAAAAGGCAGAGGAACTCTTTGAATGTTCGGCCAGAGAGGCTATAGGCAAGACGGATTTTGAAACAATGCCAGAGGCTGCGGCTTTAATTAGGAAGGAGGATGAAGAGTTGGTCAAGACGGGGATTCCACAAGAAGGTATACGACGTTTTTTTACCAAGAAGAACGAGGAGCGGTTTACCTTCCAGAACAATAATTTTATAAAGCTTTCTGATGGTCGCAAGTGGATTGTTTATACTGCTTGGGACATTACTGATTTGAAAATCATGGAGCGCAAACTACGTCTGGCCAAAGAGGAGGCTGAGGAGTCCAACCGGATAAAATCGGCTTTCCTGGCCAATATGAGTCATGAGATACGTACTCCGCTCAATGCAATAGTTGGTTTTTCGAGTATTTTGGCCACGGAAGTGTCTGAGGAAGAACGGGTGGAGTATCTCGATATTATAGAGCGGAATAATGAACTGCTGTTGCAGCTCATCAATGACATTCTGGATTTGTCGAAGATAGAAGCCGGTACATTGGAGTATGTCTATGCTAACGTGGATATCAATAAAATGGTGTCCGAGATAGAGCAGGCTACAAGTATCAGGCTGACCAATAAAGACGTGCGTCTGGTCACGGTTACGCCATTGCCCGGTTTGCTGCTGTATACCGATCAGCGCAGAATTACTCAGGTATTCAATAACTTCATCAGTAATGCGCTGAAGTTTACTGCTGCCGGTAGCATTACCATTGGTTACGGAATGCCCGAAAATAGCTATATCCGTTTTTATGTCACCGATACCGGGACGGGGATATCATCTGAGAATGCGCAGGGGATTTTTAACCGCTTTGTGAAGCTGGATTCCTTTAAGCAAGGTACCGGACTGGGACTGGCCATTTCGCAAAACATTGTGAAGGAACTGAAAGGAGAGATAGGGGTGGAGTCACAGTTGAGCAAGGGCTCCACTTTCTGGTTCACGTTGCCTTTTTATAAGATGGACGCGCACCGTTCTATCTTTCCTTGATGCTGCAAGCTCAATCCAATGAAGGGACATCGATTGTCTGGCTTTCCTCGTTCCAGTTGTCAAGGGTGAATTCTCCGGATGATTCTTCGGAAAAGATGTCTCCCAGAGTGAGGGTCAGGGTCAGTTTGGAGTTTGCTTCCAAAGGTCCGTTCAATGTTTGCTTGAAACTTTTCACGTTTCCATTTTTCAGTATGATGCTCATCTGGAATTCCGGTTTCCCGAAAGAAGGGAAGAGCATGACGGTGGCGTTGCTCATTTGTGTACCGTCGACGGAACGGACCAGAGGGAAGGCTACTGTGCGTGGGCTTCCTTGAGGAGCGGCGGTGTAGAAATTCAGTTCTCCAGCAATATTGGTGATGCGCACCACCATGCTGTCGATGCTCGAACTGAGGATGCCGTTGTTCTTGTCCTTGATGATTACTTTCAGTCCGGTCACTACCCGTTTGAGGGATGCTTTCAGGTCCTCACTTCCAATGTTGGCAGGCTGGACGGCGTGTACCAGGTCGAATACCGGATAATAGGTTGTGTCCGCTTCCATTTTGAATAGGGAGAAGCGTTGCCGGGACATGTCTTCGCCTAAGATGTAGACCGGGTCCCTCATGAGAGGATGTGCATAAATCGGCTCCTCGTATTTAGGGGTTCCCCAATAAATCATGTTATAGAGACCTGCGGGTAAGGATAACTCTCGATTGACGCCATCGTTATAGAAAGCTCCGTCTTTAACTTGGTAGTAACCGTAAAAAGGTGTCAGCTTCCGGTTTATGTAGTTTCCATAATAAATAGAGGTGCCCGCCTTGCAGGGCATGATGGTCAGTATGCCGGTCAGCGGGCTTTGTCCGCTTTCTGTGGACACGTCCATCAAAAGTCGTGGTGATACCAACTCACTGCTTTTTTCTATCTGGGGCGGATTGTCATCGGCGCAGCTTGCCACGATTGCGGCAAGTACTGCAAATACTACTAATTTTTTCATTATCTGTTAAGCTTTAGGTTGTTCTTCCTTGAGAACGTTTTTAGAAAGAAATGGTTCTTTGTACTCCGGAGAAAGTATATTGGGGATGGAAAAGTGAGGTGAAACCAATTCCGGTATTGAGGGGAATGGGAAGAATAGCCCCTCTTCAAAAGGCTTAGAGAAGGGATGGAAAACAAATTATACCTTTTTTAGTAACATTTTAGAAGCCTTGATTAACGAAATCATATACTCTTCGTAACAATTTCTCGACATTCTTTTCTTGTTCCTCCATACATTTGCATCCGAGTTCTTTGGTATTAATTGAAGAACACAATGAATCTTTGATATTAACCATTAAATAATGTACAATGAGAAAAACATTCTTGGAAAAGTGCATAAATCTGCGTTTATGCCGTGTTGCATTGGTACTTTTGTTTCTTGTACCTGCAATCAGTAACCTGCAGGCTAATCCTTCTCAAAACAAGACCATTTCGGGTGTTGTGACATCGGCTACGGATAGTGAGCCGTTGATAGGTGTCAGCGTGCAGGTGAGAGAAACCGCTACGGGTGGAATTACCGACATTGATGGCCGGTATTCGGTAAGTGCCCAACAAGGACAGACACTGGTGTTTTCTTACATCGGTTATCAATCACAGGGAAATCAAGGTAGGTACTTCTTCCGTCATCAATGTGGTGCTGAAGGAGGACACGGAAAATGTTGGATGAAGTGGTTGTAGTGGGCTATGGTGTCCAGAAGAAGAAATTAGGTGACGGGTGCCACTGTTCAGGTGAAGGGTGACGAAATAGCCAAGATGAATACAACCAATCCCTTGCAGGCTATGCAGGGACAGACACCGGGTGTAAGTATTGCTTCGACTTCCGGTCAACCGGGTGCTGACATGAAAGTGAGTATCCGTGGTCTTGGTACCGTGGGAAATAGTGCTCCTCTTTATCTGATTGATGGTGTGGGTGGTGATATTTCTACTTTGAATCCTGCCGATATTGAAAGTATAGATGTACTGAAAGATGCGGCTAGTGCGGCTATCTACGGTTCGGCCGGTGCTAATGGTGTAGTGCTTATTACTACCAAGCAAGGGCGCGAAGGTAAAGCGCAGATTAGTTTCGATGCTTATTATGGAATACAGAATGTAGCTCGTAAGGCTAATATGCTGAATGCAAAAGAGTATATGGCCATTATGGATGAGCAGGCTTTGAATAGCGGACTTTCGGCTTACGATTGGAGCCAATACCAGTCTATTTACGATGCCAATGGCAATGTGTATGATACGGATTGGGTAGATACTATGTTCAAAGATAATGCCACAACGGAGAGCTATACGCTGGGTGTCACTGGTGGAAGCGCAACTTCCACTTATGCCCTTTCGTTAGGATATATGAGTCAGGAAGGTATTGTCGGCGGTTCGGATGTGTCTAACTATTCGCGTTACAATTTCCGTGTGAACAGCGAGCACAAACTTTTCAAGGATATTTTGAAAGTGGGCGAGCAGGTGAGTTTTGTATATAAGATGAATAACGGTATCAGTGTAGGCAACCAATATAATAATACCTTACGCGGTGCATTCGGAACATCGCCTATCGCTCCTGTCTATAGCGATAATAATCTTTATGATTCGCCTTACAATGACACCAGTACCAGTGACTGGAATAAAGGTGATGGAAACCCTTATGGTTTAATGATGACCGACAGCAACAATGAGAACAAAACGGCTACTTTTTCCGGTAATGTTTATGCTGAATTGCAGCCTGTCAAGAATTTGAAGATAAAGTCTGTATTCGGTGTGGTTTATGGTTCCAGCGAATACCGTAGTTTCAAGCCTCTCTACAAGTTCAGCCAATATATATATAATGAAGAACGTACTACCGTATCTCAAAATGCCAATCACTCTTTGGGTATGACATGGACCAATACGGCTTCTTATGACTGGACTATGGGAGAACATTCGTTCAACGCCTTGCTGGGTATGGAAGCCTATCGTTACGAGGGCACTTATATCGAAGCTAAAAATGGTATGTTGAAAGAAGGTTTTGATGATTGGGAGCATGCTTTTGTGGGCAACGGAACGGCCTCCGATTCGACCAACGGCTTGGGTGCCAGTGGCAATCCGCATACCGAGAGCCGCAAGGTGTCCTATTTCGGCCGATTGGGTTGGAACTGGAAAGAAACTTATATGGTCAATGCTACTTTGCGTGCAGACGGTTCGAGCAACTTTGCCAAAGGCAACCGTTTTGGTTACTTCCCTTCGGTATCGGCAGGATGGACCATTACTAACGAAAAATTCATGGAAAGTACGCAAAACTGGCTCGACTTCCTGAAAATACGTGCCAGCTGGGGACAAGTGGGTAATGCCAACATTGACGCATTCCAATATCTGGCTCCTATCAAGAGTACCAATACACACTATCTTTTCGGCAGCGGTTACGGCGACTCGGATGCTGCGGCACAGCTCGGAACCAACTGGGGAGCTTACCCTAGTCGTCTGGCTAATGCTGACATCAAGTGGGAGACTTCACAGCAGACCAATATCGGTCTTGATGCCCGATTCCTCAACAGTCGCCTGGGTGTTAATTTCGATTTCTACATTAAAGATACTAAAGACTGGCTCGTGGTGGCTCCTATTCTTGCTACTGCCGGAGCAGGTGCTCCTTATATTAATGGCGGTGGAGTGAAAAACACCGGTGTGGAACTCAATCTTACTTGGAATGACCAAATAGGCAAAGACTTTAGTTACAATATCGGTATCAACGGTGCCTACAATAAGAATAAGGTCGGAGAGATTCCTAACGACGATGGTATCATTCATGGCTCTACCAACCAGTTGTATGACAATACTCCTGAATTCTATCGTGCCGAGAATGGTAAGCCTATCGGTTATTTCTATGGTTTCAAGACAGCAGGCATATTCCAAAACAATCAAGAAATAGAGGATTGGATTAAGGCTGGTAACGGTGTGCTGCAAGCTGACGTACAACCAGGTGACGTGAAGTTTGTGGACATCAACCATGACGGACGGGTGAACGAGCTTGACAAGACCGATCTTGGTAACGGTATTCCTGATTTCACTATGGGCTTCAATCTCGGTTTCAACTGGAAAGGACTTGATTTCTCTGTAGTGGCCAACGGTGCTTTCGGACAGCAGATTGTCCAGAGCTATCGTAACCATACCTCCAAGCAAGCCAATTATACTACTGCAATTTTAGGACGTTGGACAGGAGAGGGAACCAGCAATCGCATACCTCGTGTCACAGACCAGAATCTCAACTGGCAGTTCTCAGACCTCTATGTGCAGGATGGTGATTACCTGCGAATCAGTAACATTACTTTGGGCTACGACTTTGCCAAGCTACTGAGATGTAAGGTCATCAGTCAGTGTCGTATCTATGCTCAGGTACAGAATGCGTTCACATTTACCAAATATGACGGCATGGATCCGGAAATAGGTTATGGTCCCGAAGGAGATAACGGACAAGGTTGGGTGTCGGGCGTTGATTTAGGTTATTACCCCCGTCCCCGTACCGTATTGTTTGGTGTTAACTTGAAATTTTAAAATATAGACTGATATGAAGAAAAACAAAAATATATTTATGGCAAGTGTCCTGCTCCTGAGTTTGGGACTGGCTTCGTGTACCGACAGTTTTCTCGATGTTACGTCGAAGACTGAATCTTCAACCGGTACATTCTATAAGACTGAAAAAGATGCTTATCGTGCTCTGATAGGTTGTTATGATGGTTGGCGCCAGACTTCATCAGCCATGATGGTAGGGTTTTATATAGCTTCCGAGGTGATGAGTGCCGAGTGTTTTGGCGCTACCGGAAATGCCGATGGACGTGGCTATCAGGCCATTGACCGTTTTGACATCTCCCAATCGCCGGCTGACCTCAACCTATACGAAGGTGACTGGAAAAATTATTATGCGGGCGTCTATCGTTGCAACGAGCTGATAGCTCATGAAGAGCAGATTGTATGGAATGAATCGGATAGCAAACGTGGTATCTATATGGGCGAATGTCGTACGTTGCGTGCATTGCTTTATCTGGATATGGTTCGTTTATGGGGGAATATCCCACTCTTTCTGGAACCGGTAAACGAAAATCGCGCTCCTTCACCTGCCAAAGAGGTGTTCAGTGCCATATTTACTGACTTAAAATATGCTATCGAGAATATTCCCGGTGACGCTTATCCCAAGGCCGACTATACCAAGAACGACGGACATATTACAAAATATGCCGCCGAGGCTTTGCTGGCACGTGCCTATCTTTTCTATACCGGATATTACGGTGAAGAACCTGTAGAGGTGACTCGTGCCGAAGCTTTGGCTGCTGTAGAAGACGTAATCGCTTCAGGAGAATATGGTTTGGTACCGCAATTCAAGAATTTATGGCCGGCTTCTTCTGCAAAAGTGGCCGAAAAAGGAGACTATGAAACTTTGAAGGGTACATATGCCGGTGATGGAAACAAGGAAACCATTCTTGCGTTGAAATTTACCGCTACTCAGGATTATAACGGGAATAATGACTCCAACCGTTGGCAGGTGATGTTGGGTATGCGCCAGCTTAATGCTGCTCCCTATTGCAAGGGATGGGGCGCATTGACGGTAAATCCTGATTTTGTGGAAGCGTTTCCCACTGGTGACCTCCGCCGTTCGGCTTCTATCATTGATTTGGTAGGGGAAGGAATCACCGGTTCGGCCGACTTTACCACCAGTTTTAATGACTGGCGTGAATATACCGGCTATGCTGTGAAGAAGTATGCTCCCCTTTGCTATGCCGATGGAAGCCATGCCGGTAAGCAGGATGGTAGCGGTGACTTCCAGACACAGAACCGCCAAGACTACGTTATTATCCGTTATGCCGACGTATTGTTGATGGCCGCAGAACTGGGTAGCCCCAATGCGCAAACTTATTTCGACCAAGTGCGTAAGCGTGCTTATCAGGTTGATGACAACGGAACAGTATCGGCCAACTATCAAGCTAAGAGTGTGTCTCAACAAGCTATTATGGAAGAACGTCGTCTTGAATTTGCTTTTGAAAGCATTAATTATTGGGATCTCCTGCGTCAAGGTATAGACGTGGCAGCCGAGAAGCTCGCCTTGAATGGTGTCAAGGTGAAGAGTGGAGGCGCTGATGATGCAATAACCATACGGGTCGACCGTGTGAAAGCCACCAAAGGCTTGAGCCAGATTCCTTATAATCAAATTAACCTTTCACAGAGTGTACTTGTGCAGAATCCCGGATGGTGAGTACCATTAATAGAGTAAATAAAAAACTAAAAACAATAAGATATGAAGCTTAAATCATTCTTTTCATATTGGCAGGAGCGGCTTTGATATTTTCCGCTTGCTCGCCCGAAGAGTACGAGATGGGGGCAAAAACCTATGTTTCCGATGATTTGGTGGAAGGTATCGCCTATACGGTGACCCCTGATGCCAATGATCCTAATACGATTCATCTGACTTCGCTCATCAAGGGAGCCACTCCCTTGTGGGTCACTCCAAGCGGTCCTTCTCAAAGGACCACTCTTGACTTGGCACTTCCTTTTGCCGGAGAATATAGCGTGACTTTCGGCGCTTCCACACCGGCAGGTCCGGTATATGGCGAACCATATACCTTCAAGGTAGAGACCAATAACTTTGCCATGCTCGAAGACCCTATCTGGGCTAACCTTGCTGGTGGAGTGGGCAAGAGCCGTAAGTGGGTTCCCATTGACAAGAACTTTGGTATTGGCCGTTGTTCGGGACCGGTGATGTACATGAGCCACACTGATGTGAAAAATGATGGAAGCAATATTACCGACCTTATGATTGGTAGCGCCAATTGGGCTCCCAACTGGGATCCGGGTATCCAATCGTGGCTCATTCCGGCAGACGACCCCTATTTCCAGTCGTACATCACTTTCGGCCTGGATGCTGTGAAAGGCTGTACGGTGGAACTTCATCGGGTGGCTGCTTCGGGCACGACGGATGCCACCGGAACTTTCAACTTGAATGTGTCTGACCCGAAACGCCCTGTCATATCTTTCTATGGCGGTACCTATTCATTGCATAACGAGGGTTTTGATGATGTCTGTTCCAACTATACCAACGACATCAAGATTATAGAATGTACTCCTTATCTGCTGCAGGTAGCTACGATGCGTACCAATAGCGAAGGTCCGTGGTGGCTGGTGTGGAACTTCATTTCCGAAGAGGCTTATAATGACCCCAGTATCATACCGACTGAAGATCCGGGTTTGCTTCAGCCTGCCGAAGTACAACAGCCTGCCATTGAAGATTTGGCAACCAAACTGTTCACTACTGAAATCAACGGTGTCACCTATGTGGGCAATGAGGCACGCTTCCTCATCAATGATGAAGAACCTTATGACTGGACATGGTGGAATGGTGGCTCTGCTGCTTGGGAAAGCGTAGTGAAGGGACAGTACGGTTCTTCATGGGCACCTGTGGCCGATGCTTCCATTGCCGACTATGAGCTGGTATTGAGCAGCACGGCCGATGGCTACAAATGGGATGACGGTACCAATGCCGGTAAGCTTGCCATTGAAGACGGCAAATTGAAATTTATGGATGCCGACGGCAATCCGGTTGAGATAACCGTCCTCACCGCTACCGGTGATAAGCGCACGGTGGAAGTGAAGGGAAGCGAGTTTACCGTAATGGCTTGCGATGTCACCAGCTCTTTCCAGATGGGTGTGCCTGCAACGACCAATGACAAGGGAGCCGTGGATTCTTATCTTTGTGCCAACCTCAACTACAAACCTATCGCTACCGGACCTACCGGGCCTACTGAAATCAAGGTAGACAACAGCAAGGTACAAATTCTTTTCGGTGACGGAAATCCCGATCGTTTGCGCTTGCAGTTCTACAATCCTTGGGGCGGTGGTGACGCGGGATGGCCGATCGACATCACGAAGGTGAAGTTGAAAAAGAACCAGACGCTGAAGATACAGTACAAAGTGCTGAGTGGAATCACTTGGAACGAGGGCGCGACTCCTAAGACCGTGATTATGGACAATAACATCGGAAATGCTTGGGAAGATGACTGCTACAACCTGGCTCATGCCGTGGCCTTTGATACTGCCGAAGGAGCTGTACAGACTGTGTCCGTGACCAATACCACCGGTGCCACTGTGACTTACGAAGGAAGCAGTTGTATCTGTATCGGTATCCAGAATAAGGGACTTGCTACTGTGGCTGCCACCGAAGACGGACAGCCGGATGTGAAGGTTGAGATAATTTCGATGACCATTGAATAACCACTTAAATGAATTTAGTATATATGAAGACAAAGATATATTTAGGAATACTTTCATTTGTACTGGGTCTTTCGCTGGCTTCGTGCAGTGAAGATGACGACTATACTATCCACACCACCCCGATTCTGAACGAATCGTCGGTGGTGACGGGGTCGTCCGATGTGACCGCCACTACCGCTACACTCCATGCCACGCTCTCCGGGTTGGATGGCATGGATGCCGGAAGCTATAAGACCGGCTTCTTCTATGGTTTTGCGCAAGACAACCTGCCCGAGGACGTGCAGGCTGCTTATGACGGCAGCGCCTTCAGTGCTCAGTTGAACGGGTTGAACAATAACTCTACGCTCTATTATCAGGCTTATGTATGCTTGCAGGGTAAGGTGTATTACAAAGGTGAGGTGAAAAGCTTGCTCACCACCGATGCCAAGGTGGCTACTGCCGATGCCGCATCTGTCGACTTCGCCTCGGCTGTATTGGGTGGGACATTGACCGATGCTACGGCCGATGCTACTTGTGGTGTTGTTATCTCTACTTCATCCGATGTAGAAGCGGTTCGTGCAGGCCTTATAGTGAAGAGTGAGGAACTTAAGGACAGCTATTCATTCGTCCATGAAGGGTTGGTGCCCGAAACGCAATACTATTATGCGGCTTACCTCAATCTGGGTAGCGGCATTGTGTATGGTGAGGTGAAGAGCTTCACTACTCCTGCCTATGACTTCGATCTCGACAATGACCTTGTCGACCTGGGACTCTCCGTGAAGTGGGCTCGCTTCAATGTGGGTGCCAAGAGCGAGACTGGACTGGGTGGCCTTTTCGGATTCGGTGACCTGACCGGATGCAACAATAGCATCGACCCTGCCGACTATGCTTCGGCCGATACTTATAAAACGGCTTCCGACTTGGCTTTCCGTGCATTTCAAGGGCGTGCCACACTGCCTACTGCCGATGATTTCGAGGAACTCTTCACGTTGTGCCAGAAAGAGTGGACTGAGCAGAATGGAGTGACAGGTTTCAAGTTCACCGGTCCTAATGGTAATTCCATCTTCCTGCCTGCAGCCGGTACGCGTGTGGCAAACGATGTGACAGCGCTGGGTACTGAAGGATATTACCTCACCGGTACTGTCAACTCTTCCAATACAGAATTTGCGGTAGGTTACCAGTTTGCAGCTTCTGTCAATCACCGTATCACTGCCGCAGTTTATCAAGGTATGGCTGTACGCGCTGTTTCCACAGCCAAGAACGTACCGTTCAACAAGGCTCTGCTCTATCAGAAGTGGTATCTTGACAATGGCCAGGACGGTAAGCAGCACGTGTTTGAAGGACCTTTCACGCAGTGGGGTGTTACGGACAACTGGAGCACAGTTTCCAACGGACAACCCAACATTGAACAGCAGATTCATTGGGAGATGGGTACAGATAATGGCTGGATAGGTTATACCTACGGAAAGGACTACGGCTATATGGAACTCAAGGAAGACGGTACGGTGAACATTCATCGCATTGCCGAAGACGGCACCGTGACCGATGAAACCGGTAAGTTTACGATTGACGAGGCGAATAAAGTGATTGACATCGACATAGATGTGCTTTGTGCCAATACTTGGATTGGCACGAAGAGTGGTAAGCTGAACATTCTGTCGTTGACTGCCGACGGCTTGCAGATTGCCCTGCCCGATGGCGACTATGGCTATTCGTTGAACTATTACAGCCAGGCCAAGGCCGATGCCGATGCGCAGGTTCCTGTATTGCTCAATATCGCCGATTCATCATGGGCAGGAAGTTGGGATGCACTGCTTGTAGCCATTTCACCCGAAGACTTGGCTGGACAGCACACGTTTGTTTTCGAGGGAACTTGTACCGATGCTATGGTGTTTACGCTTGACTTTGCCGGTATGGCGAAGCGCTATCCCAATTCGTTTGTACGCATTGACGACATCAAGCTGGACGGTACTTCCATCCGGTTTGATGCCAACCGCTTCTATTATGGCGACATTGAAGGAAACGGCAAGTACCGTGTTCAGTTGTTCAATGCTTATGGGGCGGGTTCTGTAGGCAATGCTGTTCCTCTCAGTCCGTTCAGCAATGTAGAAAATCAAGGTACCGAGCCTGCCATCCATTTCAAGGAGAAGCTTGAGATTGTCTGCACCGTCATTACCGACGGTACCGGTGCAGGTATTTATACGCCCAATCTGGTTACTGTCAATCCGGATTGGGGAAGTGCATGGGGATATAACGCAGGAGCTACGTTCGAGGTGAAATACGAGAACTTCCAGTACAGCCTTGTGGCTTCTCAGTTCGACATTAAGTACGAATCTGCCGACTATGCGGCAGGTTCCATCATGACCTTCGTTGAAGTGGCTGACATTTACAAGTATTTCCCCGGTTTACATGCCACACTTGACAACCTCTATCTGGATGGCAAGGAAGTGACATTTGATGCATCCAAAGTGCTCGATGCCAATGAATCCCCGAAGTATCGTCTGGAACTTTGGAATTGCTATGGGACAACAAAGGATAAAGGGTGCGCTTTCGGTACTCCTGATGGTGATGTTATCAAGGAACTTGGTTTCAGCAGTTCTATGGAAGTGAAGTTCACGTTCCACACTCTTTTCTCTGTTCCTGAATGGTAAGAGGGATAGACGGAAATATACTGGTTAGATAGGAAATCCGGGATGCAGGCCATCCCGGATTTTTTGTTTTGCCCTCACCGGTGTGCATCGTTCTGATATAGATTGAAGAACCATAGAGAGAATAAAATAAAGGAGGTGGTCCGTAAGGCGGCGCTTTGATAGCTCTTTGCCTTGTACTTTGTTCGGACGGGATGGGTACTTATTGCGATAAACATAGTGATTTTATGGTATCTCCACTAAAGTGGTCCGCCTTGTTCATAGTAGTGAACAAATCAGCCCACTTAGGTGAACAAACTTGTTCACCTAAGTGGGCCGTTCATGAATCTTTGTACTGAACCGGACAGACAAAAGGGCGGAAGCGGAGAAAAGCAGGGGCTTTCTCTAAGATTGGCTGCTATTTTCCTTCGTAATCAAAGTATTCAAAGTCTGCATATGCTTTTGAGGTTTGAGAACCGGAGACGGCATACAATCCCAGCATGATTCCCGTAAAGCCACCGGCAGTTTCTGTACTGATATAGCGCGTATTCATTCGGCCCAGTTCTTTGAAGTCCTTTCCGTTTGTGGCATACTCGAACGAATAGATTTCGTTGCTGCCTTTTACACGGAGTTGTACTTTCCCCTGGGGCAGAATAACTTCCTTTTCCGTATGGGTCAATTCATTCAATTGGTAGCGCAATACTACAGCTTGTTTCCCGTCTGCCAATTGCTTGACTAATAAATCGTAATGGGACGATTCGAACATGTAGACCGTCAGGCCGGCTTCGTCGCCACTGGCGGCTTTTTTCAGTTGCATGGAAGTGGTGGCTGTGAAGTCGATATGTTCTTGCCGGCGGCCGGCAAAAGTAGGACTGCCTTTCCCGTTGTTCAGGTTTACGGGGGTTGCTTTCAGACGGAGGTTACCGGAAGCAAAGGTATAGTTTTCCGGATGATAGTTTCTGATATGAACCCATTCGGGACCTAATTTGCCGTTTTTGAAATCGGTGCGTGCAGGCTTGGGGGCAAGAGGATGTTGCGGTAGGGTTGGCACATCCATTTGCAGGGCTATTGTGCCATCTCCGT
>ENA-OQKC01000584-OQKC01000584.1-human-gut-metagenome-genome-assembly--contig:-NODE-584-length-15183-cov-2.610122_pt1 | contig 15183 bp, 12 predicted proteins | sample MGYA00242774_ERZ504790 | MGnify/ENA primary metagenome ERZ504790 (study PRJEB26092, sample SAMD00036419) | human gut metagenome | host: Homo sapiens | study: EMG produced TPA metagenomics assembly of...
AGAAGGTCTTGTCATACCTTTGGGATGTTTTTATAAGAATCTGAAAATGAACTATTAATTTAAGTAGTAAAGAGAGAGCATGGAACCGTTAAAGCATGAATGTGGAGTCGCTATGATACGACTGCTGAAACCGCTGGAATATTATCAGGAAAAGTATGGAACCTGGATGTATGGCTTGAACAAGCTGTATCTGCTGATGGAAAAACAACACAACCGCGGACAGGAAGGCGCCGGGCTGGCCTGTGTCAAACTGGAGGCCAATCCCGGTGAAGAATATATGTTCCGTGAAAGAGCTTTAGGTTCAGGGGCGATAACAGAGATATTCGGCACAGTGCAGGGCAATTTCAAAGACTTGACGCCTGAACAATTGCATGATGCCGGGTATGCTAAGAAATGCCTTCCTTTTGCCGGAGAGGTGTACATGGGTCATTTGCGCTATTCCACTACCGGAAAAAGCGGTATCTCCTACGTGCATCCGTTCTTGCGCCGTAACAACTGGCGTGCCAAGAATCTGGCGCTGTGCGGCAATTTCAACATGACCAATGTGGATGAGATTTTCGCACGTATCACTGCCGACGGCCAGCATCCGCGTAAATATGCCGACACATATATTATGCTGGAACAAGTGGGGCACCGTTTGGACCGCGAGGTTGAGCGCCTCTATGTGGAATGTGAGAAGGAAGGCCTGAAAGGCATGGATATCACTCACGCCATAGAAGACCGCATTGATCTGGGCAATGTCCTCAAGACTTCGAGCAAGGAGTGGGATGGAGGCTATGTGATCTGCGGTATGACCGGTAGCGGTGAGTCTTTTGCGGTGCGCGATCCGTGGGGTATCCGTCCGGCCTTCTGGTACATGGACGATGAAATCATGGTATTGGCATCCGAGCGTCCCGTCATTCAGACTGCCTTGAATGTGCCTGCCGGAAGCATCAATGAATTGCAGCCGGGACAGGCTATACTTATGAGCAAGACTGGAAAGATGCGTCTGGCACAGATCAACCGGGCGAAAGAGAAGAAAGCTTGTTCTTTCGAGCGTATCTATTTCAGCCGGGGAAGCGACATGGATATTTATAAAGAAAGAAAGCTGTTGGGCGAGAAACTGGTGAATCCTATCTTGAAAGCGATAGACTATGATGTGGAGCATACCGTATTCTCTTTTATACCCAATACGGCGGAAGTGGCTTTTTATGGACTGCTGGAAGGATTCGACAATTATCTGAATGAGCTGAAAGTAAAGAAGATAGAGGCTTTGGGACATCATCCCAATCACGAAGAACTGGAGAAAATCCTGTCTTGGCGTATCCGTAGTGAGAAAGTGGCTATCAAAGATATCAAGCTGCGTACCTTTATTGCCGAAGGCAACAGCCGGAACGACCTGGCCGCCCATGTGTACGATATCACTTACGGCAGTCTGGTACCCCATGTGGATAATCTGGTGATTATTGACGACAGCATCGTCCGGGGTACTACGTTGAGGCAGAGCATTATCGGCATTCTCGACCGCCTGCATCCCAAGAAAATCGTCATTGTCTCTTCTTCGCCACAGGTGCGTTATCCTGATTATTACGGTATTGATATGGCCAGCATGGATCAGTTTATCGCTTTCAAGGCTGCTATCGATTTATTGAAAGAACGGGATATGAAAGATGTAATAGCCCGTGCTTACAACAAATCGAAAGACCAGGTGGGGTTGCCCAAAGAGCAGATGGTGAATTATGTGAAAGAGATTTACGCCCCTTTCACTAATGAGGAGATTGCGGCCAAAATGGTGGAACTTCTCACTCCGAAGGGTACGCGGGCGAAAGTGGAAATCGTTTATCAGACACTGGAAGGACTGCATGAAGCATGTCCCAACCATACGGGCGACTGGTATTTCAGTGGGGATTATCCTACTCCGGGTGGGGTGAAGCTTGTGAACCAGGCGTTTATAGACTATATAGAAAAAGTATATCAATTCTAAAGAACAACCATTCAAGATAGATTAGATGAGAAATGTAACATTGATCCTCGACGACGGGAGCCGTTTCCCGGGCAAGTCGTTCGGTTATGAGAAACCGGTAGCCGGTGAAGTGGTGTTTAATACCGCTATGACCGGTTATCCTGAGAGCTTGACAGACCCTTCATACGCGGGGCAGCTGATGACCTTAACTTATCCGTTGGTCGGTAACTACGGGGTACCTCCCTTTACTATCGAACCCAATGGCTTGGCTACTTTTATGGAAAGTGAACGTATCCATGCCGAAGCGATTATTGTAAGTGATTACAGTGAAGAATACAGTCATTGGAATGCGAAAGAAAGTCTGGCCGACTGGCTGAAGCGTGAGCAAGTGCCGGGCATTACAGGCATCGATACCCGTGAACTGACCAAAGTTCTTCGCGAACATGGGGTAATGATGGGTAAAATCGTATTTGATGATGAGCCCGGCAATGTGCCCGAAGCAATGTATGCAGGTATCAATTATGTAGATAAAGTATCGTGCAAGGAAGTGATTCGTTACAATGAAGGTGCCGGTAAGAAGAAAGTGGTGTTGGTGGATTGTGGTGTAAAGACAAATATCATCCGTTGCTTGCTGAAACGGGATGTGGAAGTGATCCGTGTTCCTTGGAACCATGACTTTACAGGGATGGAGTATGACGGATTGTTCATCTCGAACGGCCCGGGTGATCCGGATACTTGCGATGAGGCGGTACAGCATATCCGCAAGGCGATGAGCCTGAGCGACAAGCCTATCTTCGGCATTTGTATGGGGAATCAGTTGCTTTCCAAAGCGGGAGGCGCCACCATCTATAAATTGAAATACGGTCATCGCAGCCATAACCAGCCGGTGCGTATGGTAGGGACGGAACGGTGTTTCATTACGAGTCAGAACCACGGTTATGCGGTAGATAATAATACATTGGGAACCGATTGGGAACCGCTGTTCATCAATATGAATGACGGTTCCAACGAGGGCATCAGGCATACAACCAAACCTTGGTTCTCGGCACAGTTCCATCCGGAAGCGGCATCGGGACCTACGGATACCGAGTTCCTGTTTGATGAGTTTGTGAAGTTGTTATAAACCGTGTATTAAAAAGAACAAGTATGAAAGACGAAATAAAGAAAGTACTGCTGCTTGGTTCCGGTGCCTTGAAGATTGGCGAGGCCGGAGAATTTGACTATTCGGGTTCGCAAGCATTGAAAGCCTTGAAGGAGGAAGGGATTGAAACGGTTCTGATCAACCCGAACATCGCTACCGTGCAGACCAGCGAAGGGGTGGCAGACCAGATTTATTTCCTGCCCGTTACTCCTTATTTTGTAGAGAAGGTGATAGAAAAGGAACGTCCGGACGGCGTGCTCCTGTCTTTCGGCGGACAGACTGCCTTGAACTGTGGGGTGGCACTGTACAAAGCAGGCATCTTCGAAAAATACAATGTCCGTGTGCTGGGTACTCCCGTGCAGGCCATCATGGATACTGAAGACCGTGAATTGTTTGTAGAAAAACTGAATGAAATCAATGTCAAGACCATCAAGAGCGAAGCGGTGGAAAATCTGGAAGATGCCCGTCGCGCCGCTAAAGAATTAGGTTATCCGGTCATTATCCGTGCCGCCTATGCATTGGGTGGTTTGGGCTCAGGTTTCTGTGACAATGAAGAGGAACTGAATGTTCTGGCTGAAAAGGCCTTCTCTTTCTCTCCGCAGGTATTGGTGGAAAAGAGTTTGAAAGGCTGGAAGGAGGTGGAGTATGAAGTGGTCCGTGACCGTTATGATAACTGCATCACTGTATGTAACATGGAGAACTTCGACCCGCTGGGTATCCATACCGGCGAGTCTATCGTGATCGCCCCTTCGCAGACACTGACCAATGCCGAGTATCATAAACTTCGTGAACTGGCTATCCGTATCATCCGCCATATCGGCATTGTGGGCGAATGCAATGTACAGTATGCCTTCGATCCCGAATCGGAAGATTACCGTGTCATTGAGGTCAACGCCCGTCTTTCGCGTTCGTCTGCATTGGCTTCCAAGGCTACCGGCTATCCGTTGGCTTTCGTTGCCGCCAAATTAGGCTTGGGATATGGGTTGTTCGACTTGAAAAACTCGGTGACAAAGACCACCAGTGCCTTCTTCGAGCCTGCACTGGACTATGTGGTGTGCAAGATTCCCCGTTGGGACTTGGGCAAGTTCCACGGTGTGGACCGTGAACTGGGCTCGTCCATGAAATCGGTGGGCGAGGTGATGGCTATCGGACGTACTTTCGAAGAAGCCATTCAGAAAGGTTTGCGCATGATTGGTCAGGGAATGCATGGTTTCGTAGAGAATAAGGAATTGGTTATAGAAGACGTGGACAAAGCCCTTCGTGAGCCGACGGACAAACGTATCTTCGTGATCAGCAAAGCCATGCGTGCAGGTTACACGGTAGACCAGATTCATGAGCTGACCAAGATTGACAAATGGTTCTTGCAGAAATTGCAGCACATCATGGACACTTCTAAAGAGATGCACGAATGGGGCAATAACCACAAGCAGATTACCGATATGCCGGACGAATTGCTCCGCAAGGCGAAAGTGCAGGGATTCTCCGATTTCCAGATAGCCCGTGCCATTGGCTACGAAGGAGATATGGAAGACGGTATTCTGTATGTGCGTAATCATCGTAAGCAGGTGGGAATCCTTCCGGTGGTGAAACAAATCGATACTTTGGCGGCCGAGTACCCTGCACAGACCAACTATCTGTACTTGACGTATAGCGGTGTGGCCAATGATGTGAAGTACTTAGGCGACCATAAATCCATCGTGGTACTGGGTTCGGGTGCTTACCGCATCGGGTCGTCGGTGGAATTTGACTGGTGTGGCGTGCAGGCTTTGCAGACTATCCGTAAGGAGGGTTACCGCAGTGTCATGATTAATTATAATCCCGAAACGGTTTCTACCGACTATGATATGTGCGACCGTCTGTACTTTGACGAGCTGACTTTCGAGCGTGTGATGGATATTCTCGAACTGGAGAATCCTCACGGAGTCATTGTATCTACCGGTGGCCAGATTCCCAATAATCTGGCTCTCCGTCTGGATGCGCAAAATGTAAATATCCTCGGTACCAGTGCCAAGAGCATTTGACAATGCCGTAAGACCGGGATAAATTCTCGGCCATGCTGGACCGCATCGGAGTGGATCAGCCCGAATGGAGCGCATTGACTTCTATGGAAGACATCCATGCCTTTATTGACAAGGTAGGCTTCCCTGTTTTGGTACGTCCCTCGTATGTGCTGAGTGGTGCGGCCATGAATGTCTGCTCCAATCAAGAAGAGTTGGAACGCTTCCTGAAACTGGCTGCCAATGTATCGAAAAAGCATCCGGTAGTGGTGAGCCAGTTCATCGAGCACGCCAAGGAAGTGGAAATGGACGCTGTGGCTCAGAATGGTGAGATTGTGGCATATGCTATCAGTGAGCACATTGAGTATGCCGGAGTGCATTCGGGCGATGCCACTATCCAGTTCCCACCGCAAAAGCTGTATGTGGAAACGGTGCGCCGCATCAAGCGCATCTCCCGTCAGATAGCCAAGGAATTGAATATCTCCGGTCCGTTCAATATCCAATATCTGGCAAAGGACAATGATATCAAGGTAATTGAATGTAATCTTCGTGCTTCACGCAGCTTCCCCTTTGTCAGCAAGGTGCTGAAAATTAATTTTATTGAACTGGCTACCAAAGTGATGCTCGGACTGCCGGTTGAGAAACCGAACAAGAATCTTTTCGAGTTGGATTATGTGGGTATTAAGGCCAGCCAGTTCTCTTTCAACCGTTTGCAGAAAGCCGATCCGGTATTGGGGGTAGACATGGCCTCTACCGGTGAAGTAGGCTGCATCGGTACGGATACTTCGTGTGCCGTATTGAAGGCGATGCTGTCTGTGGGGTATCGTATTCCGGAAAAGAGCGTGTTGCTTTCTACAGGTAATGCCAAGCAGAAAGCGGATACTTTGGAAGCGGCCCGTATGTTGCAGAAGAAAGGTTATAAACTTTATGCCACCGGAGGCTCATCCCACTTCCTGACCGAGAACGGGGTGGAAAATACCCGCGTGTATTGGCCCAGTGAGGAAGGGAAACCTCAGGCACTGGATATGTTGCATCGGAAAGAGATAGACATGGTAGTCAATATCCCGAAGAATCTGACAGCCGGGGAGTTGGACAATGGATATAAGATACGTCGTGCCGCTATCGACCTGAATGTGCCCTTGATAACCAATGCTCGTCTGGCAAGTGCGTTTATCAATGCTTTCTGTACCATGACGATAAACGATATCGCTATCAAGAGCTGGGCGGAATATAAATGATTTTAATGGCTGATAATATGTGGTTAATGGGGTGTGGCAACAGTGCACTCCATTAACTATTAATCAGTGACTTCTCTTTTATCGGAAAATAAATCACTATTCTTTCTGTGTTTACAAAAAGTTTTCTACTTTTGTCCAATTAGGAATCCTAAAGATATTCAAAACAAATGGATTGTGAACACAAGCTTAAAGTATTAGAGCAGGAAATTGAATCGTTGAAAGAGGAGAACAGGCTGCTGAAAGAAAAATTATCTTCTTCTGAAAAAAACTTTGATGGCGTTAGTTTCAAGGAGAAATATGCGGTAAGAATATTAGATTCCTTGCCGGATATGTTGACCGTTTTCAATCATGAGGAAATGGGGATAGAGGTGGTGTCTAATGAGGAAACAAATCATGTGGGTGTATCCAACAACGATTTTAAGGGGATGCGTATGCAGGATATGGTTCCTAAAGAGGCTTATCACAATATACATAATAATCTTCAGAAGGTTATTTCGACAGGTAGGGGTTCTACAGCCCATCATGAATTGGATGTGGACGGGACGCTTCATTATTATGAAAATCGTATTTTCCCCTTAGATGAAGAATATGTGTTGATAATGTGCCGTGATATTAGTGAAAGAGTTGCCACACAGCAGAATTTGGAAATATTTAAACGGATATTGGATAGGGTCAGTGATAGTATTCTAGCTGTATCGGCTGACGGAACCTTAGTCTATGCCAACCGGCAGTTTATTGAGGAATATGGAGTGAAAGGGGAATTAGGAACACAGAAAATCTATGATTTGCCTGTTTCCTTGAATACTAAAGAACAGTTTGATAAACGTGTTCAGGAGATTCGCGATAACGGAGGTAATTTTGCTTATCGTGCCAAATATACCCGTGTGGGAGAAACAAAACTTCGTGTTCATCAGGTTTCGGCCTTTATGATTCAAAATCAGGGCGAGGAAATGATTTGGTTCTTTACACAGGATATAACAGATGTTATCAAGAATCGTGATGAATTGCGTGAATTGAATTATCTGATGGATGCTATACTGAATAATATTCCTGTTTATTTGTTTGTGAAGGACCCTGAAGATGATTTCCGATATCTTTATTGGAATAAGGCGTTTGCCAGTCACTCTAAAATTCCTGCTTCCAAAGCGTTGGGGCGTACTGATTTTGAAGTATTTCCCGAATATGAGAATGCGGAGAAGTTTCATCGGGATGATTTGGAATTGATTCGTACCCGCGAACGTATGGAAATGCAGGAAACGTATGTGACGGCTACAGGAGAGCCCCGTATTGTGCAGACCTTGAAAACGTTGGTTCCTCTGGAAGGGAGGACACCGCTCATTATCGGTATTTCATGGGATATTACCAATATACAGAATATAGAGCAGGAATTGATATTCGCCCGTATCAAAGCCGAACAGTCCGACAGGTTGAAAACCAGCTTTCCTAGCCAATATGAGCCATGAAAATCCGTACTCCGCTGAATGCAATTGTGGGATTTTCGCATTTGATGACTATAGCGGATAACGCAGAGGATGAAAAACTTTATTCGGACATCATCAACCAGAATTCGGAAATATTGTTGCAATTAATCAATGACATACTTGATTTGGCAAAAATAGAGGCGGGTACATTGGAATACATCAGATATCCAATGGATTTGGGAGAATTGTGCCGTAATGTGTATGAGATGCATAAGGATCGGGTGCAGACTGGGGTTGTTTTGATATTAGACAATAAAGACACCAGCTTGATAATCAATGAAGATCAGAACCGAATTATGCAAGTTGTTACAAATTTGATTAACCAATGCTATAAAATTTACTTTCAAAGGGGAAATCCGTTTTGGTTTTGAAGTGAGGGAGGAGTATATTGATTTTTATGTAAAAGATACGGGAATGGGTATCTCCGAGGAGAAGATTAAAATGATTTTTGAGCGTTTCGTGAAACTGAATACTTTTGTTCAGGGAACAGGTTTGGGGCTTGCGATTTGTAGGGTGATTGTAGAAAAACTAGGTGGAGAGATTACTGCGGAATCCAAACTGAATGAAGGTTCTACTTTTCGTTTTACGATTCCTTATAAGGCGGGTAAAAAAATTCCGGAATCCGGAAAGGCTATGAAGTGTCCGGAATCAGGGAGTACGGGACCGAGAAAAGTGTTGCAAAGAAGAACAGTACTGGTGGCGGAAGATGTAGACAGCAACTTTTTGCTGTTAAAGACATTGTTAGGGAAAAGATGTAATCTGCTATGGGCTAAGAATGGAGAGGATGCGGTGAATCAATTTAAAGAACATCAGCCCGACTTGATTTTGATGGATATCAAGATGCCCCATATGGATGGGCTGGAGGCTACGCGCCTGATTCGTTCTTATTCAAAAGAAGTGCCTATTGTCGCTTTGACTGCCTTTGCTTTTGAGTCCGACAAAGACAGGGCTATAGAAGCCGGATGCGATGATTTCCTGACTAAGCCGGTTTCACAAAATGCCTTGGAAAAAGTGTTGGATAAATATGTTAAGTAGACATTGGCGAGGTATAGTGCGTAAAGACAACAGGCAATATGGAACAGAACAGGGAAGGGAGGATGCAATGCGAAGATTATAGATCTTACCCCCGGAAGATTATAGATCTTACAGGTGAAAGATTTATATCTTTGGGTTGTAAGATTACGATGGACTCATAGGGAATAGAAACGGACTTTTATAAAAACAAAAGAGGAACTGCCTCTGCGGCAATCCCTCTTTTCTGAATTTGAGAGCATGTTATTTAACTTCGATAACCTTGGCTGCTTTTTCTTTGTCTTCCGGCGTACGTTTCGGCAACTCGATAGTTAATACACCATCGTTTACTTTTGCATCAATTTTATCTTTATCTACATCATCAGGCAGGATCAATGTCTGTTGGAATTTAGAATAAGAGAATTCGCGACGCAAGTAACGGCTTTCTTTCTTGCCTTCTTTATCACCTTCGGTACTTTCTGTTTTCTTTTCCATAGAGATAACCAAGTCGTTGTCTTCGTTGATATGAATCTTGAAGTCTTCTTTGGTCATTCCCGGAGCGGCGACTTCTACTTTGTAGTCTTTGTCACTTTCAATAACATTGATGGCGGGAGCTGTTGCATTGGCTTTTACCATCCAATCGTTATCAAAGAAATCATTAAAAATACTTGGTAACCATGTTTGGTTTGATCTTCTTACTGGCATCATAATCTTAATCTCCTATAGGTTTTGGTTAAACATTTTGTTTATTTCTGAATTCCTTCACCTTTCGGCTTTGTCATTCACTATCCATAATGCAAACCGCATACCATTAGTTCGATGATATGCGGTTTATATTGCTACTCTTTTAAACCTATAAAGGTTTTCTTAAAGATTAAAACCTTTGCATTAAAAGTTGGTAAGCCTCTTTAAACATTTGATTGTCAAGGCTACTGCCAATTTGTAATTTTAGGGGGACAGATTGACAGTTGTTCTATATCAGCTTGAACCGCATACGGAAGATTCCGTCTTTATAGTCGTGGCTTATAATTTTAAATGTACCTATTTCGGACGTATTTTTCACGTGTTGACCTATACAGAGGCATTCGTCGTAATCGCCGACTTTTACAATCCGTACGGTTTCGGAAGCTTTTTCCGGTAAACGTTTCATGTCAAAGCGCCCTATAGCTTCCTCTTGAGAGATAAATTCCATTGTAACGGGCAAATTTCTTCGCAATACTTCGTTTACGGTGTTTTCTATTCTTATAATATCCGCTTCTTCCGGACAGGTTTGCAGCGCAAAATCCAGCTTGCTTTTTTTGCGTTCTATATGGGCGGATATTGCCCGTCCGCATCCGAAAAGATTGACCATTGTCCTGTTTATGACATGCTCTGTAGTATGCATGGGAGGGTATTCCTGTTTATTATGGTCGTTGAGTGATGGTTGTTCCATAGTTATTTTATTTTGTTCTGATTTTGATGGGATATTAAAATCCGTTCAAAGATAAATTATTCTTTTGTAATAAGGAAGCAGAGAGGAAATGATTGCTTTTGTATTATTATAAAACAACGAATTTTAAAAGATACTCAATGCCGGAGGGAGTACTTTTGCAGAAAAGTATGACGTTCACGAGGCTCTTAACCGATTTTAATGAGGCATGAACGTCATATTGATTTTTACTGTTTTACATCACAGGGGTTTGGAATAGAATACAAATGAGTCGCTGTCTTTTAAATCTTTTACAGCATCTCCTGCATAAATCTTTCCGTTGGTGAGGGCAGTTTCTTGATTCCGGCTTTGGGACTGAAGTCGATTTCTTCAAATCCAACAAACAGATTAGGAGTCATGACCGATTCAAAATAATATATTTTATTCTTCTGATCGGATACAGAACGCCAGCGGGTGGAAGATATATGAGGTTTGTCCGGTGTGGTAATTCCGAAAGGGACAGATACATTACGCATCACACTGAGTACACTGGGTACAGCTATTTTAGCGTCCGGAGTCTGAGGGATTGCATGTATATAAAAAGAGGCACGCACAAAGCGGTCGCTGGAACGGTTCGTGCCTGGCAGCATTTGCAATCCTCCTACTTCTTTCCAGTAATCATTGATAGCCAACTGATAATCATATCGTGGAGAATTGGTCATCACTTGGAATTCTTTTCCTTCGTGTATGCTTAAATTCCCGTCCAGATATTCCAAAACCGCTGTATTTCCTGTTTCATCTGTAATAGCCAGGTGAAGAGTGGAAGCTGAACCGTTGGGCATGTGGGGAGCATCAATGCGGAATGATTCTTTTTTCAGCTCCTCGACAGCTTCATGTACGGTGGCAAAATTGTCCAGTACATATTGTGTCCATATGCTGATTCCCATGACAGGACGTGTATCTCCCGGACGATCAAAGACGGATTCTGGCAAAAATAACAGACTGGCAACCAATCCTTTTTCATTCATTCCGTCACACGTACCTATATCATATCCTGTTGCAATGACGCTGCCGTATTTTGAAGTCCATTTCACGGCATTTTCTTTATTATATCCTGCACGTTGTATTCCTCTGGGGAAAACATAGATATTACTCATAATATCTTCTTTCCAGTCCATTGTACGTCCGGTTACTACCATATGGTCCGGTCCGATATAGACGGCACGCGTGCATGCATCCGCTTTTTGTACGCTCATATAGAACATACCTGCCAATGTTAGTAATGCAATACTTCCTTTTTTTAAATTTCATGATTCTATCATTTATAAAGATTGTCTTTGCTATTTAGAACAAACCGGATAAGGAACAGGTTTATGGAAATGCAGTGATTTGTGATACATTTGTTGATAAATGCTAATTCATCGGTTCGATTGGAACGTAAATCACATCCGCATTCCCTTCATAAATTTCTACCTGATTATCCTGTCGGAGGGATTCTGTTGAGAATGATTGAAGATAGGTCGAGGTTTCTGGATTAAAAGAAATACTTGTTTTATCGTAAAAGTAAGGGGGATAAAATAAAAAAGGAGCAACGCCTTGCTCCAACCTTTGTTAACCTTAAATCTAATACTATGAAAAACACATTGCAAATGTACGGACTTTTTGGAAAATAGCAAATAATCAGACTTAAAAAGTATGCTATATAACATTGTTTAATATTTGCGTTTCTCGAAAACCTGTTTTTTAAGACTTCTTTTGCGTATCTTTGCAGCCGTTAAAAAATAGCAGACGATAGTAAAAAGAGAAAATATATGGCATTTGAAGCGACAAAGAGAGAGTGGGGCGAGCTTTACGCCTTTTTCCGCTTGTTAGCGGACGGATATGTGTATGCAGGTACGCCTGATGTGAAAAGGAATGAAGTGCAAAAGCTTCCTGTGGCGATGGTACAGCGTGAGGAACATGACGGGACACGCCGTTATATTCTGGAGGATGAGGCGACCGTACGTATTTGTGGGGAAAAGATAGATAAGCAGATACCTCGTGAGGATTTTGCGGCTGTGGCAGAGTTGGTTTTTGCTGCTGTCAAAGAGAGCCGAGAGAATGATGTGATGTCTCCCGACGGTGTAGAAGAATTTTTAGATGAAGTCGCCATTTATGACTTGGAAGCAAAGACGGATGACCGTACTGATTTCTATGTTGCTTTTTACAGTATAGAGGCCCCGTTGGTAGGTTTTTGCGTTCGTTCCCGTTTGGGAACTATGTTCCCGTTGTTGGATGGAGGGCGTACCGCCAATTTGAAGTTCGAGCAGACAGGTGTTAAATTCGCTACTCCTACCGTAAACAAAATTAATGCTTTTGGTGAAGAAGATGATGTGGCAGGACGTATGTTGATGATAGAACGCTTGGGAGGAATCTTAAAATATAATGATGTGGCCGATAAGGTATTCCGTAGTAATCTTTGCATGATAGATCTTCATTTTCCCCGTATGTTGGGCGAGATGTTGCGTGTCATGCATTTGGATGGCATATCCAAAGTTAGTGACCTGACAGAAGCAATCAAACAAATCAATCCGTTGAAAATAAAGGATGAATTGATCCATAAGCATAGTTATTATGAATATAAGATGAAGCAGTTTCTTATGGCTTTGGCTTTAGGAATGCGTCCTGCCAAGATATTTAATGGGATAGATTCTGCCATATCCGGTTTTCTGTTTGTAAATGGTAATGGAGAGGTACTTTGTTATCAGAAGGCTGACCGTCAGGTATTTGCCGATTTCCTGTTTGTTAATTCCCGGTTTGAGAAAAGTTCTACTGAAAAAGATAAATACGGATATCTGGAACGTGAGAACGGAGTCTATTATTTTAAGCTGAACTTGAAAATCGGTCTGTTGAAGAGATAGGACAATGAAGGAATTTGTATTTTCCTAGAGTTAAAATGTTTTTTACCACAGATTACACAGATTGAAATACGATTTATTGCTTATTTCAATCTGTATCTGTGTTAATCTGAGTAATCTGTGGTGGGAAACTATAGCTTGAATTTCAGAATTTTTCCATTCATTCCATCTAGTAATACGGGAGTTGTTTTGTCCGGCATAAGAGTCAGCTTCTCTGTGTTTCCGGTCAGCAATTCGGTTGCCTCATATTCTCCATAACGATGGATGCCTAAATAATCAAACGCATGTTGCGGAATATTGACGGCTGAACGTGCCGGTATGGAGTCAAAGTTAACCATAATTAATATCAGTTCATCATCCTGTTTTCGTAAAAAGGCGTATTGTTTATGTTCGTTAAATACCCATCCGGCCAGATTGGCATAGGTTAAGTCAAAGAACACACCTTCCCGTATGGCTTTTTCACTGTTGCATATATTCAGCAGACGGGTATAGAATTGTTTCAATTGCTTTTCATCCTCATTCAGGAATTTATTGTCAAACTTGCCTCCATTGCGCCAGCGGCGTATGCTGTCCACACTCCAGTAATCAAAGATGGTAGTTCTTCCGTCACGCCCGCTGAAACCTTCCGTATCCATGCCATGTTCTCCCAATTCCTGCCCGAAGTAAATCATGACCGGATTGGTATTCATGCAAGCCGATACAATCATTGCGGGGATGGCTTTTGAGCCGTTTCCGGCAAAATAATCGGAAGCTATGCGCTGCTCGTCATGATTTTCCAGGAAATTGAGCATTCGTTTTTCAATACCTCCCAAGCTTTGCCAGCGTTGTGGAATAGCAGTTGCCGATTCCCATCCGCAGGTAATGGCACGTAGTGTATCATACAGACCTACTTTGTCATATAAATAGTCGAATTTGCCATTGAACAGATAATTCCTGTATTCTCCCGGATTATAGACCTCGGCGATAAAGATCAGTTTCGGATGTTCAGCTTTGATTTGCGGAATCACCCATCCCCAGAATTCTACAGGAACCATTTCTGCCATATCACAGCGGAATCCGTCAATGCCTTTGGCAGACCAGAACAGTAGGATGTCACGCATCTTCACCCATGTGTCCGGAATCGGTTCGAAGTGGCGGCTATGACCGTTCAAGTAGTCTATACCATAATTCAGTTTCACAGTTTCATACCAGTCATTGGAGTTGGGCCATGCGTCAAAACGGTCATTACCGGTTGCTTTTGCCGGAAACTCTATGTAAGGTTCCGCTGCGCCACGGTGCAGGTCAATATTGCCTTCCAGCTTTGTATCGGGAATATAATAGAAATTATTGTTGGGGCTGAAAGCTTTTGTCACATCATCTTTCTCACCCAAATCGGTTACTCCTTCAGGCTTGGCGTCTGAACCATATTGTCGGGCTACATGGTTGGGGACAAAATCAATGATGACCTTCAATCCGGCTTTGTGGCTTCGTGTTACCAGATTCTCGAACTCTTTCATACGGTCCGGGATACTGGTTGCCAAATCAGGGTCTACATCATAATAATCCTTGATGGCATACGGTGATCCGGCCTTTCCTTTTACTACTGCGGGATGATCGGGTTTGATGCCATAGCGGGTATAATTGGTTTGGGTAGCATGTTCAATGATACCTGTATACCAAATATGTGTAGCACCCAGTGTTTTGATCTCGTTTAAAGCCTTTGTCGTGAAATCGGCCATTTTTCCGCAACCGTTTTCCTCCAAAGAACCATTAGGCTTACAACGCAGGCTGTTGTTCCCGAATAAACGGGTGAATACCTGATAGATAATAATTTTTTCTTGTGTATCCATTTTATTTTTTTGTTTATCTCCAAATTGTTCCATTCTCCAGGAGTAGTCTGTCCAGGAGTTCCGTTGCCGTATTGTATCCTTTTTCGAATATCTCTTCGGCTCTTTCCAGTTCTCTGTTGCTGTATTCTTCCAGTCCGTATGATTCGATCAGCAAATCTGCAATTCCCTTTTGAGGTCAGTGTATTGGCTTGGAAAATAAAATGATAGGCTCTGAGTGCGATGCTTACCACATTCTTGCT
>ENA-OQKC01000586-OQKC01000586.1-human-gut-metagenome-genome-assembly--contig:-NODE-586-length-15167-cov-1.908178_pt1 | contig 15167 bp, 15 predicted proteins | sample MGYA00242774_ERZ504790 | MGnify/ENA primary metagenome ERZ504790 (study PRJEB26092, sample SAMD00036419) | human gut metagenome | host: Homo sapiens | study: EMG produced TPA metagenomics assembly of...
GAATTACTTTGTTATGCATCAGCATTCCCCGGCTTGCGGCGCGTTGAACCACCGAGATTTAGACCGGTTCGGTCGCAAGCTCCCACGAAAATACCATTTTCCGTCTGCCCATGCCTCTACCCACGCATGGTTGTCATCGGTATGTGCCCAACACGGGGAGTAGTAATACCTAGTCGCGCCGGAATGACCCACCGAACGGAGAGCGGCAACCAGAAATGTGGATTCCTCGCCACAACGGCCGTAAGCGGTACGCACCGTTGCCAGCGGTGAACTTGTACGGGCATCGGAAGGTGTATAAATGGCTTTTTCATGACACCAGTGGTTCACCTCCAGAATGGCATCCTGCAGGGAAAGCGTTTTTACCCGGTCCTTCAACTCCTTGTAGAATACGACACGCGCGCTGTCCAAATGCTCATTGTTCACCCGCACCGGAAGAACAAAATGCCGGAATATATCTTCGGGAATACGCTTTCCCCAAGGCATCTCATCGGCAGCCTTTTGGGAGGCGCGCACGTTCATCAGATGAAATTCTCCGGAATAATCGGCAATGTCTGCCAAAGGCATATAGGCATAAAGAAATTCCAGCGCCTCACGCTCATAATCACTGAGAGAGGTATCGAATATGGCAAACAAGTCTCCTTGCGGCATCAAAGCTTTTTTCTGTTGGAAGTCTCGCTCCACACGCGAACGGTAAGAAGCATCCGTCATGAAATGAGAGTCACCGCAAGCAGCCAGCAGACATAACATACAGATTATTCCGGAAAGTAAAGTAGAGTGTCTCATGATATACGTAGTTATTAAGGTTGTATGACACAAAGATATGCAATATATTTGTAATACGCAGATGGACAAAACAAGGTTATTTTCAAAGAAAATGAAAGGAAAAATGCAGATTTCTATGTTAATAAAACATATTTCTCATAAACTATTTGTATCTTGCAGCGTTAATAAGAGAGAAAACAATAAAAGATGTTCAACCGCTTTCCGAAACGCGGAAAGCAAAAAAAGAAGACGATTATGAAAAAGAATGAAAATGAAATTTTTATGTTACAGTACCGCATCAAACGCTATCAGGCAATGGGTAACGGAACTATGTGCCAAACTTTAAACGGCAAACTGCAAAAACTGCTTGCAAAGCAAGCTGCCATGACCATGTAAATTACACCTTTAAATAAAATGAACGGGGGCGGGAAATTTTCATTTCCTGCCCTCTTCTTTTACAAGCCTCCTGCCTATACGGGATAATAGGATGTTATGATTCCACAATATCTTTTCCGAAAGGTGCCAACGCCAAAGCGGCAAGTTTAAAATGCTGCATCCCGAAAGGAATACCGATGACGGTGATACACAGCAATACGCCGAAGCCCAAATGCGAAAGGCAAATCCATATTCCTCCCAGAAAAATCCACAATACATTCATCAGTATGTACAGACAGCCTCCCGAACGCTCTCCGTTGCGCACCTCTTTGCCAAAAGGCCACAGGGCAAGACCCGCCATCTTCATTGTTTGCATACCGAAAGGAATGCCGACGATTGTAATCATCATCAGCAAACTGGCAATCATATACTCCACGGCAGTAAGTATACCGCCGAACACCAGCCATAAAACATTCATCAGACAACCCATTGCATTACATTTTTACGTTCTACATTGCAAAGATACCATTCTTTTGGTCTTAAGCGAATAATAAGAATTTATTTATATCAGGAACATGTCTTTTATTCATCGAATTACCAGTCACTAAATTCAAAACTCAGCTGTTCCCAAACACCTTTTTCATCACTTTCTTCACGAGGGTTGGATACGGAAAGGCCTATCAGACGGATAGGATGATGTTCGTAATCAACCTCCCTCAACAGTTGTTTCGCCAACGGCAGGATCACATCGAGTGCCGTCAATTCCCTGGACTGCGTAACGCTGCGGGTAATCTGGCTGAAATCGTGGAACTTGATTTTCAACGTCAGCGTATTCCCCCGGAAGTTCTTATGTTCCAGACGGGTAACCAGTTCCACCGCAGTATGATACAACTCAATAATGACCGACGACCGTCGGTTAATATCCTTCTCCAAAGTATGTTCACACCCCACAGACTTACGAATGCGCACCGCTTCTACAGGACGAAGATCTATCCCGCGCGCAAAATCATAATAGATGTTTCCCACCTTACCAAACTCGCGCAACAGCATCGCTTGCGAACAGGCACGCAGTTGCTCTCCGGTATGTATCCCCAAAACATGCATCTTCCTTGCCGTCACCGGACCCACTCCCCAGAAACTCTCTATCGGCAGATGTGCTATAAATTCCAAAGCCTGGTCGGGATGAATGGTACACAAACCGTCGGGTTTACGGTAATCGGATGCTATCTTGGCAAGAAACTTATTGTAGGAAACTCCGGCAGAGGCCACCAGACTCAGCCGCTCGCGCACTTTCCGTTTGATTTCTCTGGCTATATCCACAGCCAGAAGAATACCCGGCTTATTTTCCGTCACATCCAGAAACGCCTCATCCAAAGAGATAGGTTCTATGACATCCGTATATTCATGGAATATCTCATGAATTTGACGGGACACCGATTTATAGACGTCCATACGCCCCGGAATAAAAACTAAGCTGCGGACACAGCCGTTTTGCCTTCTGTGACGACATTGCCGACCGCACCCCGAACCGACGGGCTTCATAGCTGGCGGCAGCTACCACACCACGCTCTTCCGCATGCCCCACCGCTACGGGTTTGCCACGCAGTTCCGGATTGTCACGCTGTTCTACGGAAGCATAGAAAGCGTCCATATCAATATGTATAATCTTACGTTCGGTCATTACCTTGCCAACTACCGATACAAAGATACACTAATTTTTGTTCATTCGCAGTATGCGCCGGTAGACATAAACAAAAGCGGGAATGAGGAATAAATCTGCAAAAATCCAGGCAGTCGGGTCACCGAAGCAAACAGCGATATAGCCGAACGCCGGAACTGCCAGCAAACTGATCAGGATACGGGCTATCATTTCGGAAACACCCGAAAGCATAGCCAAATTGGTATAACCTACTCCCTGAATTGTATAACGCAAAATACAAAGCAAACCAAGTATCGGGAAGAAAGAGACAGATATATGCAGGAAAAGCTCCGCATCTTTCAGAATTTCCACTTCCGAAGCCTCTACAAACAATAGAGTAAACGTTTTGGCTCCAACCATCAGCACTGCAAAAGTGAACGCCCAGTAGACTATCATCATCAGCGCGCTTGCCTTGACACCCTGCCATATACGTCCGGGCTTGCCTGCACCGTAGTTTTGTCCGCTATAAGTGGCCATCGCCATGCCCAAGCTCTCGAAGGGACACATAAAGAACATCTTGATACGCATGGCAGCCGTAAAAGCCGCTACACATGCCGTACCCAACGCATTGTTGGCACTCTGCAGCATAATACTGCCGATAGCGGTAATGGAAAACTGCAATCCCATAGGCACTCCGATATACATCAGCGTCCGTGCCAGCGCACTGTCGAATTTACGTTCGGCAGGAGTGGTTCTCAGAATTTCAAAACGTTCCATCATATAGATGTAGCAAAGCACTGCCGATACTCCTTGAGAAAAGACTGTAGCGATTGCCGCTCCCGCCACACCCCAGTCCAAAACAAGAATGCAAAACAAGTCAAGCAGAATATTCAGGACGGTGGAAAAGAGCAGAAACCAGAACGGTGTCTTGCTATCACCCAAAGCACGTATAATGCTGGACAACAAATTATAGAAGAAGGTACAGGGGACGCCTATAAAAGTTACAAGCAAATAATAATAAGCTCCGGTGGAGATATTGTCCGGCGTACGCATCATGCGCAAAATATCTGCACAACAGATGCTTGTTACCACGGCAAGCACCACCGACATCACCGCAGCCAGTTGCAAGCTGACCGCCACATAACGGCGCATTGTAATATAATCCCTCGCTCCGAACTTCTGTGCCACCGGAATGCCGAATCCTCCGCAACATCCGTTGCAGAAACCGAGTATCAGGAATATAACTGATGTACTCGCACCGACAGAAGCCAGTGCATTTATCCCCAAAAATTTACCGACAATTGCAGCATCCACCAACGAATAGGTCTGTTGCAGCAAATTACCCAACAATAAAGGCAAAGTGAAATTAAATATGAGCGGAAGAGCCCGTCCTTCCGTCATTTCTCTTGATGTTGCCATACAATCTAATCCCCGAAACTCGACGCAAAATTAGTAAAAGAAATGCTGAGGGAAATTGATACATATCAAAAGATACGAAAAATACGGAACGTGAATAAAGAGTCGCTTACAACCCGGTCGTTTTCTTCAGTACGGAGCTGTGAGCCAGATAGTCGGGAGCCTCGGCATAGATATACATCACGCTTCCCCCTTTAATGGCGTCGATAATAGGGCGGCTGAACTTTTGCGGAACAGCCGGACAACCGAAACTCCGTCCCAAACGCCCTCCCCTGCTTGCAACCGAAGGATCGGCATAAGCAGCTCCATGTACCACAATGGCACGCTCGCGGGCACGGTCGTTAATGCCTTTTTCCAACCCGTTCAGGATGAGGGAATATCCGTTCCTGCCTTGATAGGTTGTTTCTGTCAGATAGAATCCCAGGGAACTTTTATAAGATCCGTATTCATTGGAAAATGAAGTGGCATACTTGTCACCGCTGTTTTTTCCGTGCGAGACGACCGATGAGAAAAGCAGCCTGCGCTGCTTCATATCGAACACGAAAAGACGCTTCTCGGTAGAAGGACGTGAAAAATCAATCAGAGTCAGTACATCCCGTTTACGGTCTGCTATTTTATGATAGCCCGTTACTGCCTGGCGGAAAGCTTTCCAACTCACTACCCCTTCCAATTGCATGGAACGATACAAATCGGCACATACTGCCGATTCTTCCGCCAACGAAACATCCGGCTTATCCGTCATGCAGGTAGCAGGTCTGTTTCCCAAAAACAGGAAACAGGGAAAAAACATAAATAAAAAGAGAGGCAAAATCTCAACATAACTATCCGACCTGAAAAATACCGGCGGCAAAGTTAGCACTTTCCACCCATACGACTATCATACAGATAGTTAAAAAACGAAAGTAATCATTCGATAACAACTACTAAAGAACGCTCCGTCGGTGCCCAGTCAAATACAAACTTAGCATGTGAAGTAGCATTTCGCACACACATGTGCGAACGCGGCGTAGTACCCAGCGACCAGCTATACTCAATCATGGCTGTGCGCGGAACATTCACCGGTACTCCATGAATATAGGCTCCGTTGGTAAAACGGCTGGCATAAGGCGCATATCCGCCCGTTGCCGCAGAGCCGTCTTTCAGAAAGACCATGCGCGATTTCTTCTGTTGCAGTAAATACATGCCCAGCGGCGTTTCCTGTGCATAAGGCGGTGCATGCCGTCCTGTCGTTGCGGGATTCATGCTGCGGATTTTCCATTCACCTTTATCCATGCGCTCCAACGTAGCGATATTCTGGTCAAGACGGTCTACGAAAATAACATGATTAAAGACAGTGCTGTCCGCCAGCAGCTTCAAATAACGGCGGGGAACCAGCCACTCATCCTCCAGCGTAATAGGAAGAATACGGCTGAAACCGCCTTCCTCACCCAGCAGGTAAGCCAACGTCCCATCCCTGCCATAACGTTCGGGCACCAACGTATCTCCCGGCAAATACAAGGGAACGGACTGATAACGCTCCACCCCAAGCGTATCCGCCACACGGCGATAGGCATTACGCACGAACTTACGCACCAAAGGGGCTTCCCGATTCAGATTCTTATAATTCTGCAATACCACCCACTTCACACTGTCCCGCTGCATATTCTCTATATAAGCCAGACAATTGCGGATTACATCCCATTTGAAAGAACGCACGGTATCCTTGTACGGATAGGTATCTTCCAGCGTATATGTATCGTAAAGCAAATCTTTGGTAAGCGTCACATCGGCTGCCGTCAGCAATTTCTCTCTGAAAGGCACTTCCACTACAGGCACAACAGTATCAACAGGTTCCGATACCTGCGCAACAGAAGACGGGGTATGACCTTGCTGCCCGTTACATCCCGCAAGCACCATGCACACAGCCGTGGCAGCAAAAAGGAAGAATCGTTTCATAAAGATACATTTAAGTTCGTAATCGGGTTCAACATCTTCATGAATACCTGACACCACGAACAAAGATATAATTTTTTCTTACGTCTACAACGATTCTCCCCCGATAATTGTTGTACCCCACAACGTTTTCCGGGCAGGGGAATGCCTAAGTGCACGGCTGAAGTACCTTGAAGGTACAATCGGGATACCCTGAGGATACAACTGAGGTACTCTGAGAATATGACTTAGAGTACCTCAATATATGCCCGAGAAACCATAGTTTTCCCGAAACGTTCATCAATACTTACATTCTTTGATTACCTCTATCAACTTGCTGAAATCCTCCGGATACACATCTCCGATATTGCCAATACGGAATGTGTCCGCCTGCGAAATCTTGCCGGGATAAATCACGAATCCCCTTTCCTTGAGCTGTGCATAGAACGATTTAAAATCAAAATCCGCATTCGGATAAAGGAAAGAAGTTATGACGGGAGACTGTATAGCGTCGGGCAACAGAGTCTTGAAGCCGAGTGAGCGCATACCATCTACCAATACCTCATGATTTTTACAGTATCTTTGATGACGTGCCTCTACCCCTCCTTCTTCAGCCAATTCATCCATAGCCTGTTTAAAGGCTCTCACTACATGGGTAGGTGATGTGAAACGCCACTTTCCATGTCCTTTTTCCATCGTTTCCCACTGATCGTAAATATCGAGCGAAAGAGATTTGGAAACACCCTTGCAGCGCATCAGTTCCGACTTGCGGGCGATGATAAAACCGAATCCCGGTACACCCTGGATACATTTATTGGCGCTGCTGATAAGAAAATCAATACCCAGTTCCTCTACATCCAAAGGCACTCCGCCAAAGCTGCTCATAGCATCTACAATCAGCTTCTTTCCGTGCATCTTTACGATGTGGGCTATCTCCTTCAACGGGTTCAGCACGCCGGTAGTGGTTTCGCAATGTACCACCGATACATTCGTAATCTCCGCATTATGTGCCAGATAATCGTCTACATAGCTGACGGACACCTGCTCCGTTTCGTCAAAGGCCAGCATATCATAGTTGATACCGTGATACTCAGCGATATTTCCCATACGGTCACCATAAGCTCCATTGCTCAAAATCAGCAGTTTGTCACCCGGCTTAACGGTACTTCCTATAACGGCTTCCACACAATAGGTTCCACTGCCTTGCAGAAGAACGGACGTATATTCATCGGTTTGCTTTGTAGCGAGTGCAACGAGGGATTTGCGTATTTCCTCTACGATATGCACATTATAATCCGCATCCCATGTACACCAATCGGTGAGCATGGCTTCTTTTACGGTTTCGGAAGTAGTAAGAGGTCCGGGAGTCAATAAAATGTAAGGTTTCATATTCTTGATAGTTTAAAGTTATTAATATTATCTATTACGGCAGGAAGTTCTTCAATGGAGTCTACTGTATAATGGGCTCCGGCAGCCAGCATACGGTTGCGGACATCCTGTTTGCGGAGCTCCAGTTCGGTAGCAGGCAAAGCATTCACTTCATCCAGGGTAAGACCCAGTTCGTTACTGCCAGGCACTACGCCCACCGTCCACACTTTGGCATTCACTCCTTCTTTGATGTCGGCAATCGTGTCGCCTACCTTCACAACACAGTCCACCGAGGGAACGGCAAGTTCCGTCATATTCTTATAAATCATATAAGGAGCGGGGCGACCGGTAGGAAGTCCGTCGGACGTGACACAATTATCAACCACATATCCGCGGGCTGCGGCAGCCGGCAACACTACATCCATCATCGCACGGGTATAGCCGGTAGTGGAGCCTATCTTAATTCCTTGCACACGCAATCCCGATATCGTTTCAACCACACCGGGAATAGGTGTTGTATAATCTTCCAGAGAGGCAAACAACACACGCTGAAAGTCTGCATAGCGCGCCAATATATCTTCCTCAGCATACGGACGTCCGTATTTCTCCTGAAACTCGTTTCTTACGCGGTCTATATTGAACAAGGCGCGTATTTCCTCTACTTTGGTCAGTCCCATGTGAGCACGCGTTTCAGCAGCCGTTACCGGAGTGCCTATCACATTAAAACTCTCAATGAAAGCGGCAACCGGAGCAAAACAGCCGTAATCGACTGCCGTACTTGCCCAATCCATAATAATACATTCAATTTTCTTCATAATCACTATCTTTGAGTTATTTCCCTATCCGTTTATTTTGCCATATCCGGAAGAAGTTCCAATGCAACACGCTTACCGGATAAACCACCCGCCGGGTGGGGAGTATCGAGTTCTTCACCGGAAACTTCCGCATATTTCTCACGACGATAACGCTGTATCAGATAAACTGCCGAACCTATAAAAGCTACACTGCATGCTATACCCACATAACCGGACATCAGATTGTAAAAGTCCAGCCAGTTGACAGCAGGATTAAAGAACTCCTTGAATATCGGCACCACCACTGTACCCGTATAACCGATGAAGTCCAGTGTTATAATGAAAAAGCCCACATTCCCTTTTATCTTGAAACAAGCGATGAAACGCTCGAAAAAGAGTGTCTGGAAACTAAGGTAGACCGTGTAGAGCGACAAGCTTTGAAGGAACAGCCATGTCATGGGCTGCAATTGCAAGGCAGAATAATTGAAAGCCAGAAAACTCAACGTAGCCGTACCGCAAGTGACCAGCCCCAACAGCATACACAACACCTTTATGTTGCTCCGTACTGCGGACATCAGCCCGAACATACACAGAATTATCAATGTAACCGTTGCATCCACCTTGGCAAACGCCCATGACGAGAGTCCCGCCGCATCGACATCGAGTATCTTCACCAGAAAATCTTCCTTGATATCCTGTAATACCGTAACGAACAGATTGGCAAAGAATAACATTACCAGCACAGGCATAAAGTTCTTGAACAGACTTAAACGTGCCTTACTGTCCAGGGCAACCCTTTCCGTGCGCAGTTCTTTATCTGCTTGCGTGGGTTGCGGCATCCGTGTCATCAGCCATCCCAGAAATGACAACAGCGGAAAAGCAAATGCACCGATGAAAGCGGGCATCCAGAATTCACTGATATGCAAATTATCCATCACAAAAAGTCCAATCGACTTTGCGGTCCCCGAACTGATAGCGATGCTCAACCCCATAAGACTTGCCAGTAAATCCGTGACACGACGCCCTTCCAGAAAACTGAAAATCACTCCCCACATACACCCTAAGGAAAGCCCGTTAAAAAACAGGGCAAATACATTGAACGGTTGCGGAAGCGCTCCGAAAAGTACAAGGGAAAGTTCGGCAACCGCCACTGACAGGATAATGAACTTTAAGCGGTTTTCCTTCTTCAACTCGGAAATGACCTTGATACCTATCAGCTTGGAAATAAAATAGCCGGATATCTGTACAATGCAGGTTGCAGTCTTATAGTCCATACCGAAAAAATCGAGTCCGTCAAACGTAGCCGCTGTAAATGGTTTACGCAATGCATACACCAAAGAATAAGAGAGCAAAGCAGCTCCACCCGCCCAAAGAATGAATAAGGCATCAGATAAATTCTTATTGGAAACTGTGAGTTCTTTTTTACCGATTATCGCATTCATGACATCTATCTTATTTTTGATTCCGGCAGCAAAAGTAAGGCGGTATTTTAACAGCAAAATGAATTCCCATTATTAATAATATTCATGAAATCAACATTTTATAATGTAACATTAATGCAATATTAATGTAATGAAAGCATAACATCCCACGGCTTTCTTTGCAGACATTTTGAATAAGGAGCCATTATACCACAACGAGATGAACGAACTGCCTGAAATATACAGACGCATTGAATACCTGCGCAACAAAGGTGTAAAAATGAAAGAGATAGCCGACCATACCAATATGGCGGCAAGTGTACTGTCCTCGCTCTACTCAAGCGTATTGCCTACCTATATCGGGTGCATTAAAAAAGGAAATAATGAAGAAGAAGCATTGGACTACGCCCTGTCGCAAGTGAACAATGTATCGAAAAAACGCCTTCTCGGCAACCTGAAAGAGCTAAAAGAACAGTTGTATGCACTGGAGCCTGCGGTTGCCACCGGACAGAAAGAGAATCCGTTTCTGGACATGCTGTCGGAAGAGATGCTCCGTTCCGTACAAGACGCATATAACTACAGCCGGCATATACATCAGTTACAGCCTTTCCTCTTCGACCAATGCCCTGAAAGTGGAGCCTTATCTTATCACAACATCCGAAAACAACGGCTATGTGAAAGTCGTACACATGAGCGCCTACAATACCACCCATTTCGGAACAGGTATTTTCAGCAACCACCAGAACTCCTACATCATATTCAATGAACGGGAATCACCGCAAATGGCACTGTTCACAATCTACCTGCAACTGCCTATGTACGATTTTCCGCATATGCTCAAAGGGCTCTACCTCTGCCTCGACTACAACCGCAACCCAATAGCCCGAAGAATACTGTTCATCAAACACTCGGACAGCACCGGCATGGACGACTTCCTGGAACTGAAAGACACTATCATCCCCAAAGAAGAGCTGACGGAAGAACAGATACCTTATTATAACTACACCTGCCAGCCGGGCGATTATATCAAAACCTGCTCCGTTCCTTCTCCTTTGTTCAACGAAAAAGATTTGGAAAGAGAAAAAAAGATGCTGGAAATCTGAGCATTGCCCGCAACAGAGCGACTTTGCAACCTGGTTGCATTCCCTATTATCTACCTTTGCATCAAAAACAAGAGATAATATGGGAAATAATAATTGTACATGTTGTTGTGCACACGGTAACGCACAGCCAGACAAACAACCGGAACACACCGGTTTCTTAAAGGACTATGGGAGAATCCTGCTTTCGGCCGCTCTGCTTTTCAGCGGAATCATCCTGAAAGCTACAGGTATGGAATTCTTTGCAGATGATACTGTTATGTTTGCCTGGTACCTGGCGGCATACCTGCCTGTAGGCCTGCCCGTACTGAAAGAGGCGTGGGAACGCATCCTGCAAAACGGACATTTTTCAGTGAATTCACACTGATGTCCATCGCTACATTAGGAGCTTTCTATATCAAGGAGTATCCGGAAGGCGTAGCCGTAATGCTGTTCTACTCACTGGGAGAGCTATTTCAGGAAAGGCGGTGAGCAAGGCAAAGCGGAATATCAGCGCACTGATTGACGTACGTCCGAAACGGCAACGGTCATCAAAGGTAATGAGACCGTTGTCACATCTCCCCGCCACGTACAGACGAGCGACATCATCGAAGTAAAAACCGGAGAACGTGTTCCGCTGGATGGAAAAATGCTGGATGAAGCTGCCGCCTTCAACACTTCCGCACTCACAGGCGAAAGCATACCGCGCACCATCCGTAAAGGCGGGGAAGTCCTTGCCGGAATGATTTCCACGGATAAGGTTATCAGGGTGGAAGTAACACGGCCTTTTGAGAAGAGCGCGCTCTCACGTATACTGGAACTGGTACAGAATGCGTCCGAACGTAAAGCACCGGCCGAACTGTTCATACGCAAGTTCGCCCGCGTCTATACGCCGATTGTAACCGGACTGGCGGCATTGATCGTGCTGCTCCCTTTCCTCTATTCACTGGCAAACGCGCAGTTTTCGTTTATCTTTAACGACTGGATGTATCGGGCACTTGTTTTTCTGGTTATCTCATGCCCCTGCGCCCTGGTAGTAAGCATTCCTTTGGGATATTTCGGCGGCATCGGTGCCGCATCCCGTCTGGGAATACTGTTTAAAGGCGGCAATTACTTAGATGCCATTGCCAGAATCAATACGGTGGTCTTCGACAAGACGGGCACGCTGACCAAAGGAACGTTTGAAGTACAGTCTTGCCATACCCCGCAAGGCATATCCGAAGAGAAGCTGCTTCAAGTCATAGCTTCTGCGGAACAAAACAGTACACACCCCATAGCCAAAGCTATCACCGGGTATGCAAAGCAAAGGAATATACTCTTGTCTCCGGCAACAGAAGTTACAGAAATTGCGGGCCGCGGACTCGAAGCAAGGATAGACGGACAGCGTGTCTTGGCAGGAAACACCCGCTTATTGTCCGAATATAAGGTGGAATACCCGCAGGAATTATCCGAAATCGCCGATACGGTGGTAGTCTGCGCCATAGGTTCAGCCTACGCAGGTTATCTGCTGCTATCCGATACACTGAAAGACGATGCCTGTACAGCCATAGAAGAGCTGAAAGCTTTAAATATCAATAATATTCAGATATTATCGGGAGACAAGCAGGCAATTGTCACTAACTTTGCAGAGAAGTTAGGGGTGGCGCGAGCGTATGGCGACCTGCTGCCCGACGGTAAAGTAGAGCACATAGAGGAACTGAAACGAAACACTGCCAACCGGATAGCCTTTGTAGGCGACGGCATCAACGATGCTCCCGTCCTTGCCCTCAGCCATGTAGGTATCGCAATGGGCGGACTGGGCAGCGACGCCGCCATCGAGACTGCCGATGTCGTAATACAAACCGACCAGCCCTCAAAAGTAGCTACTGCCATTTGTGCCGGCAAGCAGACACGCCGGATTGTATGGCAGACATTTCGCTGGCTTTCGGGGTTAAACTATTGGTACTGGCTTTAGGTGCCGGCGGACTGGCTACCTTGTGGGAAGCTGTCTTTGCAGATGTCGGCGTGGCTCTTATCGCCATAGTAAATGCCATCCGCGTACAGAAACTGATAAAATAGAAAGGGAAAAGCATATGAAAGAAAAGGATTATTTAGCCTTGTTGGCAAAGAGAGAGATACAGCCCACTGCCATACGCATATTAGTATTGCAGGCCATGCTCAAGGCAGGACGCTCCGTCTCTTTACTCGATTTGGAAAATATGCTGGATACGATTGACAAATCCTCTATCTTCCGCACCATCACCCTTTTCCTTTCTCACCACCTGGTACACAGCATCGATGACGGGACAGGTTCTTTCAAATATGCGGTATGCAGTGCAAGCTGCTCTTGCGAAGTCAACGACCTGCACACTCATTTTCATTGCGAGAGTTGCAACAAGACATTCTGCTTCCAGAATATCCCGACACCGGTAGTACAAGTACCGGAAGGGTTTACGCTGAACAGCATCAATTATGTACTGAAAGGGCTTTGTCCGGAATGTGCGGCAAAAGATAAGCAGAAACAAAATTTCAAGACGCAGTGAAGAAAACAGTATACCTGTCGCTTATGAAGATTATATTATCTCCCTGCATTCTTTTGTAATCTAAAGTATTTTGCCTATCTTTGTAAGAATCAATATATTAAATAATGACAAATAGCAACGAAAATCAGATAATCCGTTTTGACTGGGCGATGAAGCGCCTGCTCAGGAACAAGGCTAATTTCAGTGTCCAGGAAGGTCTGCTCACTACGTTATTGGGTGAAAAGATCATTATCCGGCGGCTTCTTGAGAGCGAAAGCAATCAGGAGGACGAGTATGACAAGTATAACCGCGTCGACATGCTTGCCGAGAATTCCAAAGGTGAGCTGGTATTGATAGAGGTACAGAACAATAATGAATACGTCTACTTCCAGCGTATGCTGTTCGGCACTTCCAAATTGGTGACCGAGTATATCAATAGAGGAGAAAGCTATGACAAGGTCCGCAAGGTCTATAGCGTTAATATCGTCTATTTCTCTTTGGGACATGGAACCGATTTCGTTTATCATGGAAAGACGGAGTTCAGAGGTATCCACACCAATGACCTTCTTGAACTCACCCCCTTCCAAAAGCAGACATTCAAGGTGGATACGGTGAGCCAGTTATATCCCGAATATTATATCCTGAAAGTAAACGATTTCAATCAGGTAGCCAGAAGTCCTTTGGAAGAATGGATTTATTATCTGAATACCGGGGAGATACCTTCTACAGCTACAGCTCCCGGTCTGGAAGAGGCCCGTGAGAGATTGAAACTGGACAGCATGACCAAGGATGAGCTTGCTGCGTATTACCGCCACTTGGATAATATTGTAATCCTTCGTGACAATATCAATACCGAACGTGAAGAAGGAAGAGCTGAAGGCAAAGCCGAAGGTAGGGCCGAGGGCAGAGCTGAAGGTATTGAAGAGGGGTTGAATAAAGGATTGGCAAAAGGTCATAAAGAAGGAGTAAAAGAAAGTGCCCGTAATTTGAAAAAATTAGGTGTGGCTATTGAGGTCATTTCACAAGCTACCGGATTATCTAAAGAAGAGATTGAAATATTATTAAAACGTTTTTTGAAAAGAGAACGTTTTATAATACACAAAAAGTAAAGCCGCTGAAAAACAGCGGCTTTACTTTTCAATTTGTGGAGCTGGAGGGAATCGAACCCTCGTCCAAACGAGGAAATCATAAGCTTTCTACATGCTTATCTTTGCCTGATTTTTCGTGCAACGGCAGAACCAAAGCCATCAACCGTTGCCTTATCCTCTAAAGTTTCATCCGCGCCACGAGGCTGGCACGAACTATCCCCGATTTGACTGCACCACTTGGCCGGAATGCTTCGGAGCAACAGCTTCCGAGTGATGTCTCGTCCCAACACCTTGTGTCGGGATTAAGCTAATCTACTATACTTCGATTAAGCAGCAAGAGCAAATTGTCTTTCGCCAGATAAAATTTTGAGGACTGAGATTAAAGTGCAAATCAACGACGCACTGCATGCTTACTTACCATTTCTGCCCGCTGTCAAATCCAGTCAACCCCATGACTTCATAACAAACAGAAAATCAAAAGAAAACGTATCATTTCTGATTTTTGAGGGATAAAAAAGAGATAAACAATATATCTTTTTTCTTTCCCTTCCGCTTTCTCTTCTGCAAAGATACGAATAAATTTCCTTATTACGGTTCTTAATCCCGGCAATTTTACATCTTATTTTATATTATCAGAGGAGAAACTGAAAGCAGCCGCACATGCATACCCTTCCTCATACAGGTCGGTAAGCTTGCTTATGTCCCTTTCGATGCGGCCCACCACTATCGGTTTTTGCGGACGTATCACGATAATCTCTCCCGCATCTTCCAGCCGTTCCACCAACTCCAACAGTTCGTTGTAGACATAACTGC
>ENA-OQKC01000587-OQKC01000587.1-human-gut-metagenome-genome-assembly--contig:-NODE-587-length-15164-cov-3.152291_pt1 | contig 15164 bp, 9 predicted proteins | sample MGYA00242774_ERZ504790 | MGnify/ENA primary metagenome ERZ504790 (study PRJEB26092, sample SAMD00036419) | human gut metagenome | host: Homo sapiens | study: EMG produced TPA metagenomics assembly of...
GTCGTTACTTTTTCTTCGTATACCTGCTTGTTCATTGTTTCTTTCATTTCGCCCTACTTTTAGCTTTGGTTTTCTTTGTTGCGCAATATCAGGATGAAAGTGAGGATGACACTGATGAAGATAAAAAGGGTGCAACTTAGGATGAACCAGCCGGATTTATACCAGGGAGGCAGTACTGTCAGGGTAAGAATATCATAGTCTGCTGTCCAGTCACCGTTGCGGGTACTACAGGCGGCTTTTATGTGATAACTGCCTGTTGGCAGACTGCTTAAGTTTATTTCCGGTAAATAAGAATAGATGTTTTGTCCGTTCAGTCCTGTAATGGTGTATCTATACATGGGTTTGCGGAAAATATCCTTATCACGGGTGATGATTTTGATGATGATCGGTTTGCTTTTTTCATTGACACTAAGTTGGTGGTCGTTTGATATCCGGTCGTAGACACGTTCTCCGCCCACTAGGATGTCCGCCAGTTGAAGAGTGGGGAGAAGTGCGGGGTCGTCAGGTAAGTGCCGGTTGATATGTAGTAAGCCGTTTACACCTCCCATATAGACATCTCCGGATGAAGAGAGCAACCGGGGTTTCTCCAGATATTCGTTTTGTACCACTCCGTCCGGTTCACCGAATAAGATGAACTTCTTTTCTTTAATCAGATATGCGAATAACTTTTCTTCCGTTCCTATCCATACACGTCCTTGCCGGTCACAAATGAGCGAGCTTATTTCATTAATCAGGGTATTGGGGACAAGGGTATATTGCTTTGTACCCGGATTATAATAACTTAAACCATGGTTACTGCCTATCCATAGCAATCCGTTCTCGTCTTGTGAAACAGAATTGAACACGGTGTCTGTTTGACAGGTAAATATAAGTTCCAGTTCGTTGAGGCTGGAGTTGATTTGATAGATATGTTCCAAATCGTGCAGATAGCAATCCTCTCCTGTGCTGTTTATGGGTAACAATGTACCGACAATATCAGTGATGCCTTTTCCCTTGGTGATGGGAATGAATTGCTTTTTACCAATATGGTATTTATAAGGTGTTTCGGATAACATCAAAATGGTTTCAGGAGTATTTTGATATACATTGACTGTTTTTCCCCGATGGCATAAAATATCATTAATGCTGTCGTTGATAATGACAAGCGGCTGATATCGGTGGGTTTCTTTATGAAAGATAAACAGGCCTTGGCTGAATAGCGAAACCAGCAGATGGTCTTTGTCCATGCCGGTGATGGAAGCCACCTTTTCTTCCCAGGTAGAAAGTATGTGATGAAACTTTCCGGTGGCCGGGTCGAAGAGGTTGATGCCCCCTCCGTCTGTTCCGATCCATATTTGATTGTCATGGTCCTGATAAATGGATAGGATTGTTTTCTCACTCAGTCCGTAATTCTGTCCCGGCAGTACGTCTTGATAGGTTTTCATTCCTACCTCTTTAATATTGATTAATCCGTTACGTACACTTCCTGCCCACATATTGTCGCTTTTGTCGTTATATAGACAAAGAATAGAGTTGGCAGGCAAGGAGTAACGATCTCCCGGAATGTACCTCAATGTCGATATCTTGCCGGTCTGCGGATTGAGAATATGGATTCCTCCTCCGTCTGTACCCATCCATATTTGTCCGTTATGCTCTTCTAATGATAGCACTACATTGGTTTTGAGGGGAGAGTTTTGTGTATGATAGGTCTGTAATTGTTTTCCATTGCGGTCATAACAGCTTACTCCCTGATTGTAATGAGCTACCCATACATTCCCTTTTTTATCAATCAACAGTGAGATAATCTGTTCACTGTTGAAGGGAACAGGACGGGTGTTGCCCGTAGCGATATCAATAAACAGAGCTTTTGCCCATCGGTTGGTGGCCAGGAGAGTGCGGGAATCCCATTGGTAAAGATTGGAAATATGATACTTGCCGTTCGGCTTCAACGTATGGAACAGGTTGATAATATGGTCTTCATAGTTGTATTTGTATAGACTGCCTCTTCCCCCGAAGATTACTCCGTCCTCCCATAGGCAAAGAGAACTGGCTATTACCGGATTGTTGTCTTTATCCCGCACAAGGGTAAACTTGTCTTCTTTTTCATTGTAGCGGAATACTCCCTTTTCTGTGATGGCCCAAATGGTATGTTCTTCATCTTCCAAAATATGTGTGACATTACCGCGCAGATATCTTCGCTGTTCGTAACCGTCGAATCGTCCGATTCCTGAGCGTGTCCCTATCCAGACATATCCTTTTTCCTGACTGACTTCCATACAGCGTACCATGGAGGAAAGTCCGTTTTGAGAGGGGATTTGTTGGAAAAAGTACTGTTTGGCTTCTGATATAGAATGCAGTAGAGTGAATAGAAGGAGCAAGGACAGGATTCGTATGTTGTGGGCAGATGTTTTCATTGCTTACTCAAGGTTTGGGAACAAAAATAGTTGATTGTCTTGAATAACACAACAAAATGACGTATGAATAATGCGGACAACCGATAAAAAGTCTCTTTTTGGCTGATTAATTCCTGTCTGCTCCTTCGTTTCCTTTTATTTTGCTATAGCATCGTAAACAGCTTTTGCCATCACTTTCGCTCCTTCTTCATTGGGATGGATATGGTCGGGGAATAATTCCGGCATTCCATCCATTGCGCTGTGAAGGTCAATGACAGGCAGCTTGTTTTTCTTGGCAACCTTCTTAATCATAGGTATAATCTCTTTTGAGATGATATCATCATTAATGCTTTCTCCGGTAAGATATGCCTTTGAAGGATAGCATAGATAGATTTCAGGTTGTGAGGGAAGGGCTTTAAAGGCGTCAATCATGGTTTGTGTATCTTTTATGAAATCTGCTTTATGTACCCAGTTGAATGACTTGCTGTCATTGGTTCCCAGTTTGATAACAACGATATTGGGGTTGAACGCCAATGCTTGTTGATAAGCTTGTTCTTTCATATAAGGGCGATCACCTTTATTCAGCATGGTACGTGCGCTGACTCCAAAGTTTTTCACCCAGTATTTATCTCCTAGCAAACGGCCTAGAACGGAGGGATAGCTGTCGTGGCTCCGGTTTTTGATTCCTGCTCCGTAAGTAATGCTGTTGCCTACACAGGCTACCCGGACAGCATCTTTACGGGGAGCTTTGAAACTGCGCAACCAGGCGGATAAATCGTTTAACATCTCATTCTTGTAAATGAAGTTTTCGCGGATACCCCAGCCATGTCCGCCACTGGCATAAATATGGAGTACGGCTGGTACATGATTCTTGTGCAGTCCCAGGTAATAATTTACCCCATTGGCAGGAGGAACTGTCTTGTCATCGTCACTGTAGGCGATAAAGGCGCGGGGAGTTTCTTTGGTTACTTGTTTCTCATTGGAAAATTCGGTTTCCAGTTCGGCGGAAGCGTCCTTACCTAAAAGATTATCGTGAGATCCTATGTGAGTATAGGATTTATCCATGGTGATGACAGGATAGAACAGGATTTGAAAGTTAGGGCGGAGTTCGGGGCGGGCATGTGTGGCGATGGTTGAAGCTAGATGCCCTCCGGCAGAGGAGCCCATTATACCTATATCATATGGATTCAGATTCCATACATCGGCACTGTCGCGTGCCATTTTCATGGCAGCTTCGGCGTCCGAGATGGGGAGAGTGCGGTCACCATGAGGCATCCGATATTTCAGTACAATCAGTGCGATGCCTTGTTTGTTCGAAGTAAGGTGCCCAGTCATAGCCTTCGTGGTTGACAGCCAGTCCGCCATATCCGCCACCCGGACAGGCTACTATGGCACGGCCTGTCGCCAGTTCGGGAGCCGGAAGGAAGACGCGGAGCGAAGGGGTGTCAATATCAAACGGTTGGGGAAGACCTTTTGGGACGGACCAAGGGAAAAGATAGCTGATAAGAAGAACAGCAGGATCGTTAAAAATAGAAAGTTTTAGTTTCATAATATATTGATTAATGGATAAAAACATATTTGGAGATACAAAGATACTTGTTTTTATATTTGGGTTGGTTGTCATTGTCCTTAAAAAAACAAATGGCCGGGTCTCCGACTTTGTTTATTACTCCTCTAAAATTGACTATTTCTCGGTGAAATGGACCTTTTTAGCTAATTTTGGACTTAAAAATAGTGATTATTGTACCCCTTATACCTCTGTTTTCCTCTACATTTGCCACAAATTAAAATAATGTTAACTATCATAAATTACTAATTTAAATTTAATTCTATGAAGAAGAACCTCTTTAACGTTTTTCTAGTGTGTGTCTTCTGTGTGGCAGCAATTCCAGATATGTTTGCCCAGCAGATAAAAGTAACAGGTAAAGTTACTGACAGTACGAACGAGGGGATGCCCGGTGTGAATGTACAAGTGAAAGGTACAGCCACGGGAACCATTACAGATTTTGATGGCAATTATTCTATTGATGTTCCTGACTCCAAATCTACATTAGTGTTTTCTTTTATTGGCTATGTGACCCAGCAAGTGCCGGTCGGTGGAAAAAAAGTATTGAATGTTCAGTTGAAAGATGATACCCAGACATTGGATGAAGTGGTGGTAGTGGCTTATGGTACGGCAAGAAAGAGTGATTTGACCGGTGCTACCGCCAGCTTGCGTCCGGATGCTAACGATGCTTCTAAAACAGCTTCTTTTAATAATCTGTTGCAAGGTAAGGTGGCGGGGCTGAATGTAACTTCATCTATGGCTGCTCCGGGAGCTGCCAGTTCTGTGACAATTCGTGGCGCTAACTCATTGCGTGGAGATAACCAGCCTCTGTATGTTATTGATAATGTCCCGCAATCTTCCACCGGGGAATTTGCAGAGTCGGCTATGGGTGGCGGTGATTTCCAGATTGCGCAGGATCCTTTAAGTGCTTTGAATCCTGCGGATATTGAAGATATCACTGTATTAAAAGATGCCTCGGCTACGGCAATTTATGGTTCCCGCGGTGCGAATGGTGTTATTATCATTACGACTAAAAAAGGGAAAGCAGGTAAGGCTAAAGTAAACGTGACTGCAAACTTTACCATTGCGGATGCCCGTAACCTGCATAATATGTTGAATCTGGAACAGTATGCTGCTTATGCCAATATGAAGGCTAATGCCGGCGAGGAAAAGTACTATCCGCAAGCAAATGGCGAGATGCATTATGTGTATGGTGAAAACTTGGATAAATATAAAAAAGATCCTACCAACCCTGAATACTATCGTGTCTTGAGTTATAAGAACTGGCAGAAAGAAGCCTATTCATCTGCTTTCTCTCAAGTCTATTCTGCATCGGTCAGCGGAGGATCGGATGCAATGACTTATTATGTTTCGGGTGGTTTTAAGGATATAAAAGGTATTGTGAGCAATACAGGTATTAAACAAGGTGATTTGCGTGCAAACCTTACGGCTAACCTTTCAAAGTCCGTTACTATGGCGCTTGCTTTGAATGGATCTATCAAACAAAATGATATGATGACCGGGGGTAATACGACAGGTGGTATTGCCGGTTCATTGGCACGTACAGTATTGGATACAGCTCCTTATGAAATTCCGGCAGACGACCCGACATTACAAACGGACATGGACGCAAAAACTACTGTTTATAGCTGGCGGGATGACTATGATGATATAACGGATGATAAAAGCTTTGGCGGTAGTCTGGATTTGAAATGGAATATTTGCAAATACCTTTCGTATAATCTTCGTGCCGGAGGAAATGTGAATATAAACGAACGTGCTCGTTGGTATGGCATGCAGCTCACTATCGGTGCTAATGATCAAGGTGTGCTAGCCATGGCTAATTTGAACAAGACCAATTATAATATAGAGAACTTATTGAATTTAAATATTGACTTGGCGAAAGGTATTCATCTGGGAGCGACTGCTGGTGTAACTTATGACGGACATACATTCTTGAATAAGAATGTGAAGGGTACTCGTTTCTCTAATTTTGACTTACGTACAAAAGGGTTACACCTTGCTTCTGTGAAGACTCATGAACAACCTACCCAAAAGGATTATCAGTTACTGTCTTATCTAGGTCGTATCAATCTTTCTGCTTATGATAAATATTTGCTTACTGCATCTGTACGTGCGGACGGATCAAGTAAATTCAAAAAGGGTAACCGATGGTCTTACTTCCCTTCCTTCTCTTTGGCCTGGCGTATGGAGCAGGAAGAGTTTATGAAGAATATTAACTGGTTGAATCAAATGAAAATACGTTTAGGTTTTGGTGTTACAGGCAATCAGGGCATTAATCCTTATGCTACTTTCTCTGATTATTCACAAATAATAGATTATGCAAAAGCCACAGGGGATCAGATTTTGGCAATGGCGGTAAGCAATTTGCAGAATGACGGGTTGAAGTGGGAACGTACATCTTCTTGGAATGTAGGTTTTGATTTTGCTTTTTTCAACAGCCGTCTGTCAGGATCAGTAGATGTATATCAGTAAAAAAACCAATGATTTGCTTATTTCGCGTTCATTGCCTGCTTCCAGTGGTTTTGCAAGTGTGATGTTGAATCAAGGTTCGTTGAAAAACAAAGGTGTTGAAATTAGTTTGAATGGAGATATTCTCCGTAACTTGAACGGTTGGAGTTGGAGTTTGGGCGGAAACATTGGTTTCAATAAATCAAAAATTGGTGATCTGGGTTTTGCACCGACAGATTTTGGAACCTTGAAGAATGTGCGTGGATATCAGGGAACTTCTATAGGAGATCATTTTGGTATTGCTAATCTTTTCATTGCAGGTGAGGCACCGGGATTGTTCTTCGGATATAAGACTCAAGGTATTATTCAGCCGGAAGATATTGTAGATGGAAAAGTTGCTTATACGGCTGCTGACGGATCAACCAAATATTATTCCAGTTCTGTGGCCAATGACTTGGGAGCCGGTAATATAAAAGCGGTGGATATGAATGAGGATGGTGTTGTGGATGAAAAGGATAAAACCATTTTAGGCAATCCGAATCCGGACTTTACTTATGGTTTCCAAACTCGTATTGCCTGGAAAGACCTGTCTGTTTCGGCTTCTTTTAATGGTGTGCATGGTAATCAGATATTGAATACGAATATCCGTTATTATACGCCCTCTCGGCAAGCTGGTAATTTGACACAAGAAGCATTCCGGAATATCTGGACGGAAGAGAATCATTCAAATCTTTATCCGTCGGCTACGGCGAATGTAAAGAACGTGGTTTATGACCGTTATATTGAGGATGGAAGTTACTTGCGTTGTTCGGATATCACTTTGAATTATACATTGCCAAAATCTTGGATGAAGAAAATCGGCTTTCAGAATATAGGTGTATTTGCTTCGGTTAAAAATGCATTTGTCATCACTAATTACAGTGGATACGATCCGGAAATCAATTCGTTTGCTTTTGATGGATTACGCCCGGGCATTGATATGAATGCATTTCCAAGCCAACGTTCTTATGTCTTTGGATTAAATGTGGCCTTTTAAATAGTTTAACCGATAATTTTTTTTGTAAAATGAAAAAACTAAAATATATATTTTTATTAGCAGGTGCTTTGTCATTGGCATCCTGCGAATCGTGGCTGGATGAAGACCCGCAATATACGATAAATACAAAAACTCAGTTTAGTACTGTGGAAAATGCCAGACAGGCTTTGATGGGATGTTACGGATATATGTCGGCTGATAATGCTTATGGCCAGGCATGGCAGGAAGTTACATTTGGATATTGTGGTTTTGGATGGTCACAAACGAATGGCAGTTCTACAGATTTATTGGTTTCTATGGACGGAGGAATTGATGAAACCATAAACACAATGGCGTGGAGAGGGATGTATAAAGTGATTGGTGAAACAAATGCATTCATTGCCAATATTGCCGATAGTCCGTTAGAATCGGCTGATAAATTGCCAATGGAAGCGGCTGCTCGTTTTTTGCGTGCATTGGCTTATTATAATTTGGCAGTTACCTATGGAGATGTACCTTTAAAGACCACTCCCTCTGCTCATGACGGAGTAGCTGTTCCTCGTTCTCCTAAAAATGAGGTCTTTGAATTGGTACGTACTGACTGGGAGTTCGCTTATGAGAATTTACCGGAAAAAGATGATGACGGTTTTGCAACGAAGTGGGCGGCGAAAGCGTATCTAGGAAAACTCTATCATACTTTGGGCTGTCAGGGTGATAATACGGCTTGGGAGAAGGCGAAAGCGTGTTTTGATGAGGTAATGCCTAAATACCGGCTGGCGGATAAATTCAGTGATTTGTTTGTTGATTACGTACAAGGTTCTCCGGAATCTATTTTTCAATTGAATTTTGCACTTGCAGGTTCTACCACCCGTAACCGGGGTAGCTGGCTGGTCGCTCCTAATGGCTCTTGTAATGGGCAGGCTTGGGACCGCATACGTGCTTCAAAAGCTTTGTATGATTATTTTTGGGCTACTTATCCCGGTGATCCACGTATTGAAAGCACATTCCTGACTTATTGGAAGTCTTATGCCGGAGTAGGAAAAGGTGAGAAACCTAAAGAGGAGCCTATAGCTTCGGCGCGCGATACTGTATATGCCTATCCTTATTTTACATATACCATTGAAGGAGAAGAAAAACCTGCCGGATGGAAGAAACCCAAGTTGTATGTAGGACGGATTCCTTACGAGAAATTAGCTGATCCGGCTAGTCCGAAAGCTGAAGAACTTTATGCTATGATTGCCGATACGGCTACTGCGACTCCCGCTGAAAAAGGGTATTTGAAAGGCTTGTTGTCTTTGTTGGAAAATGCGACAAAAAAGCCATCTACCAATACAAAGTCATGGCCCTATTTCAAGAAACCGTGGGATCCTGAGCAGAGTGGTAATAACAGTCATAAGAATTTAATTTTGTATCGTTATGCAGATATGTTGCTGATGGCAGCGGATGTATATAATGAATTGGGGCAGACTGACAAGGCGATAACATTGGCCAATGAGGTGCTGAAGAGAGCGCGTCAATCAGGAAACGCGTCTCAGCCGGCTGACTGGAAGAGTGGCTTGTCTAAGGAACAAGTGCGTGAGAAAATTTATTTTGAACGTATTTTCGAAGGTGCCGGTGAACCGGAAATGTATCAGAAAATGCGTTTACGCGGCACAGAGCTTTTGAAAAAAGCTTTCGAGGTCAACAATGGGCATGGAATTATTCAAGAATCAGTGGCCAATAATCCTAAAGGGAACGGGAACTGGGGAGAACGTATTTTTAATGATGGAAATTTGAATGATGAAAACTTCCTGAAGAAAAATTTATTGCTCCCGGTTCCGAAAGATGAGATAGATACCAATTCTGCTCTTGATTATAGTGATAATAATTATGGTTATACTAATTAAGAAAACATGATAGAACGCTTTATTCAATAGGTCTTTATTGGATTTTTCCGGATGCAGGGCGCACCTGCGCTTTGCATCCGTTTTTTTCTTGTCTGTAACCTGTTTCTGGACATTCTCAGATATAAAATAGTCATTTCCAGACAAGAAACAATAACATAACTTGTATCTTTGCGGATGTTAATTCTTTGCTTATTTAAATTTATGAATATGAACAACCTACAATCAGGATTACTTTTTCTTTGACCGGCATCACTGCTGTGGCATCTTTGTCATCATGCGCTTCACAAAAGAAAACTGAGGAGCAGAAACCTTACAACATCGTGTATATAATGACCGATGACCATACTGCCCAGATGATGAGCTGCTATGACAAGCGTTATATGGAAACGCCTAACCTTGACCGCATTGCTAATGACGGAGTGCGTTTTACTAACAGTTTTGTGGCCAATTCATTAAGTGGTCCCAGCCGTGCCTGCATGATTACCGGCAAGCATAGTTGTGCTAATAAATTCTATGATAATACCACTTGTATATTTGATGGTTCGCAACAGACTTTTCCGAAGCTGCTGCAACAGGCCGGATACCAGACCGCCCTTATCGGAAAATGGCACTTAGAGAGTCTGCCCACAGGTTTCAATTATTGGGAGATTGTACCCGGACAAGGTGATTACTATAATCCGGATTTTATTACGCAAGACAATGACACCATTCAAAAACATGGGTATATAACCAATATCATTACTGATGATGCCATAGACTGGATGGAGAACAAACGGGATAAAGACAAACCTTTTTGTATTTTGATTCATCACAAGGCTATTCATCGCAACTGGCTGGCAGATACTTGTAACTTGTCTTTGTATGAAGATAAAACTTTTCCGTTGCCCGATAATTTCTTTGATGATTATGAAGGACGTCCTGCGGCAGCGGCTCAGGAAATGAGCATCGTGAAGGATATGGATATGATTTATGACCTTAAGATGCTTCGCCCCGATAAACAAACCCGTTTGAAGGCTCTTTATGAAAATTATATCGGACGTATGGATGAGGGGCAGCGTGCGGCATGGGATAAGTTTTATGGTCCCATTATCGATGACTTCTATAAAAAGAATCCTCAGGGTAAAGAATTGGCCGATTGGAAGTTCCAGCGCTATATGCGTGACTATATGAAAACAGTGAAATCGTTGGATGATAATGTAGGTCGTGTACTGGATTATCTGAAAGAAAAGAATATGCTGGACAATACCTTGGTGGTTTATACTTCAGACCAAGGCTTCTATATGGGAGAACATGGTTGGTTTGACAAACGCTTTATGTACGAAGAATCCATGCATACTCCGCTTATAATGCGGTTGCCCAAAGGTTTTGACAGGAAAGGTGATATTACAGAACTGGTGCAAAACATAGATTATGCACCTACCTTTCTGGAATTGGCAGGTGCTCCTGTTTCCGAAGATATCCAAGGTGTTTCGTTGCTTCCACTGTTGAAAGGAGAAAAACCTGCTGATTGGCGCAAATCATTGTATTATCATTTTTATGAATATCCGGCAGAACATATGGTGAAACGTCATTATGGTGTACGTACAGAGCGTTATAAATTAATTCATTTTTATAATGATATTGATGTGTGGGAATTGTATGATTTACAGGCAGACCCTACGGAAATGCATAATCTTTATGGTCAGAAAGAATATGAACCGGTTGTGACGGAGCTGAAGACTGAATTGGCAAGATTGCAGGAGCAGTATAATGATCCGGTACGCTTTTCACCCGATAGAGACAAAGAATAAGAAAAATAGCATATATCATGAAATACACCTGTTTGATTTTGCTATGGTCGTTATTTGCGACTATGGCCTTACCTGCTGGCAACCTAATCCAATCTATATCTATTGTTCCCTGCCCGGAGAGTATTACTCCGGGTACAGGTTATTTTACTTTCTCCGGAAAAACAGACTTTACGGTAGAAAATGAGGAGCAGGCAGAGGTTGCACGCTGTTTCTCTGCTCTTTTTACCCAGGCGGCCGGATTTACTCCTTGTGTGAAGGTTGGAGAAAAGAAGGGGAAAATCAGTTTCCTTACCGATGACGCATTAAAGAGTGAGGCGTATCATCTGGAAATAACTCCCAGGCAGATAATAGTTAAAGCTTCAGATACAAAAGGTTTCTTTTATGCCTTGCAGACTATTCGTCAGTTATTGCCTGCTTCCATTGAGGGCACAGCGGTGGCGGAAACTGCGGATTGGAGCGTGCCGGCTATGACAATCAAGGATGAACCTCGTTTCGGATATCGTGGATTGATGGTGGATGTGGCCCGCTTTTTTATTCCGAAAGAGAATCTGCTTCGTATTATCGATTGTATGGGAATGTTGAAAATCAATACCCTGCATCTGCATTTGGTGGATGATAATGGTTGGCGTATTGAAATAAAGAGATATCCTTTACTTACGGAAATCGGTTCACGGCGTGTAGATCGTCCTGGAAAATCTTTTCCGGAGCGTCGTAATCCCCGGCAGGGTGAACCGACTGTAGAAAAAGGATTTTACACACAGGAGGATATCCGTGAGATAGTGGCGTATGCCGCCCGACATCAGGTTGAAGTGATTCCTGAAATTGAAATGCCGGCTCATAGTAATGCTGCGTTGGCTTCTTATCCGTTGTTGGCTTGTCCTGTGGTCGATAAATTTATCGGTGTCCTTCCAGGATTGGGAGGAAATCATGCGGATGTGATCTTCTGTGCAGGAAACGATAGTGTATTCACTTTCTTGCAAGGGGTGATTGACGAGGTGGTGGAGCTGTTTCCCTCCAGGTATATTCATTTGGGTGGGGATGAGGCTCGGAAAACGCATTGGAAGGAGTGTCCGCTTTGTCAGGAGCGTATGCGACAGGAAGGCTTGGAGGACGAAGAAGCGTTGCAAGGTTATTTTATGGCGAGAATGAGTAAATATGTACAAAGCAAAGGGAAAGAAGCCATGGGCTGGGATGAACTGACCAATACCCGGATTCCCGACGGAGCAATTATTTATGGTTGGAGAGGCTACGGTCAGGCTGCCGTCAAGGCAGCGGAGCAAGGGCATAGGTTTGTCATGACTCCTGCACGTATCATGTATTTGATTCGTTATCAGGGACCGCAATGGTTTGAACCTTTGACCTATTTTGGGAATATACATTGAAGGATGTATATAGGTATGAACCGATACAGAAAGAATGGAGTCCGGAGGTACGTTCCTTGCTGATGGGAGTACAGGCTTCTATGTGGACTGAGTTTTGCAATAAACCGGAAGATGTGGAATATCAGCTGTTCCCTCGTCTGGCTGCTTTAGCCGAAGTGGCTTGGACACAGCCTTGGCATAAAAATTGGAGAAGTTTTTTGGTGGCAATGGATAAATTCAACGAGCATCTGTCTGCTAAAGGGATTGTGTTTGCCTGTTCCATGTATAATATACAACATACGGTAACCCCTGTAAATGGAAAGCTACAGGTGAAACTGGAATGTGAACGTCCTGATGTGGAAATCCGTTACACAATGGATGGTAAGGAGCCGACAGACCGGTCTCTGCTATATAAGAGCCCGTTGATGGTGACCGGTACACAAACTATAAAGTGTACGACTTATAGAGCAGGTCGGCAGATGGGAAAAACATTGACATTGCCTTTGGTCTGGAATAAGGCTACCGCCAAACCTGTTTTAGGAAATACACAGGCTGGGAAGATTTTAGTAAATGGTATACGTGGCAGCTTGCGCCAGTCGGATTTCGAATGGCATTCATGGGAAAGCAGTGATTCTGTCGCTTTTACTATAGATTTGCAAAAGAAGGAGTCGCTTCGTTCTGTATCAGTGGGATGCATAACGAATTATGGCATGGCAGCCCATAAACCGGCAGATATTGAAGTGTGGGTTTCAAATGATAATCGGGATTATCGTAAAGTATCCGGTAAACAGTTCACGGATGGAGAGATTTTCCGTGAAGGGACTTTCAAAGAGGATGTGGTACTTGATTTGAATAAGGAAATTGGCCGTTATGTGCGGATTATTGCTAAAGGAGCCGGAGAGTGTCCTGCAACCCATGTACGCCCCGGACAAGAGGCAAGGATTTATTTTGATGAGGTAATGATAGAATAAATAGATATATGAGAAATACATTATTATATTTTTTGGCTGCTCTGGTTATATTTCCAGTAATGGCGCAACAACAACCCGAATGGCAGAGCCAATATGCTGTCGGACTGAACAAACTGGCCCCTCATACTTATGTGTGGCCTTATCAAACCGTATCTGATATCCGTAACGGAGATTATGAATCTTCTCCTTATTACATGAGTCTGAACGGTAGTTGGAAATTCCATTGGGTAAAGAATCCCGATAACCGTCCGAAGGATTTTTATAAACCGGAGTTTTATACAGGAGGATGGGCGGATATTCAGGTTCCCGGCAATTGGGAATGTCAAGGATATGGAACAGCTATTTATGTAAACGAAACCTATGAGTTCGATGACAAACTGTTCCATTTTAAAAAGAATCCGCCTTTAGTTCCATATAAAGAGAATGAAGTCGGTTCCTACAGACGTACCTTTACAATTCCTGCCGATTGGGAAGACCGCCGTGTGGTTATCTGTTGTGAAGGAGTGATTTCTTTTTACTATATTTGGGTGAACGGACATCTGTTGGGCTATAATCAAGGTTCAAAGACACCGGCCGAATGGGATATCACTGATAAATTGAAGAAAGGTGAGAATACGGTGGCATTGGAGGTTTACCGTTGGAGTGCCGGATCGTATTTGGAGTGCCAGGATATGTGGCGGTTGAGTGGTATTGAACGTGATGTGTATCTTTACAGCACTCCTAAACAGTATATAGCCGATTACAAAGTAACCTCTTCTTTAGACAAACAACAATATAAAGAAGGTATTTTCGGTTTGGAAGCTACCATTGAAGGACCTTCTACTTCCATGACTACCTTTGCTTACCGACTGGAAGATAAAACCGGTAAGGCGGTTCTGCAAGGTGAATATCCTATCAAATCGAAGGGATTGAGCCATTTCTTGAAGTTGGATGAACAAAGTTTGCCGGATGTGGAAGTCTGGAGTGCTGAGCATCCGAATCTTTATACGCTGATCTTGGAATTGAAAGATGTAACAGGTAAAGTAACGGAACTTACCGGATGTGAAGTAGGTTTCCGCACTTCGGAAATTAAGGACGGACGTTTTTGCATCAATGGTGTGCCGGTCTTGGTAAAGGGAACGAACCGTCATGAACATTCCCAATTAGGACGGACTGTAAGCAAGGAACTGATGGAAAAAGATATCAAATTGATGAAACAGCATAATATCAATACGGTCCGCAATTCGCACTATCCTACCCATCCTTATTGGTATCAGCTTTGTGATCGTTATGGACTTTATATGATAGATGAAGCTAATATTGAATCACATGGCATGGGGTATGGACCTGCTTCATTGGCCAAAGATTCCACTTGGTTGCCTGCCCACATGGATCGTACCCAACGTATGTATGAGCGTTCCAAGAATCATCCGGCTATCGTCATCTGGTCATTGGGGAATGAAGCCGGAAACGGTATTAACTTCGAACGTACATATGACTGGATGAAGTCAGTGGAGAAAAGTCGTCCTGTACAATATGAACGGGCCGAACAGAATTATAATACCGATATCTATTGCCGTATGTATCGCAGCGTGGAAGAACTCATGGCCTATGCCCGCCAGACAGAACCTAAAGTCTATCGTCCTTTCATCATGACAGAGTATCTGCATACTATGGGTAATAGTGGCGGAGGATTAAGGAATATATGCATGTATTCGAAACCCAGCACCTGACCGGCCTCGGTCTGGCCTTTCGGCACATCCTCGATGCCG
>ENA-OQKC01000589-OQKC01000589.1-human-gut-metagenome-genome-assembly--contig:-NODE-589-length-15153-cov-4.170238_pt1 | contig 15153 bp, 10 predicted proteins | sample MGYA00242774_ERZ504790 | MGnify/ENA primary metagenome ERZ504790 (study PRJEB26092, sample SAMD00036419) | human gut metagenome | host: Homo sapiens | study: EMG produced TPA metagenomics assembly of...
GTTTTGCAAAACTGTTCGGGGGAGAGGGCGACATCCGCACCTACTTCGCACCTGGACGTGTGAACCTGATCGGTGAGCACACGGATTACAACGGAGGCCACGTGTTTCCATGCGCACTGACCATCGGAACCTACATGGCAGCAAGAAAACGTGACGACAGAAAGCTTCGTTTTTACTCTATGAACTTTGAAAAACTCGGCGTGGTAGAATCTTCTCTCGATGAATTCCTGATGGGAAAAGAAGGCAACTGGACCGCATATCCGAAGGGAATGATGTGGGCATTTTGCCAGAAGGGCTTCCCGGTAGAGCAGGGCTTCGATATCGTGCTCTACGGAAACATTCCGAACGGCTCCGGCCTTTCCTCTTCCGCATCCGTTGAGACCGTAACCGGCGTAATGCTGCGTGACATGTTCGGCTACGACACCATCTCCATGATCGACATCGCTCTGTACGGCCAGTTCTCCGAGAACAACTACAACGGCGTCAACTGCGGTATCATGGATCAGTTCGCCATCGCCATGGGCAAAAAGGACTGTGCGATCTTCCTTGACACCAGCGATCTGAAATATGAGTACGCACCGGTTAAACTGGAAGGCGCAAGAATTGTCATCTCCTGCAGCAACAAGAAACGCGGCCTTGGCGACTCCAAATACAACGAGCGCCGCAGCGAGTGCGAGACTGCTCTGGCTGAGATCCAGAAAGTCAAAGACATCAAGAGCCTTGGTGAGCTGACCGAGGAAGAGTTTGAGGCAGTGAAAGATGCCATCAAAGATCCGGTCCGCCAGAAACGTGCAAAACATGCTGTTTACGAGAACCAGAGAACCGTTCAGGCCGTTGCAGCTTTAAAGGCAAACGACATCGCAAAATTCGGCGAGCTGATGAACGCATCCCACGTTTCCCTGCGTGATGACTATGAGGTAACCGGCATCGAGCTGGATACTCTTGTGGAAGAAGCATGGAACTGCCCGGGTGTCATCGGATCCCGTATGACAGGCGCAGGCTTCGGCGGATGCACCGTCAGCATCGTAAAAACAGAAGATATTGACAACTTCATCGCAAAAGTAGGCGCAGCTTACAAAGAAAAAATCGGCTATGCCGCAGACTTCTATGTCGTAGACATCGGAGACGGCGCAGGCGTATTAAAATAAGAAATAAAAAAGCTGGATCGGCAGCAGGGAGGAAGCTACAGTGATTAACGAGAGTATTGCAAAACTGGTAAAATATGGAGAAAATGCCGGTCTTGTTTCGGGACTGGATAAAATCTATGCGACAAACCGGATTCTGGAAGTCATGCAGATTTCCGATTACGAAGAGCCGGAGCAGATTCCGGAGACCCCGGATCTGGAAGAGACTTTAAATGAACTGCTTGATGATGCAGCTAAGCGCGGTCTTCTCGAACACAACAGCGTCGTTTACCGCGATCTGTTCGATACGAAACTGATGGACTGCCTGATGCCGCGCCCGGGAGAGGTGGTAAAGAAGTTTGAGGAACTCTATGCGAAGAGCCCGCAGGAGGCAACCGATTACTTCTACAAACTGAGCCAGGATTCCAACTACATCCGCAGATACCGCATCGCAAAGGATATCCGCTGGAGCGTACCGAGTGCCTACGGCGATATTGATATCTCGATCAACCTCTCCAAACCGGAGAAGGACCCGAAGGCGATCGCGGCTGCAAAACTGGCAAAACAGAGCGGTTATCCGAAATGCCTGCTCTGCAAGGAGAATGTGGGCTATGCGGGACGCGTCAACCACCCGGCGCGCCAGAACCATCGCATCATTCCGCTGACGATCAATCAGACGGAGTGGGGATTCCAGTACTCGCCATATGTGTATTACAATGAGCACTGCATCGTGTTCAATTTCCAGCATAACCCGATGAAGATCGAGCGCGCGACCTTTGTGAAGCTGTTTGACTTTATCAAGCTGTTTCCGCACTACTTCATCGGTTCTAATGCGGATCTGCCGATCGTGGGAGGCTCCATTTTAAGCCACGATCATTATCAGGGCGGTCACTATACCTTCGCAATGGCGAAAGCGCCGATCGAGCGCCATTTTACCATCAAAGGATACGAGGATGTGGAAACCGGCATCGTCAAATAGGCCGCTGTCCGTCATCCGGATCCGCCACAAAGATGAGAAACGGCTGATCGATCTGGCAGAGCATATCCTGAACTGCTGGAGAGGTTACACGGATGAGGATGCGTTTGTATTCGCCGAGACTGACGGAGAGCCGCACAACACGATCACACCGATCGCAAGAAAAGTGGGCGATACGTTCGAACTCGATCTGGCACTGCGCAACAACATCACGACGGACGAATGCCCGCTCGGTGTTTACCATCCGCATGCACAGTATCATCACATCAAAAAAGAGAACATCGGCCTTATTGAGGTTATGGGACTTGCGATTCTGCCGGCGCGCTTAAAAGATGAGCTGGAAGAGCTTTCCAAATGCCTTGTAGAGGGAAAAGATGTCCGCGCTGTCGCAGAGCTGGAGAAACATGCCGACTGGGTAGACGAATTCCTGCCGCGCCATCCGGAGCTGAACAGCGAAAATGTGATGGATATCCTGAAAGAGGAAGTCGGAAAAGTCTTTGTCGGCGTACTCGAGGATGCCGGCGTTTACAAGTGCACCGAGGAAGGCAGAAGTGCATTTGCAAAATTCATGGAAACGTTGTAGAATAAACTAAATGCTTCAATTAACCCGCTGCGGCAAAAAAGCAGCAGCGAAGGAAAACATGGAGGATACCAAAATGAAAATCTTAGTTACTGGCGGTGCAGGCTATATTGGAAGCCACACCTGTGTGGAACTGCTGAACGCAGGCTATGACGTTGTTGTCATGGACAACCTTTACAATGCAAGCGAGAAAGCCATCGAGCGTGTAGAACAGATTACCGGAAAGAAAGTAACCTTCTACAAAACCGATATGCTGGACCGCGAAGGCGTAAAGAAAATTTTCGACAACGAGAAAATTGACGCTGTCATCCATTTCGCAGGCTTAAAAGCAGTCGGCGAGTCCGTACATAAACCGATTGAATATTATCACAACAACATGACCGGAACCCTGATTCTCTGCGATGAGATGAGAAACCATGGCGTAAAGAACATCATCTTCAGTTCTTCTGCAACCGTATACGGCAATCCGGCACAGATTCCGATCACCGAGGAGTGCCCGAAGGGAACCCCGACCAACCCATACGGCTGGACAAAAAGTATGCTCGAGCAGGTTCTGACCGACATCCACACCGCAGATCCGGAATGGAATGTTATCCTGCTTCGTTACTTCAACCCGATCGGAGCGCATAAGAGCGGCCTTATCGGAGAGGATCCGAAGGGCATCCCGAACAACCTGCTTCCGTATGTCGCACAGGTTGCCATCGGAAAACTCGAGTGCATCGGCGTTTTCGGTGATGACTACGATACTCCGGACGGAACTGGTGTCCGCGATTACATCCATGTTGTTGACCTGGCACGCGGCCATGTAAAAGCCATCCAGAAACTGGCTGACAACGAGGGCGTTTCCATTTACAACCTCGGAACCGGCAAAGGCTACAGCGTACTCGATGTGATCCACGCATTCGAGAAAGCATGCGGCCATCCGCTGAAATACGAAATCAAACCGCGCCGTGACGGTGATATCGCAACCTGCTACTCCAAATGCGACAAAGCAAAAGAGGAGCTTGGCTGGGAGGCTGAGTACGGCATCGAGGAGATGTGTGCCGATTCCTGGAACTGGCAGCAGAAGAATCCGAACGGATATAACGACTAATGTAATGTGAGTGTTATCTGGCGGTCCGCCGATACTTGAAAGAGTGTCGGCGGGCCGTTTTTGTATAGATAAATTCAGTTCTTTTTTCACAAAGTCCGGCTTGCTAATTAAGAGGGAATCCGATATAATGTAAGAGTTAAAGTGTCCGTAAAAAAAGAGGGGCGGTTTGACATACAAGGAGGAAAAGCATGGACGATAGAAAAAATCAGAACCGGGAACCAGAAAACGGCTCCGGGGGAGGACCGAAAAACAGACAGACGATACTCATTATCCTGATCTGCCTCCTCGTCAGCCTGATGGTGATGGGACTTCTGAACAATGCCCTTGGGGGAATTACTTCCGAGGATCTTGACTATAGCAAATTCCTGGACATGGTAAACAACGATGGAGTGCAGGAAGTTGTCTTGAAATCGGGAACACTGACCGTAACGCCGAAAGACCAGAAATCGGAGGGAATCACCTATCAGGTAACGATGATGGGAGATGAGCAGGAGCTGGTCGATCTGTTACAGGAGAAAGGCATTACGTACCACAAAGATCCGCCGGATTCTACCGGAACGATCATTTACACATTGCTGACCGTCATTCTGCCGGTTGTGATGCTTGTCGCTGTCATGGTATGGGTGATGCGCAGCATGAACAAAGGCGGCGGAGTCATGGGCGTAGGAAAGAGCAGAGCAAAGGCCTACGTACAGAAAGAAACCGGCGTGACATTCCGCGATGTTGCGGGACAGGACGAGGCAAAAGAATCGCTCCAGGAGGTTGTGGATTTCCTGCATAACCCTGGAAAATACACGACAATCGGTGCAAAACTTCCGAAAGGAGCACTTCTTGTAGGCCCTCCTGGAACCGGAAAAACACTGCTTGCCAAAGCCGTAGCCGGTGAGGCGCACGTACCGTTTTTCTCGATGTCCGCTTCGGAATTTGTCGAGATGTTCGTCGGTGTCGGTGCATCGCGTGTGCGTGACCTGTTTGAGGAAGCAAAGAAAAACGCACCGTGCATCATCTTTATCGATGAGATCGATGCGATCGGAAAGAGCCGTGACAACAGCTACAACAGCAACGACGAGCGGGAGCAGACGTTAAACCAGCTCCTCGCCGAGATGGACGGATTCGACAGCTCCAAGGGTATTCTGATCCTTGCGGCCACAAACCGCCCGGAGGTTCTTGACCCGGCGCTGCTGCGTCCAGGCCGTTTTGACCGCCGGATTATCGTAGAAAGACCGGACCTGAAAGGCCGTGTGGAAATCCTGAAAGTACACGCCAAGAACGTATCGCTCGATGAGACGGTTGATCTCGACGGCATCGCACTTGCGACATCGGGAGCCGTTGGTTCTGATCTTGCAAATATGATCAACGAGGCAGCGATTCTTGCGGTCAAGAACGGAAGAAAAGCCGTTTCCCAGAAGGATCTTCTCGAGGCAGTCGAGGTTGTCCTCGTCGGAAAAGAGAAGAAGGACCGCATCTTAAGCCAGGAAGAGCGAAAGATCGTTTCCTACCACGAGGTAGGCCACGCACTTGTTACTGCACTGCAGAAGGATTCCGAGCCGGTACAGAAAATCACGATTGTGCCGCGTACGATGGGTGCGCTCGGCTACGTCATGCAGGTGCCGGAGGAGGAGAAATACCTCAACACGAAGAGCGAACTCGAGGCGATGATCGTCGAGTGCCTCGGTGGAAGAGCGGCAGAGGAGATCGTATTCGGCAATGTGACAACGGGAGCTTCGAATGATATCGAGAAAGCGACGAAGATTGTCCGCGCGATGATCACGCAGTACGGTATGTCGGAGAAATTCGGTCTGATCGGTCTTGCGACCCAGCAGAATCAGTACCTCGACGGAAGAATGGTCTTAAACTGCGGCGATGCCACAGCAACCGAAATCGACCACGAGGTCATGAAGATTTTGAAAGAGTCGTATGAGCAGGCAAAAGAACTTCTGGCAGCTAACCGCGATGCGATGGATGAAATCGCAGCTTACCTGATCCAGAAAGAGACGATCACCGGAAAAGAATTTATGGAGATTTTTCATCAGGTGATTGCAAAACGGAATGGAAACGCGGAAGAAGCGGTTGAAAATCCAGAAATATAAAAAGAAAGCGAAAAGGCCCGGCGGGAGCAGAGAAAACGATCTCTGCACGCTGGGCATTTTCAACATTACAGTCCCAAAAAGAGGAGGGTCATATGGCGTTTGATATCCAGGAAGAACTGAAAAAACTGCCGGGGAAACCCGGCGTCTATCTGATGCACGACGCGGACGATACAATTATCTACGTAGGAAAGGCGATTTCGCTGAAAAACCGTGTCCGCCAGTATTTCCAGACGAGCCGCAACAAAGGGCCGAAGATTGAGCGGATGGTCACGCATATCGCCCGTTTTGAGTATATTGTGACGGATTCCGAACTGGAGGCGCTCGTGCTGGAGTGCAACCTTATCAAAGAGCACCGTCCGAAATACAATACGATGCTGAAAGATGACAAGGCGTACCCGTACATTAAGGTGACCGTGAACGAGGATTTTCCACGCATTCTGTTTTCCCATCAGATGAAGAAGGACAAGGCGAAATATTTCGGCCCGTACACGAGCGCCGGAGCTGTGAAAGATACGATCGAACTGTTGCGGAAGCTGTACGATATCCGTTCCTGCAATAAGAGCCTGCCAAAGGAGATCGGCAAGGACCGCCCGTGTCTTTACTATCACATCCACCAGTGTAAGGCACCGTGCCAGGGATACATTTCCAAAGAAGAGTACGGCGAGCAGATCAAAAAGGCGATCAGTTTTCTGAATGGAAATTACAATGACATGATCAAAGAGCTGACTGGAAAAATGACGGAGGCGGCTGAGGAGATGCGGTTCGAGCAGGCGGCGGAGTACCGTGATCTGATCGACAGCGTGCGCAGGATCGGCGAGCGGCAGAAGATTACGAACAGTAACGGCGAGGACAAAGATGTCATTGCGCTTGCGATGGACAAAGAGGATGCGGTGGCGCAGGTCTTCTTTATCCGGAACGGAAAGCTGATCGGGCGGGAGCATTATTATCTGCGGATTGGCGAGGAGGAGCAGAAAAGCGAGGTGCTGCTCACGTTTATGAAACAGTTCTATTCCGGCACGCCGTTCATCCCGCGGGAAATCATGATTTCCGAGGAGATTGCCGAGCAGGAGCTGATGGAAGAGTATTTAAGCAGCAAACGGGGCCAGAAGGTCCGCATCCGCGTGCCGAAAAAGGGCAGCAAGGAAAAAATGGTGGAACTGGCAGAGCGGAACGCACAGATCGTTCTCGACCAGGACCGCGAGCGGATCAAGCGGGAAGAGGGTCGGACGGTCGGTGCCGTAAAAGAGATCGCCAGATGGCTGAACCTACCGTCGATCGACCGCATCGAGGCGTACGATATCTCCAATATCAGCGGTTTCCAGTCGGTCGGCTCAATGATCGTCTACGAGAAAGGAAAGCCAAAGCGCGCCGATTACCGAAAATTCAAGATCAAATCCGTCGAGGGACCGAACGATTACGCCAGTATGAAAGAGGTCTTAAGCCGCCGTTTTCTGCGCGGCATCCAGGAGGACAGCGGTTTCGAGCGGCTGCCGGACCTGATCATGATGGACGGCGGACGCGGCCAGGTTAACATTGCGCTTGAGGTGCTTGAAGAAATGGATCTTGCGATTCCGGTCTGCGGTATGGTAAAGGACGACAAGCACCGCACGAGGGGGCTGTATTTCCGAAACGTGGAAATCCCGATCGACCGGAACAGCGAGGGCTTCAAACTGATCACACGCGTGCAGGACGAGGCGCACCGCTTTGCAATCGAATACCACCGCCTGCTGCGGAGCAAGGGTCAGGTCCACTCGATTCTCGACGACATCCCGGGCATCGGGCCGACAAGAAGGAAAGAACTGATGCGCCACTTTCAGGGAATTGATGATATCAAGGCGGCAACCGTGGAAGAACTTTCCGGACTTCCGGGCATGAATAAAAAGGCGGCGGAGCAGGTTTACACATTCTTTCACGCACCTGCACAGGAGGAAAATGAGGATTCGTCAAAATAGTTAAATTTCTAGGTTGCCCGTGATGCTTTATTGTGCTAAAATCATAGAAGAGACGGATTTAAAAAGACGTCGAATGAAGTCGGAGGACAGGAAAATGAAAGAAATTGAAATGACCAAAATGGTGGAGGAAATGGATCTCCGCAACCTGACACCAGAGGTTGATATGACAGATCTTGTCATTGCCACACCGGATATCAACCGTCCTGCACTGCAGCTGACCGGTTACTATGAGCATTTTGCCAATGAGCGTGTGCAGATCATAGGTTATGTAGAGTTCACGTATCTGCAGCATCTTGAAGAGAGCGAGCGCGTCCGCGCGTTTGAAGAGTTTGTAAGCCGCAAGATCCCATGTGTCATTTTCACCACGAAGATGATTCCGGGACCGGAAATTCTGGAGCTGTGCAATCGTTATCAGGTACCGGCCTTTGCGGTAGACAAATCGACTTCCGTTTTCATGGCTGAAATCATCCGCTGGCTGAATGTCCAGCTTGCCCCGATGATCTCCATCCACGGCGTGCTGGTCGATGTATTCGGCGAGGGCGTTCTGATCATGGGCGAGAGCGGAATCGGAAAGAGCGAGGCTGCACTGGAGCTGATCAAACGAGGCCATCGTCTCGTCAGCGATGATGTGGTTGAAATCAGCCGTGTCAGCGACATTACGCTGGTCGGAACGGCACCGGATATCACGCGTCACTTTATCGAGCTGCGCGGTATCGGTATCATCGACGTCAAGACGCTGTTTGGTGTCGAGAGCGTAAAGGATACCCAGTCTATCGACCTTGTTATCAAGCTTGAAGAGTGGGACAAAGAGAAAGAATACGACCGTCTGGGCCTGGAAGAAGAGTATATTGAGTTCCTTGGAAACAAGGTTGTCTGCCATTCCCTTCCGATCCGTCCGGGCCGTAACCTGGCGATCATCGTAGAAACCGCTGCTGTCAACCACAGACAGAAGAAGATGGGCTACAATGCCGCACAGGAGCTGTACCGCCGTGTACAGGCTAACTTAGTGAAAAAAAGAGAGGAGAAGTAAGAAAATGGCAAACTATGTATTTGGAATCGATGTTGGGGGTACTTCAGTGAAATGCGGAATGTTCCAGACAGACGGAACTCTGTTGGAAAAATGGGAAATCCCGACCCGCACCGAAAACGGCGGAAGCGAAATTCTGCCGGATATCGCAAAAAGCGTAAAAGCAAAAATGGCTGAGAAGGGTATCGCAGCAGATGATGTTGCCGGTGTCGGCATTGACGTACCTGGCCCGGTTAATGACAAAGGTGAGCTTTCCATCGCAGTCAACCTGAACTGGGGATATAAAAATATCGTAAAAGAGCTTTCCGACGAACTCGGCGGAATGGCAGTAAAAGCAGCAAACGACGCAAACGCAGCAGCTCTCGGTGAGATGTGGGCAGGCGGCGGAAAGGGAAGCAAGAACCTGGTTATGGTTACCCTTGGAACCGGTGTCGGCGGCGGAATCATCGTGGACGGCAAGATCGTAGCAGGTGCTCACGGCGCAGGCGGCGAGGTTGGTCATGCATGTGTTGAGCCGGAAGAAGAAGCGGTCTGCAACTGCGGAAACCACGGATGCCTCGAGCAGATGACATCTGCAACCGGTATCGTTCGTCTGGCAAAGAAATATCTGGCATCCCATGATACTCCGTCTTCTTTAAGAGAAAGAGGAGAGTCCATCAGTGCAAAAGCTGTCTTTGATGCATTAAAAGAAGGCGATGCAGCAGCAGAAGCAATCGTTCAGGAGTTCTCCGAGTACCTCGGAAGAGCACTTGCAGTATTCGCATGCGTTGTTGACCCGGAAGTTATCGTAGTCGGCGGCGGTGTATCCAAAGCAGGCCAGATCCTGATCGACGGCGTAGCTAAATACTACCGTGAAGCAGCATTCATCGCATGCAAAGATACCCCGATCGTACTCGCTTCCCTTGGAAACGATGCTGGTATCTACGGCGCAGCAAAAATGCTGATTGACTAATTGATTCAGATGGAAAAAGAAGTATAGAAAAACCGGTCCTGCTGGCATATGCCAGAGGGCCGGTTTTTTGTGTATAGACTGACTGAAAAAGTTATTCGGAAGAGCCGCTCTCTTCGGACTGCGGCTGTACTTCCGATATCTCCGCCGGGGTATCCGGTTCTGACGGTGCATCAGGGGTCTCCGGTGTGTCAGGAGTCTCCGGTGTGTCAGGAGTCTCCGGTGTATTAGAAGGCGGATCGGCAGGTGTTTCGGGCGGAGCCGGAGTTTCCTGCGGTGCCTCCGTCGGTGTCGGGGTTGCCTGCGGAGTTGATGCTGCAGAAGGGGTTCTGGTCGGCGTCGGTGTTGAGGCCGGCGCGGTGTAGTGGCCCTTGCAACGCTCGGTCGGCAGATCGGATACCGCAAAGTATTCGGTGATGGACGGGCAGCTTGAGCGGGCGAGCAGGCCGGTCTTCGTACAGATCGTTGCCTCCTGTACTGTTGCGGAAGTTTCGAAATCCATATCGGCAAGGCCTTCGTGGATTTCATTCATGACCTTTGCCCAGAGACGTTTGTGGAATTCACGGTCGCTCTCCGGAAACTCCGCGTGTGTATCATACGTTGCCCAGATGGCAGCGGTATAATATGGTGTAAAGCCTGCAAAGACGAGATCCTTGGCCTCATTCGTCGTACCGGTTTTTCCGGCTGCGTGCATATTGTCGAGGCGGGCGGCAACACCGGTACCTTTTTCCAGAACATCCTCCATGACATTGGTGAGGAGGGAGGCAGTGCTTGCCTTGAAGACCTGCGTTGCCTTGTTTTCTGTGTTGTCAATTAAAACATTTCCCTTGCTGTCGGTAACCTTTGTGTAGAACACCGGCTTGCGGTACTGGCCGCCGTCTGCGATTGCCGCGTAGGCTGCCGTCAGTTCGAGATCACTGACACCGTAGGTGATACCGCCGAGAGCCAGCGGCTGGATCACATCGTATTCCTCGGAGAGTTTGGAAAAAACCAAGCTTCTTCAGATAATCAAAGCCGACCTTCGGCGTAAGCTCGGTCAGTACCTTGACGGCCGGGATATTGATGGAATTGATGATCGCCTGGCGGACGGTAACATCACCATGGTAAGTAAGAATCCGAGTTCTGCAGCGGTGTGCCGTCACTGTAGTTGAACGGCTCATCCTTAATTACCGTAGCGAGTGTAATCTTTCCAAGGTCGAGCGCCGGTCCGTACGCGGAAAGAATCTTGAACGTGGAACCCGGCTGGGAATAATTATCGGTTGCGCGGTTTGAAGGTAAGACTTGCTGTTTTTTCGCCGCGTCCGCCGACGATGGCTTTCACGTAACCGGTGCGCTGGTCCATAACGGTCATGCACGCCTGCGGCTGCGGGGTGAAGCTGCTGCGCTCGGCAACAATCGTATCGCCCTCCTGCATGATAGCGGCTTTGTACTGGTCGATATAGCTCTGTGCCTCCTCCTGGGAGTCAAAGAGCAGATCGAAATTCGGATCGCTGTTGCGGAAGTAGAGCTGCAGCATCTCTTTGCTGTAGTTCTGTACCTCGCCGTCTGCCTGCTCTACGGTGAGCGCCCAGTCGAGACCGATCTGCGTGTTCGCCGGGAAGTTCTCCGGATTCTGGAATTCCGTATCGAGAATCGACTGCATGTAGGAATCCTGTGTGGTATAGATTTTGAGGCCGCCGCTGTAGACAACGTTCTTTGCCTGCACTTCGGTGTAGCCTTTCTGTACCATCAGATCGTTGATCAGGTTGGTGATGACTTCATCGATAAAGTAGGAGTACGGCGCGCTCTCCGCCTGGGACTGCGTGTGCATGGCGATGCGGTCGTAAACATTGTCGTTCATGGCAATGGTGTATTCTTCTTCGGTGATGTAGCCCTGCTCTTTCATGTTGTTCAGGATCTTGTCGCGGCGCTGCTGGTTTTTCTCCGGGTGGTTTTTCGGATTATATGCCGTCGGCGCCTTTGGAATTGCGGCAAGAACGGCGCATTCAGAGAGCGTCAGATCTTTTGCATCCTTTCCGAAATACGTCTGCGCTGCCGTCTGGACACCGTAGCAGCCGGAACCTAAGTTGATCGTATTCAGATAATTTTCCAGAATAACGTCTTTGGCGTTTTCACCCTCTGCGGTCAGTGTTTTTTCCAGCTTCAGCGCCAGGTACTGTTCCTGGATCTTCCGCTTGAAGCTCTGCATCCGCGTCTCTTCCATCCAGTCAGTGAAAACATTGTTTTTTAAGAGCTGCTGTGTGATCGTGCTGGCGCCCTCGGTAAAATGAAAGCCGTGGCTGACGCCGACAACGAAAGCACGGATGATACCGCTCGGATCGATGCCGTTGTGCTCATAAAAACGGGCATCCTCAACCGCGACGATCGCGTGCTGCATATCGAGCGGAATCTCCTCAATCGAAATCGAGACACGGTTTCCCTGAGCCCCGGTCAGCTTCTGTACCTGGTTGCCGTCAGCATCGTAGATAAACGACGCGTTGCCGAGCGGCATGATATTTGCCTCCGAGATATCAGGGGCACTGTCAATCACGCCGCGGACAGCGCCGATCACAAGCCCGGCACCGCAGACGAGAACGACAAGAAGAAGACAGAACGCGATGCGCAGCGCCGTCACGCCGGCCGTCTTTTCAATCTTTCCGTAATGGGACCGCAGATCTTCACGTTTGTCTTCCAGATGACTTTTTCCAAAGTGCATATAGAAAATCCTCCTTATGTCATGTTCCTGCAAAACTGATTCAGTTCAGTAATCAATGGTGTTCCTGCCCTGCAAAAAGCAGGGTATACTTATTTTTATTATACCAAACAAAGGGCTGGAATAAAAGTATTTCTGAAAAGAATGCTGATTTTTCAGAAATGATATGGTAAGATAGGTACATATTTGGGTGAAGGAGTAAGGACATATGATCGATCAGTTTCGGACGGTTTACCGGGGTGGAACCGGGGAAATCGTGGAGAAGAAATCACGTTTTATTGCGACGGTGCGTCTGGTGGAATCTGAGGAGGAGGCACTTTCCTGCCTGGAAGCTCTGCGGAAAAAATACTGGGATGCGCGGCATAACTGTTTTGTGTATATTATTGGAGAAAATCAGGAGACGGTGCGCTGCAGCGACGACGGGGAGCCTTCCGGCACGGCAGGGCGGCCGATGCTCGATGTGGTACAGGGAGCAGGCCTCCGCAATGTGCTTGTTGTGGTGACGCGGTATTTCGGCGGTACGCTGCTGGGAACGGGCGGCCTGGTGCGCGCGTACTCGCAGGCGGTGCAGGAGGGGCTGGCAAACAGTGTTCTGATTGACGAGATCTGCGGCGTGCGGCTGTTGATTGAGACGGATTACAACGGCATCGGTAAAATCCAGTATCTGCTCGGCCAGCGGGGGATTCCGATTCTGGAATCCGAGTACACCGATCAGGTGAAAATCCGCGTTCTCGTTCCGAAAACGGAGGTGGACCGTCTCTGCGCGGAGATTACCGAGGGGACGAACGGAAAGGCAAAACTGGAAAAAGAAGAGGAGCTGTACTTTGCGCAGAACGACGGAGAGCTGATCTTCGGGGATGAGCTGACGCAGTATAAGAATCTGGAGGCAGAAGAATTAGGATAAAGGAGGATGCGACATGAGGTTTCCGGAAAATCTGAAAAAGGGCGGAACGATCGGCTTTGTGGCACCATCGTTTGGATGCACAACAGAGCCATACAAGTCCGCGTTTGCAAATGCACAGAAAAAATGGAAAGAGATGGGATATCAGCTGGATCTTGGGCCAAACTGCTATGCAGAGCACGGCATCGGAATCAGCGCGGCACCGGAGGAGTGCGGAAAAGAGCTGACGGAATATTATGTCAGTGAGAAGAATGACTGTCTGATTTCCTGCGGCGGCGGAGAGCTGATGTGCGAGGATCTCGATTACGTGGATTTTGAAAAGATCAGAAAGGCACCGGCGAAATGGTATCTCGGCTATTCTGACAATACGCATTTTACGTATCTTCTGCCGACCATCTGCGATACGGCGGCTGTTTACGGTCCGTGTGCGAGTGATTTCGGCATGGAGCCGTGGCATAAATCCGTAGCGGATGCGTTTGGCGTACTGACGGGAGAAGTGCGTACCGTCCGCGGCTATGAGGGATGGGAAAGAGACGATGCGAAGGGCAGAAGCGAGGAAAATCCGTATCTGCCGTACCAGATTACAGAACCGCGCGTTCTGCGCCGCTTCCCGGATGCGGACAGTGCATTTGAGGGACGGCTCATCGGCGGCTGTCTCGACTGTCTCGTCAATATTCTTGGAACGAAGTACGACGGAACGGTTGATTTTGTGGAAAAATATAAAGAGGACGGTTTTGTCTGGTTTCTGGAAGCGTGCGATCTGAACGTCTTTGCGATCCGCCGCGCAATCTGGCAGATGGAGCACGCCGGCTGGTTCCAATATGTGAAAGGCTTTTTGATTGGCGCCCGCTGCAGTTCGGACAGAAATTCGGGGAACTCGACCAGTACCGCGCCGTGACGGATCTGCTTGGAAAATACAACGTGCCGATCGTGATGGATCTCGACATCGGACACCTTCATCCGGCGATGCCGCTGATCGTCGGAAGTTATGCGAAGGTGGCCGTGGAAGGAAATGAGATTGAAATTAAGATGGAGTGCCGTTAGAACGCTTTTGAAAAATATTTTCTCGAGCGGCAGGGCAGAGCCTGTGGGAAAATGTCTGCGCGCGTAGAAGAACTATCGGCGCATCCGGCAGATGCCGCGGAGCTTTTTGACATCGAGAATCGTGACCGTGCCGCGGGAGAGTGCGACGATGCCGTCTTTCTCGAACGACTTTAAGGTGCGGGAAACGACCTCTCTGGCACTGCCGAGGTTCCGCGCGATCTGTTCGTGCGTGGTGGAGAGCACCGGGGAACCGGTGCGGATGCGTTCATCCTCGAGATATCCGGCAAGGCGCTGGTCAAGCCGCGTAAAGAGGAGCTGGCCCATCGCCCACATGACTTCGGAAAAATGCTCCGTTGTTTCCCGGTAAATGTAGTTTTCAACGTAAATATTCTGATTCAACAGTCTGCGGAACGTGCTGGCCGGAGTGATGAGAACTTTCGTCTCCTCCTCGGCCTCAATCAGAATATCAAAGCTGATTTCCTGCATCGCACAGGAGGCAGACAGCGTGCAGACTTCGCCGGGACCGGTGGTAAACAGGGTAATTTCCCGCTGCTCGCCGGACTGGATAAAGATGCGGAGCTTGCCGGAGAGGACAAGCAGAACGCCGAGACAGTCATCGTCGCAGCTGTAGAGAAAATCGCCGCGCTGATACGTCGTCAGGACGGAAGAGAGCACGAGTGTCTGCTGTTCATCGGTGGTAAGCTTTGAATAAAAATGGATAATGC
>ENA-OQKC01000591-OQKC01000591.1-human-gut-metagenome-genome-assembly--contig:-NODE-591-length-15140-cov-3.974356_pt1 | contig 15140 bp, 13 predicted proteins | sample MGYA00242774_ERZ504790 | MGnify/ENA primary metagenome ERZ504790 (study PRJEB26092, sample SAMD00036419) | human gut metagenome | host: Homo sapiens | study: EMG produced TPA metagenomics assembly of...
CCAGAATTTACCTGTGTGGTCATGTTATGCCTCCTGTCTGTGGGCCGCAAAGCGGGTGCCTGCGGCACGGCCCTCGGCGATGTCATAGAGCAGTTACGGGGTGGGCGCCGTTCGCGATGACCATGTCAGCTCCGCTGGAGGTCACCATCCGGGCGGCCCGGAGTTTGGTGGACATTCCGCCGGTACCCAGCGCCGAACCGGCTCCGTCGGCCAGCGCCATCACCTCGGGCGTGATGTCCTCCACCAGCGGGATGAGCTTTGCGTCCGGGTGGGTGTGGGGGGTTGGCAGTGTAGAGGCCGTCGATGTCGCTCAGCAGCACCAGCAGATCAGCTTTGATGCAGCAGGTGACGATGGCGGCGAGGGTGTCATTGTCGCCGATGGAGGTGATCTCGTCGGTGGCAACGGTATCGTTCTCGTTGATGATGGGCAGTGCGCCCAGTTCCAGCAGACGGGTGAGGGTGTTCTGGATGTTCTCACGGCGGCTGGCGTGCTCGATGTCCACGCCGGTGAGCAAGATCTGCGCCACCGTGTGGTCGTAGGCGCTGAACAGCCGGTCGTAGGTGTACATCAGCTCACACTGACCCACGGCGGCACAAGCCTGCTTGGAGGACATATCGGTAGGGCGGGTGGAAAGCGACAGCTTGCCCACACCCATGCCGATGGCACCCGACGACACGAGGATGACCTCATGTCCGGCGTTCTTCAAATCGCTGAGCACTTTCACCAGCTCTTCGGTGTGGCGGATGTTCAGCCGCCCGGTGGAGTGGGCCAGTGTGGAGGTGCCGACTTTGACTACGATGCGCATAGATCAACCCTTTCCCATCTCTTTGGTCTTGTTGTAGGAGGCGATGACGGCGTCCATCACCGCGCCCCGCAGGCCCTTTTCTTCCAGCACCCGCACGCCCTGGATGGTGCTGCCGCCGGGGCTGCACACGGCGTCCTTGAGTGCGCCGGGGTGCTGGCCGCTCTCAAGCACCAGCTTCGCACTGCCCAGGACCATTTGGGCGGCGTACTCCTGCGCCTTGGCACGGGGCAGGCCGCAGGCCACGCCGCCGTCGGCCAGCGCCTCGATGAACTGGTACACCCAGGCCGGGCCGCAGCCGGACACGCAGCTGGCCGCGTCGATGAGGCCTTCCGGCACAGCATCCAGCCGCCCGGCGGGGGCCATCAGCTTCAGGAACTCGGCCTCTTCCTCGGCGGTGACGTTGGAGGTGCAGTACTGGATCATACCGGCCCCCACCGAAGCGGGCGTGTTGGGCATGATGCGGATGACGGGGCAGTCGCTGCCCGCCATCTCCTGAATGCGGGCGATGGACAGGCCCGCCGCCATGCTGCACAGCACGAAGCGGCCCGGCCGTTCGGCCAGCGTGAAGCGGAGCGGTGCCAGCAGCTCCTCCATCATCTGGGGCTTGACAGCCAAGAAGATGAGGTCGCAGCGGCCTGCCACCTCGTCGTTGATGGTGGTGTTGCAGCCCAGCTCAGCGGCCAGAGCCTCTGCCTTGGCGGCGGTGCGGTTGGCCAGCCAGACGTTCTGCGGGTCTGCCGCCTTGCAGACGGCCCGGGCGATGGCCCCGCCCATGTTGCCGCAGCCTAAGAATCCGATGGTATTCAGCATAAGAAAAACCTCTTTCCCAATCAAAAGAACAGGGGAGATGCCCCCTCTGTGTCTCCATTGTAAGCAGGGCCGGGGGAGAAATCAAGAGGAAAGCCGAAAAATGTCAAAGCTTTTCGGAAAGCTCCGGATAGACGCGCTGCGGCGGCGCAGGCTTTTTTGCTGTCCGAATCTTAAGAAAACATAAAAAGTTCATGAAAAAGTCGAAAAAGGTGCTTGCACCTGCACGGGCGGATGAGGTATCATAATAGATAGAAGTCGGAAAACTCCGCACAGAACGGGGCAAACGCGAAAGGATGGGCATTCTCGTGGCACAGACGACAAAACGCGCGCTGGAAGCATCGCTCAAAAAGCTGCTGCTCCGCAAGCCGCTGAATAAGATAACGATAAACGACATTACCGAGGACTGCGGCGTGAACCGCATGACCTTTTACTACCATTTCAAGGATATTTACGATTTGGTGGACTGGATCCTGGTGGAGGATGCCACAGAGGCACTGGAAGGCCATCAGGACTTTGAGACGTGGAGCGACGCCTTCCGCGATATGCTGGAAAAGGTGCAGGCCAACCGGGTGCTGGTGCTGAATGTCTACCGCTCCATCAGCCGGGAACAGGTGGAGCAGTACCTCTATAAAATGTTTGACCCTCTGCTGCGGATGTTTATAGAGCGTGAAAACATCCCGGTGCAGGAAGAGGACAAGCAGTTCATCATTGATTTTTATAAGTATGGCTTTGTGGGCATGGTGCTGGAATGGATACGCCGCGATATGAAGACCGAACCGGCCATCATGGCCGAACGGCTCAACACCATGATGCACGGGGATCTGAAGCGGGCGCTGCTGCGCTTCAGCACCGACGGCAGAGCATCAAGAATCGACGACTGATAAAAATTTGAACAAGCAGAGCAGGATGATAGAAAAACTATCACCCTGCTTTTGTTGTTTATAGAACCTTTGTCGGAAAAATGTTAAAGTATTGTCAAAACAAAGGGCCGGCAAAGACCCACACAAGGAGGCAGACTTTTATGAGTATCGCGTTGGAGCCGTTGAGCCATAAGGTACAGCGTACCGCTGTCGGAACGATGGTGGATGCGGCACTGGCTCATGTCAGAAAAGACCGTCAGAAGGCGTTTGCCGAGATGGTGGACGTCGCAAAGCAGTTCTATGGCGACTCGTTCAGCGAGGAGGCGTATGAGCACGCCCGCGCAGTGCTGACCGATGCGGACAGCAAGTGGTCAAAGCTCATCAACTGTGTGCTCGACCAGACCGCGCCCAGCGTGGCACGCACCACGGCGCTCAACCTTGGCTATGAGGCGTTCTTCCGGGGGACAAAGACCATCCGCGAGAACCGCACAAAGTACCACTGCAATATCCCGTGGCTGATCCTGTTCGACCCCACTTCGGCTTGCAATATGCACTGCGTGGGATGCTGGGCGGGCGAGTACGGCCACAAAAACAACCTCAGCTTTGAGGATATGGATAAGATCATCACCGAGGGCAAGGAGCTGGGGGTCTATCTCTATATGCTCACCGGCGGCGAGCCTCTGGTGCGGAAGGCGGATATTCTCCGTCTGGCAAAAAAGCACAACGACGTGCAGTTTGCGATCTACACGAACTCGACCCTCATCGATGAGCCGTTCTGTGAAGAGGTCGTAAAACTGGGCAATATCGCCTTCATGCTCTCGATCGAGGGAACTCCCTCTACCAATGATGCCCGGCGGGGCGACGGCCACTATGCCGCTGTCATGAATGCGATGGACTTGCTCAAGGCCCACGGGATCCTTTTTGGCACCTCCATCTGCTATACCAGAGACAATCTCGAAGCCGTCACCAGCGACCACTTTATGCGGATGCTCTGCAACAAGGGCGCGCACTTCGGGTTCTACTTCCACTATATGCCGGTAGGCAACGAGGCCGCGCCGGAGCTGATGCCCACGCCTGCTCAGCGCAAGTACATGATCGAGCGCATCCGGTATCTTCGCTCCGAAAAGAGTGATATTCCGTTCTATCCGATGGACTTCCAGAACGATGGCGAGTTTGTGGGCGGATGCATCGCAGGCGGACGAAACTATTTCCATATCAACTCGGCGGGCGATGCAGAGCCGTGCGTCTTCATCCACTATTCCAACGCCAACATCCACGACAGCAGCATCCTCGATATTCTCCGCAGCCCGCTCTTCATGGCCTACCACAACGGCCAGCCCTTCAATAAAAACCACCTGCGTCCCTGCCCGATGCTGGAAAACCCCGAGCTTCTGCGCCAGATGGTGCATGACACCAGCGCTCACAGCACCGACTTGCAGTCGCCCGAGAGCGTAGACCATCTCTGCGACAAATGCGGTGCGTATGCGGCCGACTGGCAGCCTGTGGCCGACGAGATCTGGTCGCACGTCACCCTCAGGGAGAGCCGGTACGAGAATTACAAGGATTGGGAACCGGCGCATTCCACTGCTCACGCGAAATGACGTTATCGGTCTTTCAAGGATAAAATTGCGCAAGAAAACGCCCCATCTTCACCGGCTGAGGCAGGCCGGGGGATGGGGGCTTTATCCTGTTATTTTATTCTTCGCCGGGATCAATATCGATTTCGGTTTCCGTTCCTTCATCTTCCACAGGTGCGGGAGCCGGGTCGCCGGGATCGCCGAACTCGTCGTGGTAGACGGTCATCTGGTCGAGCTGGCCGTTGCGGCGCAGGCCGTGGAAGACCAGCTTCTTGATGACGTCATAGATGACGGCAAACAGCGGCACGCCCACGATCATGCCCGCGAAGCCCCACAGACCGCCGAACAGCAGGATGGAGAAGAGCACCCAGAAGCTCGAAAGGCCGGTGGTGTTGCCCAGGATCTTCGGGCCGATGACGTTGCCGTCCAGCTGCTGGAGCACCAGAACGAAGAGCACGAACCAGAGGGCCTTGATGGGACTCTGGATGAGGATGAGCAGCGTTGCAGGCACGGCACCGATGAAGGGACCGAAGAAGGGGATGACGTTGGTGACGCCGATGATGACCGACACCAGCAGGGCGCTGGGGAACTTGAAGATCAGGCAGGCGATATAGCACAGAACGCCGATGATGGCAGAATCCAGGATCTTGCCGTTGATGAAGCCGCCGAACATCTTGTCTGCGTAGAGGACTTCCTCCTGGATGAGCTGCGCCCAGTGGGCTTGACGACACTGTAGAGGATCATTTTGGCCTGTTTGATGAACTTTTTGCGGCTGGCCAGCAGGTAAACGGCGACGATAAGGCCGATGAGCAGGTTCTTGAACCAGGTCACCACATTCATGACGCCGACGCCCACACCGCTCAGGATGCCTTGTATATTCTGCAGCGAGGGGAGCAGGGTGGTGCGCAGAGTGGTCAGGTTGTCAGCAATGGCATCGTAGGCATTGTTGAAATAGCCCATCAGTGTCTCATTATCCAAGAAGACTTCCTGTGTGTTCACCCACCGCATGAACCGGGTGATGCTGGTCTGCGCGGTGTAGTAGAGGGAGGTGACGCTTGTGATGAGCTGCGGCACCACCATCATCACGAGGGCGTAGACCACCAGCACACCGAACAGCAGCGTCGCCGCAATGGCAAGCATATTGGCCATGCTGTGGAGCTTTTCGGGGAAGATGCGGTGCAAAAAGCCCTCAATGGTGTTGCACACCGGCTTGAGCAGATAGGCGATGACGGCACCGTAGATGAAGGGCATCAGGATGCCGGTCACCTTGGAGACCGCGTCACCGAACCCGTCGAAGCGGTAGATGAAGAAGAAGAACAGGATGCTTAGACTTATCGCACCAAAGCCCGCGAGCATTCCGTAGAGATAGGGCTTGATGTGCGGCTTTTTGTCCATCATGTGTGACTCCATTCCTGCCGCAGACGGCAGGAGCCGGTACGGCGATGTTTAGATTTTGTTGCTGCGGCGCCAGATGTGCATCTTCTCGGCCTCTTTGATAAGCTCCTCGCGGAAGTCGGGGTGTGCCACATTGATGAGGGCTTCGGCCTTCTCCCAGGTGGTCAGACCCTTGAGGTTGACGCAGCCGTATTCGGTGCAGAGGTAATGCAGATTGGCACGGGTATCGGTGATGATGCTGCCATTTTCCAGCGTGGGACGGATGCGGCTCTCGAGCTGACCGGTCTTCTTATTAAAGAAGGTAGAGGACAGGCAGATGAAGCTCTTGCCACCCTTGGAAAGGTATGCGCCCAGCACGAAGTCCAGCTGGCCGCCTGCACCGGAAATGTGCTTGACGCCGGCGCTCTCTGCATTCGCCTGGCCGAACAGGTCGATGTCCACCGCATTGTTGATGGAGATGAAGTTGTCCAGCGCGGAGATGCTGCGGATGTCGTTGGTGTAATCGACGGAGCAGACATACACTCGGGGTTGTTGTTGAGGTAGTCGTACATCTTCTGGGTGCCGGCACCGAAGGCGTAGACCTGACGGCCCTTGTCCAGCTGCTTGTGCGCGCCGGTGATCTTGCCGGCCTTGGCGATATCCACGAAAGCGTCAACATACATCTCGGTGTGGACGCCCAGGTCCTTCAAATCGCTCTGGGCGATGAGGCTGCCGATGGCGTTGGGCATACCGCCGATGCCCAGCTGCAGGCAGGCACCGTCGGGGATCTGCGGCACGACGAGGTTTGCGACCTTCAAATCGACCTCGGAAGCGGGGCCGGCAGCGGCCATCTGGCCGATGGGCGGATTGTCGCCCTCCACGATGCCGGTGACCTGGGAGACATGGACACAGTTCTCCATACCGCCGAGGCAGCGGGGCATATTGGTGTTGACCTCCACGACGATCTTCCTGGCCTTCTCACAGACGGCACCCAGATGGGAAGTGCTGGGGCCGAAGTTGAAGTAGCCGTGCTCGTCCATCGGAGTCACCTGGAAGACGGCGATGTCCAGCGGGTCGGGACTCTCGCGGTAGTAGCGGGGCAGCTCCGAATAGCGGATGGGGGAGTAGAACGAGAAGCCCTGTGCGATGGCTTTGCGCTCGATGCCGCCCATGTGCCAGCTGTTCCAGGTCATGTGGGCAGCGGGGTCGTCGATCTGGAAGATCTCAGGCACCCACATCAGGATGCCGCCGCGGAAATTGACGTTCTCCAGTTCGGGCAGGCGCTTGGCAAGGGCGGCGTCCACGGCCACGGGGGTGTTGACACACCAGCCGTAATCCACCCAGTCGCCGCTCTTGACCAGAGAAGCAGCCTGCTCGGCAGTCATCTTTTTCTGGGCATACATTTCCATGAAATCCATTATAAACCATCCTCTCCTTTAAGAACATAAAAGAATTGTAAATTTATTATTTACAATTCTACGGGACAAAATCTTAGCCGGAAATTTACCGTTTCTTCCCAGTCCGGACACTGTCTTATCACACCCCGGCGGTATCCTTGGGGTCGGCAGGGCAGGAGCTTCCGGCAGCGGCACATCTGTACAGCTTAGTTATAACATTAACAAACATGATAATCAAGCCCTCTTCCACGAAAAAATGCCTTGCAGGACAACTTGACTAAAATTCTTAGGTATTTGTGGTGATTGTTTGGTGTAGCAAAAACAATTTTTTTCGAAAAAGTACTTGATAAAATTTTGACGATATGGTTTACTAAGGGTGTACCAAGACGATGCGCCCCAGTGCAACGTTAATTGACTAAAAATTAACGATATTGCGGTGGCGATGCGGCCTGATACTTGAAGCAGAAACTGAAAAGTGCTATCATGGCAACACCAAATGCGCTTTTCCAAAGCGCGCAAATAAAGGAGACCATACCGATGGCAACAGCAGTTTACCCCGGGTCCTTCGACCCGGTCACGAGAGGACATCTCGACATCATCAAGCGGGCTGCAAAGATAAACGACCAGCTCATTGTAGCAGTGCTCATCAACAGCGCAAAGAACCCTCTGTTCACCGTAGAAGAACGGGTGGCGCTGCTGCAGGAGTGCTGCAAGGACATCCCGAATGTGACGGTGGAGAGCTTCGACGGCCTGACCGTGGAGTTCGCCAAGAAGCGCCACGCTTCGGTGATGGTGCGGGGTCTGCGGGCGGTGACGGATTTCGAAAACGAGATACAGCTTGCCCAGACGAACCACGCGCTGATGCCCGGCATCGAGACGATGTTCCTTGCCACCAGCATCAAGTGGAGCTACCTTTCCTCCACCATCGTCAAGGAGGCCGCCCGCTACGGCAGCAACATCTCCAAGTTCGTGACGCCCAACGTAGAGGATGCCATCCACGCCAAAGTGGAGCAGTTCCGGGCGGAAGGAAAGACGCTCTGATACCTTTTATAACGCAGAAAGGCCCTCGGGCCTTTTGATAAATAGTTTTGCGAAACCCCGAAACATATAAATTCAGGAGGCTATTAACATGAAGAAAATCGTTATCGCATCTGCTTGCCGTACCGCTATTGGTAAGTTTGGCGGCACCCTGGCAAACGTCCCTGCTGCAGAGCTGGGCTCCATCGTCATCAAGGAGGCCCTGGACCGTGCTAACGTGAAACCCGAGCAGGTCGATCATGTTTACATGGGCTGCGTCATCCAGGCTGGTCTGGGCCAGAACGTCGCTCGTCAGGCTTCCTTGAAGGCTGGCCTGCCCATCGAGACTCCTGCCGTCACCGTCAACGTGGTCTGCGGCTCCGGTCTGAACTGCGTGAACATGGCCGCTCAGATGATCGAGGCCGGCGATGCTGACATCGTGGTCGCAGGCGGTATGGAGAACATGGATATGGCTCCCTTCGCACTGCAGAAGGCTCGCTACGGCTACCGCATGGGCGCTCCCATGGGCAAGAGCGAGATCGTGGATACCATGGTCAACGATGCTCTGTGGGATGCCTGCGGCTTCAACAAGCACATGGGCATGACCGCTGAGAACGTCTGCACCAACGAGACCTATCAGAAGAAGTACGGCTACAGCCCCATCACCCGCGAGATGCTGGACGAGTTCGCTTACAACAGCCAGCTGAAGGCTGACAAGGCCATCAAGGACGGCGCTTTCAAGGATGAGATCGTTCCGGTTGTCATCAAGGGCAAGAAGGGCGATACCGTGTTCGATACCGATGAAGGCCCCCGTCTGAGCGCTCCCGAAGTGCTGGCAAAGCTGAAGCCCGCCTTCACCAAGGACGGCATCGTCACCGCTGCAAACTCCTCCGCCATCAACGATGGCGCAGCTGCTCTGGTCATCATGAGCGAAGAGAAGGCCAAGGAGCTGGGCGTGAAGCCTCTGGCTACCTGGGTCGCAGGTGCTCTGGCAGGCGTCGAGCCTGAGGTCATGGGCCTTGGCCCCATCGCTGCTACCAAGAAGGTCATGGCTAAGACCGGCCTGACCGTTGCTGATATGGACCTGGTCGAGGCCAACGAGGCATTCGCAGCACAGTCCATCGCAGTCGGCGAGGCTCTGGGCTTCGATAAGGACAAGCTGAACGTCAACGGCGGCGCGATCGCTCTGGGCCACCCGGTCGGCGCTTCCGGTGCTCGTATCCTCGTCACCCTGCTGTACGCTATGAAGCATCGTGGTGCTCACAAGGGTCTGGCTACCCTGTGCATTGGCGGCGGCATGGGCTGCGCAACCATCGTCGAGATGGACTGATCTCCCTTTGAAGGGTCGCTCCGGATATTGATACAGCCCGGACAGTGGGCGAGACCGGAGACTTGCCCCTTGTCCGGGGCTGTTTTGAATAAGATATAACCTGAATGGAGGTTTTCACAATGGCATTTGTAAAAACCGAGGTGCAGGGCGCAGTCGAGATCATCACCATCGACCGCCCGAAGGCACTGAACGCCCTGAACCCCGAAGTCCTGGCAGATCTGAAGGCTGCTTTTGAGGCAGTTGACCAGTCCGCCATCCGCTGCATCGTCCTGACCGGCGAAGGCGACAAGAGCTTCGTGGCAGGCGCTGACATCGGCTCCATGAGCACCATGACCAAGGCCGAGGGCGAGGCTTTCGGCAAACTGGGCAATGATGTGTTCCTGATGATCGAGAGCTTCCCCATCCCCGTCATCGCAGCCGTCAACGGCTTTGCACTGGGCGGCGGCAATGAGCTGGCTATGAGCTGCGACATCCGCATCTGCTCCGACAACGCTGTGTTTGGTCAGCCGGAAGTCGGTCTGGGCATCACCCCGGGCTTCGGCGGCACCCAGCGTCTGGCTCGTCTGGTCGGCATGGGCATGGCAAAGCAGCTGGTCTACTCTGCACTGAACATCAAGGCTGACGAGGCTTATCGCATCGGCCTGGTCAACGCAGTGTATCCGCAGGCTGAGCTGATGGAGAATGTCCTGAAGCTGGCCAACAAGATCGCCAAGAACGCTCCCATCGCCGTGCGCAACTGCAAGAAGGCGATCGACGACGGCATCAGCCTCCCCATCGAGAAGGCTGTCGAAGTCGAAGAGAAGCTGTTCGGCGGCTGCTTCGAGACTCATGACCAGAAGGAAGGCATGGCCTGCTTCCTGTCCCGTGAGAAACCGAAGCCCAAGGCAGTGTTCACGAACAACTAAACGAAACCATAACGCCTCTGCAGCGCCTCCCCGGAAAGGGGAGGCACGGAGAGGCACTACATTCAGAAGATATAATAAAGGAGAGATTTCCCATGAAGATCGGTGTTATCGGTGCTGGCACTATGGGCCAGGGCATCGCAAAGGCATTTGCTCAGGTCGAGGGCAACACGGTTGCTCTGTGTGACATCAAGCAGGAGTGGGCCGAGAATGGTCTGGCAAAGATCAAGAAGGGCTATGAGAAGCTGGTCGCTAAGGGCAAGATGACGCAGGAGAAGGCTGATGCTATCGTCGCTGCCATCACCCCGGGCCTGAAGGAAGACCTGTGCGCTGACTGCGACCTCGTCGTTGAGGCTGCTTTCGAGGATATGAAGGTCAAGCAGACCACTTTCGGCGAGCTGGATAAGATCTGCAAGCCCGAGTGCATCTTCGCTTCCAACACCTCTTCTCTGTCTATCACCGAGATCGGCAAGGGCCTGAGCCGTCCCATGATCGGTATGCACTTCTTCAACCCCGCAGACCGCATGAAGCTCATCGAGGTCATCGCTGGCTGCAACACTCCCGCTGAGACTGTCGAGAAGATCAAGGAGATCTCTGTTGCCATCGGCAAGAGCCCCGTTCAGGTCAACGAGGCTGCCGGCTTCGTCGTCAACCGCATCCTGATCCCGATGATCAACGAGGCTGCCTTCATCAAGATGGAGGGCGTTTCCAACATCGCCGGCATCGACACCGCTATGAAGCTGGGTGCCAACCACCCGATGGGTCCCCTGGAGCTGGGCGACTTCATCGGCCTGGACATCTGCCTCGCCATTATGGACGTCCTGTACAAGGAGACCGGCGACAGCAAGTATCGTGCATGCCCGCTCATCCGTAAGATGGTCCGCGGCGGCAACCTGGGCTGCAAGTCTGGCAAGGGCTTCTACGTTTACAACGCAGACCGCACCAAGACCCCTGTCGACGAGCTGTAAATTAGTTTGAAATTTCTCTCGGTCGTCCCGAAGAAAACGGCCGGGAGGAATTTGTTTGCACAGGACATGAGTGTAGCTGCCCTGTGCTGAAAGAAAAACATCCGTTAGGAGGATATAGCGATGGATTTTACTCTGTCCAAGCAGCAGCAGATGGTGCAGAAGATGTACCGCGAGTTTGCTGAAAACGAAGTCAAGCCTCTGGCAAAGAAAGTCGATGCCGAAGAGTATTTCCCCAAGGAGACCGTCGAGAAGATGGGCAAGCTGGGTATGATGGGCATTTACTTCCCCACCTCCGTTGGCGGTGCAGGCGGCGACGTCCTGTCCTACGTCATGGCTGTTGAGGAGCTGAGCAAGGTCTGCGGCACCACTGGTGTTATCGTTTCCGCACACACCAGTCTGTGTGCAGCACCTATTTATGAGAACGGCACTCCCGAGCAGAAGGAAAAGTACCTGCCCAAGCTGTGCAGCGGCGAGTGGCTGGGTGCTTTCGGTCTGACCGAGCCGGGCGCTGGTACTGACGCTCAGGGCCAGCAGACCACTGCTGTGGAAGATGGCGATTACTGGGTGCTGAACGGCTCCAAGATCTTCATCACCAACGCAGGCTACGCTGACGTGTTCATCGTCATCGCTGTTACCGATAAGGTCCTCGACAAGAAGGGCCGTCCCACCAAGCTGTGCTCCGCCTTCATCGTGGAGCGTACCGACCCGGGCTTCTCCGTCGGCAAGGCTGAGGATAAGATGGGCATCCGTGGTTCTTCTACCTGCGAGCTGATCTTTGAGGACTGCCGCATCCCGAAGGACCGTATGCTGGGCGTGCGCGGCAAGGGCTTCCAGCTGGCTATGGCTACTCTGGACGGCGGCCGTATCGGTATCGCTTCCCAGGCTCTGGGCATCGCCGAGGGCGCTCTGCAGGAGACCGTCGCTTACGTCAAGGAGCGCAAGCAGTTCGGCCGCAGCATCTCCGCTTTCCAGAACACCCAGTTCGAGCTGGCCGAGATGAAGGCCCGTATCGAGGCTGCCAAGTATCTGGTCTACGCTGCCGCTCTGAAGAAGCAGGAAGCTATGAATGGCGCAAAGGTCCGCTACAGCGTCGAGGCTGCTCAGGCTAAGCTCATCGCAGCCCGCACCGCAAGCGACGTGACCCGCCGCTGCCTGCAGCTGTTCGGTGGCTACGGCTACACCCGTGACTACCCCATCGAGCGCATGATGCGTGATGCCAAGATCACTGAGATCTACGAGGGCACCAGCGAAGTGCAGATGATGGTCATTTCCGGCGCGCTGCTGAAGTAAGGGAGGCAAGATTTACAATGAAAGCAATCGTTTGTGTAAAGCAGGTTCCTGATACCTCCGGTAAGGTGGCTGTCAAGGCGGATGGTACTCTGGACCGTGCCTCTATGGCAACCATCACCAACCCCGATGACCTGAACGCTCTGGAGGCCGCTCTGAAGCTGAAGGACGAGACCGGCTGCGAAGTCGTTGTCGTCACCATGGGTCCCCCGCCGGCCGAGGGCATGCTCCGTGAGCTGCTGGCCCGCGGCGCTGATAAGGCTGTTCTGGTCTCCGGCCGTGAGTTCGGTGGTTCTGATACCTTCGCGACCAGCCAGATCCTCGCTGCCGCGGTCAATAAGATCGGTGTCGGCCCCGAGGACGTCGTGTTCTGCGGCCGTCAGGCAATCGACGGTGATACCGCACAGGTCGGTCCTCAGATCGCTGAGAAGCTGCACCTGCCTCAGGTGACCTATGTTGCTGACATCCAGAAGGATGGCAACAGCCTCACGGTCAAGCGTATGCTGGAAGACGGCTACATGATGGTCAAGGTGCAGACTCCCTGCCTGCTGACCTGCATCAAGGAGCTGAATCAGCCCCGCTACATGAGCGTCAACGGCATCTTCACCTGCTACGACAAGCCGATGGAAGTGTTCGATTACAACGCTCTGAAGGACGATCCGCTGATCGAGGTCGATACCATCGGTCTGAAGGGTTCTCCGACGAACGTCTTCAAGTCCTTCACTCCTCCGCAGAAGGGCGCAGGCACTATGCTGACTGGCGACGATACCGCTGCACAGCTGGCTGGTATCCTGGCCAAGAAGCACCTGATCTGATGAAAGGAGCATAGGATTACAATGGCTGATTTTAACGAATACAAGGGCGTCTGGGTCTTCTGCGAGCAGCGCCAGGGCGCACTGATGTCCACTGATTTTGAGCTGGTCAGCGAGGCCCGCAAGCTGGCTGATGAGCTGGGCTGCGAAGTCACCGGCCTGCTGCTGGGCGACAACGTCGAAGGCATTGCAAAAGAGCTGGGTGGCTATGGTGCCGATAAGGTCATGGTCTGCGACAGCCCGCTGCTGAAGGATTACACCACTGACGCATACGCCAAGGTCGTCTGCGACATGGTCAACGAGTACAAGCCTGAGGTCCTGCTGATCGGTGCTACCAACATCGGCCGCGACCTTGGCCCCCGGTGCGCAGCTCGTCTGCACACCGGCCTGACCGCTGATGCTACCCATCTGGACATCGACACTGCAAAGTATGTCGAGTTCCTGAAGGAGAGCTCCACCATCGACCTGTCCAAGCAGAAGTTCGATTACGAGGACCGCAACCTGAAGATGACCCGTCCTGCTTTTGGCGGCCATCTGATGGCTACCATCATCTGCCCCCGTTTCCGTCCTCAGATGTCTACCGTCCGTCCCGGCGTCATGAAGAAGGCTCCCTTCGATCAGGCCAAGGCCGATGCCTGCCAGATCGTGAAGCCCGCATTCAGCCTGACCGCTGACGACATCAAGACCGAGGTCCTGAGCGTTGAGAAGGCAGCTGAGAAGCTGGTCGACCTCATCGGTGCAGACGTCATCGTCTCTGTTGGCCGTGGTATCAGCAAGGACGTCAACAAGGGCATCGAGCTGGCTGAGCAGCTGGCTGCAGCTCTGGGCGGCGGCGTTGTTGGTGCATCCCGTGCCGTCACCGATGCCGGCTGGATGACCGCTGACCATCAGGTCGGTCAGACCGGTAAGACCGTCCATCCCAAGATCTATGTGGCTCTGGGCATCTCCGGCGCTATCCAGCACACCGCAGGTATGCAGGATTCCGAGTGCATCATCGCCGTCAACAAGAATGAGTCCGCCCCCATCTTCGGTGTGGCTGACTACGGCATCGTGGGCGACCTGTTCAAGGTCGTTCCCGAACTCATCAAGCAGGTCGAGGCAGCAAAGGCTGCTCAGTGATCAGCTGAGAAATAAGGTCCGGGAGGGCAGCTCGAGAGAGCTGCCCTCTTTTTGCATTTTACTTTTATAAATATAAATAAGAAAGAAAACTCTATGATTTTCCCATTGACAGGAAAGAAGAAATATGGTATATTCTACCCAGAGAGATGAAGGTGCTCAGGCACTGGAAAATCACTTGAATGTGATCGACTCAAAAAAGAGTTTGCGAATAGAATATTTAGCAAAGCAGTTGAAAAGCTGTGACGCAAAGCTAAAGGGCCTGTAAAATGGTAGCCAGTTGCATTTTTAAGGAATTGCCTTTACTTTGTTTTTGAGTATCGTGATTCCTTTTTTAGTCGCCGGAACAGTTCATGTGATGATGTCTCTCGAACCCCCACAGATGAGCAGGAAACATCTGTGGGGTTTTTTATTTTTGTCTACGGCGTCGGGCCGCCTTTCACGAAGAATCCAAGATGATGAAGCGGATTTGAGTCAGCACGAAAAAACCTGAAAAAGCTTGCAAAAAAGTGTTGACATCCGGCCCGGCGTATGGTATTATACTTGAGCGCCAAGCGCCGAGACAAAAGAATGACTTCCGAGTCCCGGCTGGAAGTAAAGCGAAAAGAACCAATAGACGTCCGAAAGTTCCGGCCAGCGCCGAGAAACCGAGAACGCTCCAAGTTCGATAAGAAACGAAAAACTTCGAAAAAAGAGCTTGACAAAAAATCACTTCCGTGATAAAATAATCAAGTCCTCAGCCGCATGGCTGAGGACTTGCAGGACCTTGAAAATTGAACAATATCGAAAAACTTGTAACGGAACCTATTTTCGTGTTGGAAAAACACGTTAAACAATTCCAAACAAAGTAATTCACACAGGACGCAAGCGATTGCGTGCTGAGC
>ENA-OQKC01000596-OQKC01000596.1-human-gut-metagenome-genome-assembly--contig:-NODE-596-length-15079-cov-2.786517_pt1 | contig 15079 bp, 10 predicted proteins | sample MGYA00242774_ERZ504790 | MGnify/ENA primary metagenome ERZ504790 (study PRJEB26092, sample SAMD00036419) | human gut metagenome | host: Homo sapiens | study: EMG produced TPA metagenomics assembly of...
GCGATCGTGGCCATTTTGATCGTGCAGGCGTATTGTGATCTGTCTTTGCCTGCATATACTTCGGACATCGTCAATGTGGGAATCCAACAAGGCGGAGTTGAAGATCATATACCGGATGCGATTTCCGCGGAAGATATGGAGACACTTTTGCTTTTTACTTCTGAAAAAGACGGAAAAACTGTTTTGTCGGCATATGAAAAAAGATAGACAAAACATATGAAGAACAGGCTTATGTCTTAAAAGATACTGTAAAAGAAGATACGGATAGGACGGAAAAATTAAGCGGTATTCTGGCAGCGCCTATGATGATGGCGGCAGGATTTGAATCAGGAAGCGATATGACCGCAGATATCGAAGAACAGTTGAAAGCACAGCTTCCTCCGGAAATGATATCGGAAGATATGACGGTTTTGGATATTTTGAAAATGATGCCGCAGGAGCAGAAACAGGCATTTGTATCGGAGATAGAAAAAAAGACGGAAGAACTTCCTGATACGATCACAGAGCAGGCTGCCGTAAATTATGTAAAAGAAGCTTATGCAGATCTCGGTATCGATATGGATGAATTGCAGTTTCGCTATCTGTTTTCAACAGGAGCAAAAATGATCGGTCTTGCATTTCTCGGAATGGCGGCAAGCGTTCTTGTCGGATTTCTTGCATCCCGCGTCGGAGCGGCGGCAGGACGCGATCTAAGAGGAAGAGTGTTTAAGAAAGTCGTAGGATATTCAAGCAATGAGTTCGATCATTTTTCCACGGCGTCTTTGATCACGAGAAGTACAAACGATATCCAACAAGTACAGTTTATTATCGTGATGCTGCTTAGAATTGTACTTTATGCGCCGATTCTTGCGATCGGAGGCATTGTGCAGGTATTTCAGACAAATGTTTCAATGTCCTGGATCATCGGTCTGGCAGTTGTTTTGATCGCTTTAGTCGTTTTGGTTTTGTTTGCGGTTGCAATGCCGAAATTTAAGAGCCTGCAGAAATTAGTTGATAAAGTGAACCTTGTTATGAGAGAAATATTGACCGGACTTCCTGTGATCAGGGCGTTTAGTACAGAGAAGCATGAGGAAAAGCGGTTTGACAAAGCAAATATGGATCTGATGAAAACAAATCTGTTCGTAAATCGCGCGATGACGTTTATGATGCCGATCATGATGCTTATTATGAACGGGATCTCGGTTTTGATCATGTGGTCCGGTGCAAAAGGAATCAACGACGGACAGATGCAGGTCGGAGATATGATGGCGTTTATCCAGTATACGATGCAGATTATTATGGGATTCCTTATGATATGCATGTTGTCGGTTATGCTTCCAAGAGCGGCTGTTGCGGCAGATCGTGTGGATGAGGTTCTGTCCAGCAGGACGGTGATCCATGATCCGAAAACACCGAAAAAATTTGAAGAAAAACAAAAAGGTGTGCTCACATTCGACCATGTTTCTTTCAAATATCCGGGTGCGGATGAAAATGTTCTTGAAGATATTACATTTACGGCAAAACCAGGAGAAACGACAGCGATTATCGGAAGTACCGGAAGCGGAAAATCAACGCTTGTCAATCTGATCTCCCGGTTTTATGATGTGACGGACGGAAGTATCCGTTTGGATGGAACAGATATTCGTGAAGTGACACAGCATGATTTGAGAGATAAACTTGGGTATGTTCCTCAGAAAGGACTGTTGTTCTCAGGTGATATCGCATCGAATATTATGTTCGGGAATCCGGAAGGCGGCGGGCAGGAGATGAAAGAAGCTGCGCAGATAGCGCAGGCAACAGAGTTTATCGAAGCAAAGCCGAACAAATATGAAAGTCCTATTTCGCAGGGCGGATCGAATGTGTCCGGAGGCCAGAAACAGAGACTTTCAATCGCAAGGGCGATCGCAAAACGACCGGAAGTGTTTATTTTTGACGACAGTTTTTCGGCGCTTGACTTCAAGACAGACGTTGCTCTACGGAAAGCTTTGAAAAAGCGGACGAAAGAAAGTACGGTGCTGATCGTGGCACAGCGAATCAGTACGATTTTAAATGCAGAACAGATCATTGTACTTGATGATGGAAAGATTGCAGGAATCGGTACACATAAAGAGCTTCTTAGAAACTGTGAAGTTTACAAACAGATTGCGGCATCCCAGTTGTCTGAAAAAGAACTTCAAGACGGAATGCAAAGTGAAGACAGAAAAACGGAAGATATAAAAAGTGAAACGATAAAAACAGAAGAAAGAAAAGAAGCAATCAGTGCAAAAACAGCGGAACAGGAGGTGAGAAGCGATGTCTAGGCACGGAATGAAAGGTCCTCATGGAGGAATGCGAGGAGGAGCAAAAGCAAAGGATTTTAAAGGCTCGCTTAAAAAACTTGTAAAATATATGAGCGTATATAAAGTGCAGATGCTTTTTGTCGCTGTTTTCGCAGTATGCGGAACGGTATTTAACATTGTCGGACCGAAAATATTAGGTAAGGCTACAACAGAGATTTTTAACGGGCTTGTCAGTAAAGTATCGGGCGGATCGGGAATGGATTTCGGAAAAATCGGACAGATCCTTCTTATTACTCTCGGTCTGTATGTAGTCAGCGCGCTTTGTTCCTTTATTCAGGGAATGATTATGACCGGAATCTCACAGAAAACGACGTACCGATTGAGAAAAGATATTACGGAAAAGGTCAATCGGATGCCGATGGATTATTTTGATACGAAGCCTGTCGGAGAGGTGCTCTCCCGTGTGACAAATGATGTAGATACTCTCGGACAGAGTTTGAACCAAAGCGCGACGCAGCTTATTACTTCTGTGACGACTCTGATAGGAGTTCTCGTTATGATGCTTTCGATCAGTCCGCTTATGACGGTTGTGGCGCTGTTGATCCTGCCGATTTCCGTTGGCCTGATCTCATTCGTTATGAAACATTCGCAGAAATATTTCAGCGGACAGCAGGAATATCTCGGAAATGTAAACGGTCAGGTCGAGGAAGTGTACAGCGGACACAACGTGATCAAGGCATTTAACAAAGAAGACGATGTGATCCGTGAATTTGACCGGACAAATGATAAATTGTATGAATCTGCATGGAAATCCCAGTTTTTCTCTGGAATGATGATGCCGGTCATGCAGTTTGTAGGGAACTTAGGTTATGTAGGAGTAGCGATACTCGGAGGTTTTCTGGCGATTAAAAAGACAATAGAAGTCGGAGATATCCAGTCATTTATTCAGTATGTGAGAAACTTTACACAGCCGATCCAACAAGTTGCTCAGGTGACAAACATGCTTCAGCTTGCGGCGGCATCATCGGAGCGGGTGTTTGAATTCCTCGAAGAAAAGGAAGAAGATCAGACGGTTGAACACCCTGTTTCGGTAGAAGGACTTCACGGAAATGTACAGTTTGAAAATGTTCATTTCGGATACAATCCGGAAAAGATCATCATTAACGATTTCTCTGCAAATGTAAAAGAAGGTCAGAAAATCGCAATCGTCGGTCCTACAGGAGCCGGAAAAACAACGATGATCAAACTGCTCATGCGCTTTTATGATGTAAACAGCGGTTCGATCAAGATCGACGGCCATGACGTAAGAGACTTCAACAGAAGCGAACTAAGAGAAATGTTCGGAATGGTACTTCAAGATACATGGCTCTTCCACGGAACGATCATGGATAACATCCGTTACGGAAAACTCGACGCAACAGAGGAAGAAGTTATACAGGCAGCAAAAGCAGCACATGTTCACCGTTTCGTCCAGACACTTCCGGGAGGCTATCAGATGGAAATCAATGAAGAAGCAACAAACATCTCACAAGGACAAAAACAGCTTCTCACGATCGCAAGAGCAATACTTGCAGATCCGAAGATCCTCATTCTTGACGAAGCGACAAGTTCCGTCGATACAAGAACAGAAGTAAGAATCCAAAAAGCAATGGATAATTTGATGAAAGGCAGAACAAGTTTCGTTATCGCCCATAGATTATCGACAATCCGAGACGCAGATCTCATTCTCGTTATGAAAGACGGCGATATCATCGAACAAGGAACACACACACAACTCCTCGCCCAAAACGGCTTCTACGCCGAACTATACAATTCACAGTTTGAATCAACAGATCAGACCTGCGCATAAAAAAGAGGACTCCGCAGCGTAAGCTTGCTTACAAGGTGCGGAGTCCTCTTTTTTAAGCATAGGGCGGACGCCCGTCAGTGAGATGAAGAGCGAAGCGATGAAATCGAACTGAGGTCTGATCGGACGGAGAGAAAACATAACCTGCGCATAAAAAAGAAGTTCTCTGCTGAGCAAGCTTGCTTGCAAAAGGCAGAGACTTCTTTTTTAAGCATAGGGCGGACGCCCATCAGTGAGATGAAGAGCGAAGCGATGAAATCGAACTGAGGTCTGATCGGACGGTGGAGTTGAGTTCTGATCGGATGCAAATGATTTTTGTATGTGGTATGATGGGAGTTGAACTGCACTGAGTTTTTACAACCGAAGCTTGAGTGCAAGATCTTTCGCACATATAACACGAAAGAATACTAAAAAGGAAAGCAGTTTAAAGAACGAGTATTCTCAGGAACAGGTGAGGTGGCAACATGTTAAAAAAGAGTTTTTAGTTTTTTTATGTCAGTTGTAGAAACAGGAAGCTTTTCGCAGGCGGCGAAAAAGCACTATTTGTCGCAGGCTGCCATTAGCCAGCAGATTTCTAAAACTGGAAGAAGAAGTCGGAGTTCGTTTATTTGACAGGAGTAAATACCGCCCTGAATTGACGGAAGCCGGTAAATATTATTATCAGAAGATCAAACAGTTATCTGAGGAATATGAGAAAATCGAGAAGCAGACGCGTTATATTCAAAAAAAGAATTCGCAGAAAATAGTAGTGGGGATTACAGGTCCGTTTGAAAATAAATATCTTCCCCGTATTATCAATGAATATAAAGAAGGGCATGAAACGCATTTTGATGTTCGTGTTTATACATTTGAAGAGGGGAAAAAGCTGTTGGAGGCAGGAGATATTGATATTGCTTTTGGTCTGTCATCAGAGTTTTCTGTAAACCCGGATATTTCTTATGAAACGATTCATCAGTCGGAAACGTGTATTGTATGCAGCAGAAAAAACAGATTAAGTCAGTATAAAAGCATCAACCCCATTTTAGTAAAAGACGAGCCGATGATCACGTTATCTTCGCAGATGGGCAGAAAGTTTTATGATGATTTTATGAAGGCGTTTATATTGGATGGGTTTGAACCGAATATTGTAAAAGAAGTGAATTCTCTTTCGGAGTATTTTATATCTATAAAACTGGATGAAGGAATAGGATATACAGGCAGAGAGGTTGTGCCGGAAGAGGAAGATCTGTGCACTGTAAAAATAGTAGGAAGTCATCATCATGCAGATTTTGCGGTGGCTTATTTAAAAGAAAATAAAAACAAAGTGTTGTTCAGTTTTATGAATATATTGTAGCATATTTTAAAGATTATAAGAAAAACTTATAGTCTTTATAGAAAAGCAGGTAGTTTCTTTTTGCTTGTTAAAATATTATCATTACAGTATGAAAAGCAAAGGAGAAATGAAACGATGGGTAAATTATTATTGACAGGTGTTGACGGAAATTTAGGTGAAACTGCCGCTGAAATTTTGCTTACTTTAGAACCGAAAGAGAATCTGATCTTTTGTGGTTATAGTGAAGAGGCGCTCAAAAAATATGCAGATATGGGAGTCGAGACTCGTCAGACAAACTTTAACAACGCAGATGGATTGTCGGAGGCATTCAAAGGAGCAGATGCGCTGGCTCTTATTTCGATGCCGTTTGTAGGAGCGAAAAGGCAGAAAGCTCATAAAAATGCGATAGATGCGGCAAAAGCGGCAGGAGTAAAACAGATTATTTATACTTCGTTAGTGAATGCAGACGATGAGACAAATCCTAGTGTTGAAAAGAAAGACCACATTTATACAGAAAATTATATAAAAGAGGTCGGCTTAGATTATCAGTTTATGAGAAAATTCACAGTATGCAGAGGCGATGGTCACAAATTACTTTACTTATGTAAAAATGGGAACTCCGCTTACAAATTCACAAGGTGATGGATTAATGGCTTATATTTCAAGAAAAGACTGTGCGAAAAGCTGTAGCGTACGCGCTTCACAGATCAGGTGAGTTTACACAGAAAGTCTGGGATATTAACGGACCGGAGCTGATGACGATTACTCAGTTTATTGAGATTGGAAATGAATCCACAGGAAACAATCTGACGTTCCAGAATGTAACGGATGAAGAAAATTATCAGATATGGGATGCTATGGGAGTGCCAAGAACGACGGACGGCGTATTCCTGGAAGACAGTGAAGCTCCGTTTTCAAGCGATGGAATGGTGACGTTTGCGCAGGCGATCAGAGAAGGAAAAATGGATATCTTTACTGATGATTTACAAAAAACTGACAGGGGATGATCCAATCACCGTGAAATATATGTTCGATCATAACGAAGATTTTCAGATCGGTGCAAGACATTCAAAAGATGATTAAATACTTTTGAAAGGAACATCGGAAAATGAATGAACAGAAAATGAACTACGAACATGTTTTAAGTCCTATCAAAATCGGCCCCATGACATTGAAAAACAGAGTTTTCTTTCACTCCTGTATGGCCGTCCTTTGCGACGGCGGACGGTCATGTAAACCGTGAATTGATTGAATGGGTAAGGGATATCGTAAAAGGCGGAGCGGCATGTATTAATATCGGATGTGGCTGCGTCAATCGAAATCTCCCTCCATTTGTCACTCATCTGCTGCGAATGAGCGAAGAAAGTGTCGTAAATGAAATGACGATCTTATCAGATCTTGTCCATATGTATCAGTGCAAGATCGGAATAGAACTTTTTGCCATTAATATGTATGGCGGAAACTTCGCAGACAGAGATCACAACGGCGATAAGCCGGCGGTAGAGCTTGACCCTACTTATATGACGAAAGAACAGATCAAGGAATATATTGAAGATTTTGCGTTGGCGGCAGAGCGCGCGGTAAGATGCGGAGTTGACAGTCTTGTGATCCATGGAGCTCACGGGCAGCTTCCGGGATGCTTTTTGAACAAGAGGATCAATGAAAGAACAGATGAATATGGCGCGGATACGATTGAAAATGCATCAAGATTTACGGTGGAACTGCTCGCTGCGGTTCGTGAGAAGATCAAAGATCGTCTGGCTATCGAATATCGGATCAATGCAAATGATATGATCGAGGGTTCGCCTTCCCTGGATGAAGTTATCGCATTTGTAAAACGGATTGAGCCGTATATCGATCTTCTTCATGTATCCAGAGGGATGCATTCCGAGCAAAAACTTGCTCCTTATATGAATCAGCCGATCTATTACGATCATGGAATCAACATCGAAGACGCGGCAAAAATCAGGAAAGAGATTTCTGTTCCGGTGACGGTAGTCGGGTCGGTTACATTAGAGCAGGCGGAACAGTATATTGCGGAAGGAAAGGCCGATATGGTTTCTATGGCGCGAGGACTGATGGCAGATCCGATGGTGGTTAAGAACGCCAAAAGCGGATGCCCTGAGAATACAAGACCATGCGTCAGATGCAATTATTGTATTAACCGGACGCATTATGATCTTGCTCCGGTGAGGTGTTCTGTAAACGCAGAACTTGGGATGGAAACATTGTATATGAATCTGGGGAACACTTTGCCTAAGAGGATTGCCGTGATAGGCGGAGGACCTGCGGGAATCGAGGCGGCGAGAACGGCGGCGCAAAGAGGGCATACAGTAGATCTTTATGAAAAAGAAGATCATTTAGGCGGAGTCCTCACAATGGCAGGCGCTCCGAAATTCAAGCAAGATATCAAAAAATATGTAGAATGGACGATTCATTCTATTTCCGGTCAAGAGAGGGTTTCTGTTCATTTGAACAGTGAAGTTCGGGCGGAAGATCTGAAGGGAAAAGACTATGACGCGGTGATCGTGGCAGTCGGAGCAGAGCCTGTTATTCCGAAGTTTGCGAAAGGCAGAGAGGATGTCGTATGGGTCGGAGATGTGGAGCTTGGGAAAGTTTCTGCAAAGAAGCAAGTTGTGATCGTAGGCGCAGGACTTACCGGATGCGAAGCAGCGCTGTCTTTGGCAAAAGCGGGAAAAGAAGTTACTTTGGTTGACATGATCGATGTCTGTGATTTTGGAAGAGGAGGCGCCAAATTTAATCAAATTGCCCTGCGCGGACTGTTGGAAGCAGAACAGGTCAAGATGATCGGCGGTGTCAAAATGAACATTGAGGGCGACCGCATCGTATTTGTAAAAAAATGAAAAAACGATAGAACTTTCATATGAACAGATCATCCTTTCGCTGGGGGTAAAAGCAAATGAAGAGAAAGTACAGGCATTTGCGGATGCGGGGAGAGAAGTTGTTTTCGTCGGAGACTGTAATACGAAAATAGGAACATTATATCATGCGGTTCATACCGCTCATGAAGCGGCGTCTGTTTTATAAATGTAAATATACGAAAGAAGATTCAAAAAGAGTGCTTTGTACTGCAACACGGTACAGGGCATTCTTTTTTTAAAATCTTGTCGTCGAAAAATTTATGAAACTGTGGTAGAATAAAAAATGATTTGGAAAAATGTAAGAGAACGGAAAGGACTCTATATGGGATTAACACATTTTGACCAGCATGGAAATGCGGTCATGGTCGATGTGACCGACAAAAAAGAGACGGCACGAGAGGCTGTGGCAGAAGGGAAGATTCTTGTAAACCGGGATGTTTTTCAGGCTGTGAAAGCAGGGACAGTCGGTAAAGGCGACGTTTTGGCTGTTGCGGCAACGGCGGGTATTGCAGGGGCGAAGCGGACCTCAGATCTGATTCCTATGTGTCATATATTGCCGCTTACGAATTGTAAGGTGGATTTTCGTATGAATGAGAAAGAATGTGCGATCTTCTGTACTTGTACAGTGAAAGTGACAGGAAAGACCGGAGTTGAGATGGAGGCTTTGACAGGAGTGAGCGCCGCGCTTCTTACGATTTACGATATGTGTAAAGCATTGGATAAGAAGATGGAGATTACCGATATCCGTCTTTTGAAAAAGACCGGAGGCAAAAGCGGAGATATATGGAACGATTTTGACCGGTGTGCCGGACTTGTCGGTGAAAATCTGTCGGCAGAAAACAGATCTGCGGGAAATGCAGAGGCAGAAGATGTGGAGAACGTGTGCCGCAAAAAAGAGAAACGGACGCGCAGATGGAAAGCTGCGGTCGTTACGATGAGTGATAAAGGATTTGCGGGAGAACGAGAAGATAAGAGCGGCCCGTTGATCTGTGAGATGATCGCGGATCAGGGATACGATGTTGTGAGAACGGAACTTCTCCCGGATGAGCAAAAAGAAATTGAAAAGTGTCTATGTACACTTTGTGATGATGAAAAGGTTGATATCGTATTTACGACAGGAGGTACAGGGTTTTCTTTGCGTGATTGTACTCCTGAGGCTACAATGGCAGTTGCACATCGGAATGTTCCGGGGATCGCAGAGGCGATGAGAGCAGCTTCGGCGGAAGTGACGCCGAGGGCAATGTTGAGCAGAGCTGTTTCCGCGATCCGAAATCATACGTTGATCGTGAATCTTCCGGGCAGTCCGAAAGCGGTAAAAGAAAATCTGGAAGCAGTTCTTCCGGTAGTGGAACATGGACTTGAAATATTAACAGGACAGGCGGGAGAGTGCGGACGATGAACGATCAGTACGGCAGGCGGATTGATTACATGCGGGTATCCGTAACAGACAGGTGTAATCTGCGGTGTGTTTATTGTATGCCGGGAGAGGGCTTTTCCTTTCTTCCGCATGAAGACATCCTTTCTTTTGAAGAGATTGAAAGAGTGTGCAGGATTGGGGTAAGACTTGGCATTACGAAAATCAAGCTGACAGGCGGAGAGCCGCTTGTGCGGCGGGGAATACCGGATCTTGTCGGGAAGTTAAAGGGTATTCCGGGTATAGATGAAGTGACGTTGACAACAAACGGGATATTATTAAAAGAACAAATAAACGAATTAGTTTCAAACGGGCTTGCTTCTGTTAATATAAGCATTGATACGCTTGACGAAAGACGTTATTTTCGGATGACGCGGGGCGGTGATATAAAAAAGGCGTTGGAAGGCATGGAATCTGCGTTAAAATATCCTGATCTGAAAGTGAAAGTAAATTGTGTGCCTTTCTGTGAAGAAGATTGCATTTCTCTTGCGCTTTTGGCGAAAAAAAGGAAAATAGATGTCAGATTCATTGAGATGATGCCTATTGGAAATGGGAAAAATTTCAACGGAAAAATGTCTGAAGAAATATATAAATTGCTTCACAACGAATTCGGCGATTATGAAATATATAAAAAAAGAGTAGGAAACGGACCGGCAGAGTATATTCGTTTTCATAATTTTGAGGGGAGAATCGGATTTATCAGCGCCCTTTCGCATAAATTTTGTTATAAATGTAATCGGATCAGACTCACTTCGGAAGGATTTTTAAAGCCGTGTCTGCAATACGGAAACGGCACAGACGTTCGGGAAATGTTAAGAAACGGGGCGGATGACAGTTTGATCGAGGAGAAGATGAGAGAAGCGGTGTTTTTTAAACCTGACGGTCATGAGTTCGGAAGATCTGGAAAAGGCGAAGAAATCGAAACAAAAAAGATGTCTCAGATCGGCGGTTGACAGGAAAAAGAAATCAGAACAAAAAATCAGAGCAATAAGATAAAGAAGATAAAACAAAGATAGCGGGGAGTATGAGAAAAATGTACAGAAAAAGCAGAAAGCGGAACAGTGCTCGCAGTCTGTGTAAGCAGAGAAAAAGGAACGCAGAAGCAAAATGTGGGCAGCGCACATTTTATAGAAGATTTTGGGATAGAAGGCGACGCTCATGCCGGAAAATGGCATCGGCAGGTGAGTCTTCTTTCTCATGATAAGATCGAAGCGTTTCGGGCAAAAGGAGCAGAAGTGACCGATGGCGCTTTCGGAGAGAATCTTGTAGTAACAAACTTGGATTTTCGCTCTTTTCCGGTCGGAACACGGCTTATATGCCGCGATGTGATCTTAGAGATGACGCAGATCGGAAAAGAGTGTCATCACGGGTGTCTTATTTTTCAGAAGATGGGAGAGTGCATTATGCCGAGAGAAGGTGTTTTTGCAAAAGTGATCCGAGGCGGAGAGATCAAAACCGGAGATATTATGTTCGCAGAGAGAGCGGAAAGTTTCAAGTAAGCGGTCATTTAAAGGATGAGAAGGGGCGGGAGTGAAGAAGCGCGTATATAGATGAATCGGAAAGAAAGAGGCGTATCTATGGACAGATTCAAAAAGAAGACAGATGAAAACGGGGAGAGAACGAGTCTGAAAATAAAAATCAGTATGAGAAAAACGGCAAAGATGATTGCGGTTGTAAGCTGTACGATTCTTATGCTGGCAGCCTGTTCTCCGAAAAAAGAGGTGATTTCGCAGTCTGTAACAGGAAATGAGGATAAAACATACGATTCGGGAGAGTGGATTGTTCAGAAGAACGGTTCTCTCATACAAAATGCAGGCGGCAATCAGGACGGGGAAAAGAAGCGATACTGTTTTCAAGATGTGGAAGAGAACCGTTATGAAGCGCCGCTGCTTTCGGATGTTCCGAAATGTACTTACGATTTTTCCGATTTAAAGACAGATGAGCAGACAGGTTATAAAAGCTATCAGGACCCGGAAACAGGTGCAAAGGCAAAACTTGGGATCGACGTATCTGAATTTCAAGGAGAAGTGATCGACTGGAAGCAGGTGAAAGAATCTGGCGTCGAATTTGTTATGGTTCGTCTCGGGTATCGGGCTTACGGAGAGAGCGGCTCTCTTGTATTGGATGCGATGTACGAGCAAAACATGAAGAACGCTCTGGAAGCAGGGCTGCAGGTAGGCGTGTATTTTTTTTCACAGGCAGTTTCTCCGGCTGAGGCAGTGGAGGAAGCGGAATTTGTGCTTGAGCATTTGAAGCATTATAATATTACGGGTCCTGTTGTTTTTGATACAGAAGAGATCAAGTGGGACAGCGCGAGAACAGATGGAAATACGCGGCAGGATTTTACGAATTATTGTAAAGTGTTTTGTGATACGATCGAACATGCGGGATACGATCCGATGATTTACGCAAATTTAAAATGGATGACTTTTACGCTTGATATGGAGCAGCTTACAGAGTATGATTTCTGGTATGCGGATTATCATGAGACGCCGCAGTGTCCGTATGAATATAAAATATGGCAGTACAGTGAAACGGGCGCAGTTCCCGGTATCACGGGAAATGTAGATTTGAATTTATGGTTTCAGGAGGATTAAAAAATGAAATGGAATAAATTTCGGTTAAAGACGACGACGGAAGCAGAAGATATTGTAAGCAGTATGCTTATGGATCTCGGAATTCAGGGAGTAGAGATCGAGGATAAAATTCCTCTTACTCAGTCGGACAAGGAGCAGATGTTTGTAGATATCCTCCCGCAGACAGAAGCGGATGACGGCGTGGCGTATCTGAGTTTTTACTTGGAACCGGAAGAAGACAAAGAGAAGATCCTGTCGGATGTAAGAAAAGAACTGGAGGAAATGTCGGCTTATGTAAACGTCGGAGAGTGTCTGATCGAAGAGTCGGAAACGGAAGATGTGGACTGGGTGAACAACTGGAAGCAGTATTTTCACCAGTTTTATGTAGACGATGTTTTGATCATTCCGTCATGGGAAGAGGTAAAGCCGGAAGACGAAGATAAAATGATCATCCATATCGATCCGGGTACGGCGTTCGGAACGGGAATGCATGAGACAACTCAGCTTTGCATCCGCCAGATCCGCAAATATGTAACGGAGAATACGAAGATTCTTGACGTAGGGTGCGGAAGCGGGATCCTCGGGATGCTTGCGTTGAAATTCGGTGCAAAATATTCGGTCGGAACAGACTTAGATCCTTGTGCTATCGATGCAACTCATGAAAATATGGAAGTGAACGGAATCTCAAAAGACCGTTATGAGGTGATGATCGGAAACATTATCGATGACAAAGAAGTACAGGATAAAGTCGGATATGAGTGTTATGACATTGTTGCGGCCAATATTTTAGCGGACGTTCTTGTAGCGCTGACTCCGGTTGTCGTGAATCAGATAAAAAAGGGCGGAATCTATATTACAAGCGGTATTATCGATGATAAAGAAGAAACGGTTGTGGAAGCTGTGAAAAAAGCAGGTCTGGAAGTGCTTGACATTACATATCAAGGCGAGTGGGTCTGTGTGACAGCCCGAAAAAATTAAAACGGTAAGGAGAAGAGGAATGCAGCAGTTTTTTGCAGAGCCGTCATGGATCACAGAAAGTGAAATTTTGATCAGGGGCGCGGATCTCAACCATATGAAAAATGTACTTCGCATGAAAGTGGGAGAAGATGTAAGGATCAATGACGGTCAGGGGACGACTTATCTTTGCTGCCTGAATCGGTATGAGAAAGATCAGGCAGTGCTCGATGTGTTCCGAAAGCTGGATACCGAGACGGAACTTCCATCGGAAATTATTTTGTTTCAGGGACTTCCGAAAGGCGATAAGATGGAATGGATCGTACAAAAGTCGGTAGAACTGGGCGCTCACAAAATCGTTCCGTTTTCGGCAAAACGTTCGGTCGTAAAGTTAGATGAGAAGAAAGCGGTGAAAAAGCAGGAACGCTGGCAGCTAATCGCAAAAGGAGCGGCAGAGCAGTCGGGAAGAGGCGTGATTCCGGAAGTTTGCGGAGTATGTTCTTTTACGGAAGCATTAGAACAGGCAGAAAGTCTTGACGTCGTTCTTATCCCGTATGAACTGGAAGAAGGTATGGCCGAGACTGTGAGAGTGATCGAACAAATAGAACCGGGACAGTCGGTCGGAATATTTATCGGTCCTGAAGGAGGTTTTGAAGAAGCGGAAGTGCTCAGGGCAAAAGAGAAAGGGGTGCGGCCGGTCACGCTTGGAAAGCGGATTTTAAGGACAGAGACTGCGGGTCTTACGACACTTTCGATCTTGATGTATCATATAGAAAGCCGCGCTGTGTCACCGAAAAGAGAAGAGTCATAATTTAATAGTAAGAAATCAGTAAAGGAAAGGAATCATGGAAGTTTATCTTGATAATTCAGCTACAACGATGTGTTATCCGGAAGTGGGAGAGCTTGTCTATCATATCATGTGTCGGGATTACGGGAATCCGTCGGCAATGTATCGGAAGGGAATGGAAGCTGAAAGATATATAAAAGAAGCAAAAGAAACGATTTCCAAGCTTTTAAAAGTAAATGCTAAAGAAATTATTTTCACCTCCGGAGGTACGGAAAGTGATAATCAGGCGCTGATAGGATGTGCGCGGGCCAATCGAAGGAACGGAAATCATCTGATCACTTCTTGTGTGGAACATCCTGCCATTTTGAATACAATGCATTATCTGGAAGAGGAAGAAGGATTTCGCGTCACGTATCTTCCTGTTGACGAATGCGGAAGAATTCGGCTTGACGCGCTGAAAGAAGCGCTTTGTCCGGAGACGATCCTTGTATCGGTCATGTATGTCAATAACGAGATCGGAACGGTACAGCCCGTTGCTGAGGCAGCCCGGATCGTGAAGCAGTATAAACAGTCAATCTTATTTCATACGGATGCGGTTCAAGGATTCGGAAAGTATAAGATCTATCCGAAAAGACTTGGAGTCGATATGCTTTCGGCCAGCGGACATAAGATTCACGGACCGAAAGGGGCGGGATTTCTTTATGTGGACAGCCGTGTGAAGATAAAACCGATCATTTTCGGAGGCGGTCAGCAAAAAGATATGCGCTCAGGAACGGAAAACGTACCTGGAATCGCAGGATTGGCATTGGCGTCAAAAATGATCTATCAGGATCTTGAGCTGAAAACGGAGCATATGCGGGAACTGAAAACGCATTTTATAGACTGTATTTCACAGATTGGCAATGTGAAAGTGCATGGACTTACAGATGAAGGAAGCGCTCCGCACATTGTCAGCGCGGGATTTGCCGGAGTGAGGAGCGAAGTCCTGCTCCATACGCTGGAAGATCGTGGAATCTGTGTGTCGGCAGGCTCGGCATGTGCATCTAATCA
>ENA-OQKC01000599-OQKC01000599.1-human-gut-metagenome-genome-assembly--contig:-NODE-599-length-14984-cov-7.621996_pt1 | contig 14984 bp, 10 predicted proteins | sample MGYA00242774_ERZ504790 | MGnify/ENA primary metagenome ERZ504790 (study PRJEB26092, sample SAMD00036419) | human gut metagenome | host: Homo sapiens | study: EMG produced TPA metagenomics assembly of...
ATCTTAAATGCGGATTGTCACGCAGCAGCAAATATCATGCGGAAAGCGATCCCTGATATCTGGAAAGATACCAGAGATTATACGTTTCTTTCTGCTCCTGATGTGTATGGATTCCACAAACTGAATCCGAAAGGTATTCCCGTCAAAGGGATAGCGGCATAAGTGAATATGCCTTGATTGGTACGGACAGCCAATCTTTTGGTCAGAAATGGGTAACTGTCACGACTGTTAGGAGCCACTTCCATAGGAACTACTGTACCGCATGGGAGGGGTAATTCACAGAAATAGGACGTAACAGCATTTGATACAAACAAATGCTTCTGGTATAATAAAAAGAAAAGAGCATGCACGGAAAGGACACGAAAGAATGAAGAGACGTTTAATCAGCCTTGTCCTTGTATTGATACTTGTTATGACAGCAGGATGCGGGAAGAAGAGTACAACAAAGAAACTCAAGACAGAAGATCTGGATGAAACAACCCTGCAGGGAATGGCAAAAGATATCACAAAGGAGATGTCCTTAAAGAATAAGATTGGACAACTATTTATGGTATCTGTTTATCAATTAGATGAGGCAGAAAGCAAGAATCAGACAAGTGTGACAAGTCAGATGAAGAAGACATTGAAGAAGTATCCAGCAGGTGGAGTGATCATGTTTGCGAAGAATATCAACACACCTGATCAGACAAAGAAGATGACGGATGAGCTTCAAGATGCCTCCTATATCCCACTATTTATGGCAGTGGATGAGGAAGGTGGACAGGTTTCAAGAGTCGCATCAAATCCCAAGATGAAGATGACAGTATATCCATCTGCACAGGAAGTTGGAAGAACTTACAATAACAAGAAGATCGCGCAGATGGGGAAGACACAAGGAAAGGAATTAAAAGAGCTTGGATTTAACATGAATCTTTCACCAGTCGCAGACGTTTTAACGAATAAGAACAACACAGAGATTGGAGACCGAAGCTTTGGAACAGACTCAAAGAAAGTTGCTGATATTATTACAACACTGGTAAAGAACATGCAGAAACAACAGATCTCAGCGACATTAAAGCATTTTCCAGGAAGTGGGCAGACTGGAGGAGACACACACCGCGGAAGCACAGAGACCGATCAGACGATCAATACATTAAGAGATACAGATTTTAAACCATTTAAAGCAGGAATCAAGGCAAAAGCTGATGCAGTGATGGTGTCACATCTGATGCTGTCTAATGTGACAGATGAGAAGGAGCCTTCAAGCCTGAGCAGCAGAGTTGTATCAGATATTCTAAGAGATGAGCTTGAATATAAGGGCGTTATCATGACCGATGCGATGAACATGAAAGCGATCACAGATAACTATAGTTCCGGAGAAGCAGCAGTGAAAGCGATTCAGGCAGGAGTTGACCTGATCGTGATGCCGGATAACTATAAAGAAGCATACAAGGCAATTAAGAAGGCACTAAAAAGTGGCAAGATCAAAGAATCAAGAATCGATAAATCTGTAAGAAGGATCATATATACGAAGCTTAAGCGAGGAGAGATTCCTCCAGATACTACATTATTAAAAGAGAATCAATAACAGGGATGCTTGCAGATTTAAAATGAATATGTTACTATCAAAAATGTGTATTTTACAAAGGAAACTAAAGATTGTATAACAGAAAGGTCAAAAGATCACGATGAGCAGAGAGAACTTTGATAAGTTGGGAGAAGAATGTGGAGTTTTCGGTATCTACGATTTCGATGGCAATGATGTAGCGTCAACGATCTATTATGGATTGTTTGCACTTCAGCATCGAGGTCAGGAAAGCTGCGGAATTGCAGTTTCTGATACGAATGGTCCAAAACGTAATGTCACATCTCAAAAAGGTATGGGATTATGTAATGAAGTGTTTACACCAGATTCCCTTCAGGCATTAAAGGGAGATATCGGTGTGGGGCATGTAAGGTATTCAACAGCAGGAGAGAGTGTTCCTGAGAATGCCCAGCCACTGGTTTTAAATTATGTAAAAGGTACTTTAGGACTTGCACATAATGGTAATCTGATCAATGCAATAGAACTTCGCGAAGAATTAGAAAAGACAGGAGCTATTTTCCAGACAACGATCGATTCCGAAGTTATCGCATATCACATCGCAAGAGAACGCGTGAATACATCATCAATTGAGAAGGCAGTAGCCAGAGCAATGCAGAAGATCAAAGGTGCGTATTCCCTGATCGTTATGTCACCAAGGAAACTGATCGGGGCAAGAGATCCATATGGATTTAAGCCATTATGTATCGGTAAGAGAGATAACGCTTATGTATTAGCATCTGAAAGCTGTGCATTAGATACGATCGGAGCAGAATTTATCCGTGACGTGAATCCAGGAGAGATCGTAACGATCACAAAGGATGGAATTCAGTCAGACTGTGATTTATGTATTCCAAAGGAAAAAACAGCAAGATGTATCTTTGAATACATTTATTTTGCAAGACCAGACAGTGAGATTGACGGAGTTGGGGTATACCACTCAAGAATTCAGGCAGGAAGATATCTCGCACAGGATTCACCAGTAGAAGCAGACTTGGTTGTCGGAGTACCAGAATCAGGAAATGCAGCAGCTCTTGGATATTCCTTAGAGTCAGGAATCCCATATGGAACCGCGTTTGTCAAGAACGGTTATGTTGGAAGAACTTTCATCAAACCAGGACAGAGCAGCCGTGAATCAAGCGTGCAGATCAAGTTAAATGTTTTAAAAGAAGCAGTCAAAGGAAAGAGAGTCATCATGATTGATGATTCCATCGTACGAGGAACAACAAGTGACCGCATTGTGAAGATGTTACGCGATGCAGGAGCGACAGAAGTTCACGTAAGAATCAGTTCCCCACCATTCCTGTGGCCATGCTACTTTGGAACTGATATTCCAGAGAGAGAACAGCTGATCGCATATAACAGATCGATCAACGAGATCTGTGAAGTGATCGGAGCAGATAGTTTAGGATACTTAGGAGAAGAGAGACTTTCACAGATGGTACAGGGATTACCGATCTGTAAAGGATGTTTCACAGGTGAGTATCCAATGAAACCGCCAACAAGAGATATTCGTGGAAATTTTGAAAGATAAGGATAAGGAGATTTTTATGAACGACCGTTACCAGAGCCCATTATCAGAACGTTATGCAAGCAAAGAGATGCAGTACATCTTTTCTCCAGACAAGAAGTTTAAGACATGGAGAAAGTTATGGATCGCACTTGCTGAGACAGAGAAAGAATTAGGACTTGATATCACACAGGAACAGATCGACGAATTAAAAGCACATGCAGAAGACATCAACTACGATGTAGCAAAAGAACGTGAAAAATTAGTCCGTCATGATGTTATGTCTCATGTATATGCATACGGAGTACAATGTCCAAAGGCAAAAGGAATCATCCATTTAGGAGCAACATCCTGCTATGTTGGTGATAACACAGACATCATCATCATGACAGAAGCATTAAAGCTTGTCAGAGTAAAATTATTAAATGTGATCAACGAATTATCCAAATTCGCAATGAAATACAAAGATCTTCCAACACTTGGATTTACACATTTTCAGCCAGCACAGCCTACAACAGTAGGTAAGAGAGCAAGCCTTTGGCTGATGGATCTCGTATATGATCTAGAAGATCTTGATCACGTGATCGCTAACATGAGATTATTAGGATCAAAAGGAACAACAGGAACACAGGCAAGTTTCTTAGAGTTATTCGAAGGAAACCATGAAACGATCAAGAAGATTGATGGAATGATCGCCAAGAAGATGGGATTTGACAAATGCCAGCCAGTATCTGGACAGACATACTCTAGAAAAGTTGATTCCCGCGTGATCAACGTATTAAGCCAGATCGCACAGTCTGCTCATAAGTTTTCAAACGACATCAGACTTCTTCAGCACTTAAAAGAAGTAGAAGAACCATTTGAGAAGAACCAGATCGGATCATCTGCAATGGCATATAAGAGAAACCCAATGAGAAGTGAAAGAATCGCTTCCTTAGCAAACTACGTAATGTCAGATGCCATGAATCCAGCATTAGTAGCATCTACACAGTGGTTTGAAAGAACATTAGATGACTCAGCCAACAAACGTTTATCTGTACCAGAAGGATTCTTAGCGATCGATGGTATCTTAGACCTTTACTTAAACGTTGTAGACGGATTAGTTGTATACCCTAAGGTTATCGAAAGCCGTTTAAGAAGCGAACTTCCATTCATGGCAACAGAGAATATCATGATGGATGCAGTAAAAGCTGGTGGAGACAGACAGGAACTTCATGAGAAGATCCGTGTACATTCTATGGCAGCAGGAAAAGTTGTCAAAGAAGAAGGAAAAGCAAACGATCTGTTAGAAAGAATCGCAGCAGACCCAGCATTTGGTATGAACATGGAGCAGTTACAGGCGATCATGAAACCAGAGAACTTCGTAGGACGTGCACCACAGCAGACAGAAGAATTTGTGAATGAAGTGATCAATCCAATTCTGGAAGAGAATAAAGAAGTACTCGGATTAACAGCTGAGATCAACGTATAATAAGATAAAATTTTAATATAAAAAGAGATGGAAAGATCAAAACAATATAGATTTTTCCATCTCTTTTTGCTGTATTTTAAGAAAAAAATACCAAAAAGCAGGAAATGAGCAGGAGTAGATATAGGAAATTAAGAAAAGGAATGGTATAATAGATTTAAAACAAATATGTGAGAGCATATGTTAGGGGAAAGTATATGAAGAAATTAAAAACAATCATCCAAAGAAAGAAATGGAATATGATACTTGGGATTTCAGATATCATAATGATGATCATAGCATCATATCTTGCATTATTAACGCGATTTGAATTCTATCCATCACAGATCGCATCGATTTTTTTGAAAAATGCTGCAAAATACATGCCGTTGAATCTCTTTTGCAGTATTGTGATCTTTATGGCATATCGATTGTATTCAACGCAATGGAAGTATGCAGGAATCTCCGATTTTATTAATGTCGTTAAAGCAGTTGTGATCGCAGCAGCTTTCCAGCTGATCGGAATTTGTATGTTACAATGGGAGATACCAAGAAGTTACTATTTCTTGTATTTGGTATATCTGCTGTTGGGAATGTTTTTTATCCGATTACTTGTCCGATTGATTCAGGGAAGTGAACCACTCAAAGTGAATGATATTGGCAAGAAGAAAGTTCCGGTAATGTTGATCGGAGCAGGAGAAGCAGGAAGCATCATTTTAAATGAGATCAAAAAGAGTACATATGTGACTAAAACGATCCGTTGCATCATAGATGATGATCCAGCGAAGAAAGGAACATATTTATCTGGGATACCAGTGGTTGGCAATCGTAATACGATCCTGCGCAATGCAGTTAAATTTGATGTTGAAGAGATCATTCTGGCAATTCCGACAATAGAACCCAAGGATCGCAAGGACATCCTTGAGATCTGCAAGCAGACAGGATGCCGTCTGAGTATTCTTCCGGGCTTATATCAGCTGATCAACAGTGAAGTTACAGTATCTGCTCTAAGAGAAGTAGAGATTGAAGATCTGCTTGGAAGAGAGCCAGTGAAAGCCAATCTTCCATCAATCATGAGCTATGTCAAAGACAGAGTCGTATTTGTCACAGGGGGAGGCGGATCGATCGGAAGTGAGATCTGCAGACAGATTGCAAGATATCAGCCGAAGAAGTTAGTGATCATTGATAATTATGAGAACAACGCCTACGAGATTCAGATGGAATTAAAGAGAACACATCCAGAACTAGATCTGAAAGTATTGATCGTATCTGTCCAGAACCATCTGCGAATACACAATATTTTCGAAGATTATAAGCCTGATATCGTATTTCATGCAGCAGCACATAAGCATGTGCCATTGATGGAAGACAGTCCGCATGATGCGATCAAGAACAATGTATTTGGCACATTTAACATAGCCAAAGAAGCAGGAATGAGCGGCGTAAAGAGAATGGTACTGATCTCCACGGATAAGGCAGTAAGACCGACAAATATCATGGGCGCTTCCAAGCGGATCTGTGAGATGGTCATTCAATACATGAATAGCTTATACGATACAGAATATGTTGCTGTAAGATTTGGAAATGTTCTTGGAAGTAACGGAAGTGTCGTTCCGTTGTTCAAGAAGCAGATTGCCAATGGTGGTCCGGTAACAGTTACACATCCAGAGATCATCCGATACTTTATGACGATCCCAGAAGCCGTCAGTCTGGTGTTAGAAGCAGGAGCTTACGCAGAAGGCGGGGAAATATTTATCCTTGATATGGGAGAACCAGTCAAGATCTTAGATCTTGCGAAGAATATGATCCGTTTATCAGGACTTACACCAGGAGAAGATATAGAAATCCAGTTTACTGGCTTAAGACCAGGGGAGAAGCTGTATGAAGAACTTCTGATCGATGAGGAGAATAAAAAAGAGACAAAGAACAAACGAATTTTCATTGGAAGTCCAAGGATGATGGAGACAGAACAATTTAGTGAACTGATCGCTGAATTAGATCATGCGGCATTTTCCGAAGATCCGAATATTCGTGAAGTTGTAAAAAAATTAGTTCCAGAGTATACATATAAACAGACAAAATGACAGGGGGATGAGACAGCATGAAAGAACGTATATATATGGCATCACCAACGATGCATGGGGAAGAACAGAAGTTTGTGCAGGAAGCATTTGACACCAACTGGATCGCACCACTTGGGCCAAATGTCAATGGCTTTGAACGTGAGATGGAAGCGTATACAGGAATCGCACACTGCAGTGCACTAAGCGCAGGAACCGCAGCACTGCATCTGGCGGTGAAATTATTAGAAGTCGGGGAAGGAGATACCGTGATATGTCCTTCACTGACTTTTGCTGCAACTGTGAATCCAGTCGCCTACGAAAAAGGCAAGATTGTATTCGTGGATTCTGAACCAGAGACATGGAATATGTCACCACAGGCATTGAAAAGAGCATTGGAAGAACATAAAGAAGCAAAAGCAGTGATCGTTGCACACCTTTATGGAACACCAGCCAAGGTAGACGAGATCAAAGCACTCTGTGAAGAATATAAAGTTCCACTGATCGAAGATGCTGCAGAAAGTCTGGGAGCAACATATAAAGGAGTTCAGACAGGAAGATTCGGAGTCATGGCAGGATTTTCATTCAATGGAAATAAGATCATCACGACATCAGGCGGTGGAATGATCGCATCAGAGAATGAAGAATACATCAAGCATGCAACATTCCTGGCAACACAGGCAAAAGAACCGGTCCGACATTATGAACACAAGGAGATCGGATATAATTACCGAATGTCTAATATCACAGCGGGAGTTGGAAGAGGTCAGCTTCTGCATCTGGATGAACACATTGCGAAGAAAAAAGCAATCTATGAGACATACAAAGATGCTTTCAAGGATTATAAACAAGTGCATATGAATCCATATGAAACATGCAGTGAACCAAACTTCTGGTTATCATGCATGACGATCGATGAAGACAGTAAGACAAAACCATTAGATATTATAGAAGCTTTGGAAAGAGAGAATATCGAAAGCCGTCCGATCTGGAAACCATTACATCAACAACCAGTATTTAAAGGGTGCGAATTCTATTCTCATTACGAAGATGATAAGAAGCCAGTATCAGAAGATATCTTTGATCGCGGATTATGTCTTCCAAGTGATATTAAGAATACAAAAGAAGATATGGATCGGATCATAGGAATCATAAGATCCGTACTGGACCGATAAGAACAAAATGTAAACGGAGTATATATAAAGATGTATCACAAATATATCAAACGATTTTTTGACATCATATTGTCACTGTGCTGTATCATTGTATCAAGCCCGATCCTGCTTGTCACAGCACTGTTAGTAAGGATCAAATTAGGGAGCCCCGTGATCTTCAAACAAGAAAGACCGGGATATCATAACGAAATATTTACACTCTACAAGTTCAGAAGTATGACAGACGCCGTCGATGAGAATGGTGATCTGTTACCAGACAAAGAACGTCTTCCAAGATTTGGTCAGATGTTAAGATCCACAAGTCTTGATGAATTACCTGAATTCTTCAACATCTTATTTGGACATATGAGTTTTGTCGGGCCAAGACCATTATTGAAACAATACATAGATTTCTACAGTGCAAGACAGAAACGACGTGCAGATGTAAGACCAGGACTGACAGGACTTGCACAGGTGAATGGAAGAAATGCCATCAGCTGGGAAGAAAAGTTTGAATTCGACCTTGAATATGTGGATAGCATTTCATTTCTTACCGATATCAAGATCATATTAAAGACTGTGACCAAAGTCTTAAAAAGAGCAGGGATCAGTGCACAGGAATCTGTGACAATGTATGCCTTTCAGGGAACAAAGAAAGACCAGTTTTCCAAATACAAGAAAGCAGGACACTTAAAGATCTTATTTTCAAGCGTGGCAGATCAGGTCGAATTTATCGATACCTTCCGTTATGCTGCCGGCAGATTAGGGGTGAAAGTAACATTTGTCGGCTGTGATCATTCACTGGAAGCACCAGCATTATATCGCTGCCATAAGCACTATCAGGTTCCACAGCCAGGGGAAGAAGGTTATGTCACAGAACTCTTACATATCTGTAAACAGGAGAAGATCGCTCTGCTCATTCCAAGAACAGAAGAAGACGTTTTTATCTTGTCACAAAGAGCCAGCGAATTTGAAGCTGTTGGAACAGAAGTTCTCATTGCAAATGAAGAATTAGCTCTGCTGTGCAGCAACAAACGCTGGACAGCTCGTTTCTTTGAAGAATGTGGTCTTAACGCACCACAGGTCGTAAGCAGTGCCAATGACTATACACAAGGATTCCCAGCAATGTTTGCAGTATTGGATGAGATGGATAATCTGGAGAAAAGCATCATGATCCATGATGAACAAGAATTAAGTTTTCATGCATCAAAATACGCGAATTACACGATACGTCCATTTTTAAATGGGAAGATGTATGAGATCGACGTATTCTGCAATCTAGACGGAAGCCCGGTTTACATCACACCAAGGGCAAAGGAAGAAGTCGAGGGAAAAGAAAGTGCAAGATACAGAGTTGTAAGAGATCACAAGATCGTAGAAGAAGCAAAGAAAGTGATAAAAAAATTAAGGCCATCCGGATGGATGACGATCTTTATGCTTCGTGAAGAACATACAGACAAAGATTATTTTATCCGAATGGAACCATGGTATCATCAGGCAAACACCGTATCAATCAAGGCAGGAGCCGACGCACCATATGCAGCACTCTCCATGATGTTAGGTGAACCAATGGAATACAAAGAGGATGCAGCCGATGACAATGTTATTTTCACAAGATTTGAAAAAAGTGTATGTTTAAATACAAGAGAAGAACCGATTGTAGAGATTCATGATTTTAAAGATCTGTATCATTTAGACGAGGGAATTGGTTCAGTGATCTTTGATCTGGATGACACATTATACTCAGAGAAAGATTATGTACGAAGCAGTTTCCGAGTGGTAGAACGAATGCTTCCAGAAGTGAACAATATCTTTAATAAGTTATGCGCAGCACTGGAAAAAGGGCAGCCGCCACTGGAAACGGTATTAAAAGATGCAGGAATGTATTCGGATGAATTATTATTAAAATGCAGAGAAGCTATCAGGGACCATAAACCAGAGATTTCATTGTATGAAGGAGTCAAAGAATTATTCTTTGAACTACACACGCAAAAGCGAAGTATCGGGATCTTGATCGATGGAACACCAAAAGTACAGCGAGCCAAGATAGAAGCCCTGGGGTTAGATAAAATGGCAGACGAGATACTGATCACAGACGAACTTGCAGGACATGGAAATGTCATGGAATTCAGGAAACCAAATGATCTTCCATTTCTGATCATGAGAAAACGATTAGAAATACCATGCAGGAACATGGCATTTGTCGGAGATGATATCGAGAAAGATTTTATTGCACCCAAAGCATTAGGAATGGAATGCTATTGGAAGAAGAATGAGGATGGGTTATATGAGTAAAGAACCAAAGATAAAACCAATCGTGATCGTTGGAGCCGGTGGTATGGGAAGAGATACTCAGTGGCTGATCGAACGGATCAACGAAGAAGAACCAACATATGAGATTCTTGGATACATAGATGACGGAATCCAGCAAGGCAGCATCATAGATGGCTATCCGATTCTTGGAGGAATGAAATACCTCGAAGAATACGACAAAGAACAAAAACTTGCCGTCGCCTTCGCTATAGGCAATGCAAAAGTCCGTGAAAAACTCGTTTTAAAATGTCTGCCAAATCCAAACTTATGGTATCCTAATCTGATCGATCCATCCGTGATCACATCACAAAGAGTGCATCTGGGACAAGGAAATATCATTTGTACATCCGTTATTATGACAACGAATATAGAGATCGGTAATTTTAATCTGATCTGCAACCGAAGTATTGTCGGACATGATGATGAGATCGGAGATTATAATACCCTGTATCCGGGAGTTTTACTGTCAGGAGATGTCCATTTAAAGACTGAGACAGAGATCGGCACAGGAAGCCAGATCATACAAGGACTGCATATCACAGACGAAGTGATCATGGGAGCAGGAAGTACAGTGATCGAAGATATCAACGAAGCAGGAACTTATGTTGGAGTACCAGTGAGAAGAGTAAACGATGAAGAATAAGAAGATATTAATTTTAGCAAACCTAGACGTAGGATTATACAAATTCAGAAAAGCCCTGATCAAAGAACTCATAGATCAAGGAAATGAAGTCTATATATCCCTGCCAAAAGGAATGTTAGTACAGAATTTAAAAGAAATGGGATGTCATTTTATCGAAACACCGGTAGATCGAAGAGGAATCAATCCAGCAACAGATTTTAAACTGATGATGAGATACTTTAACATCTTAGGCAAGACAAAGCCAGACCTTGTGATCACCTACACGATCAAACCAAACATCTACGGAGGAATCGCAGCAAGATTCAAAAGAATTCCATGTGCAGTCAATATCACAGGATTAGGAACTGCATTTCAGAATGAAAATATGATCAAGAAACTTGTCGTATTTTTATATAAACTATCCTGTAAAAAGGCAAAAACAATCTTCTTTGAAAATGAAGGAAATAAGCAGGTGTTTATAGAAAATAATATTATCAAAGAATCCAGGTCATGTACTCTCCCAGGAGCAGGGATCGACCTTGATGAATACAAGATGACACCATACCCAGAAGAATCAAGAAACATCCGGTTCTTGTTTATCGGACGTGTGATGAAAGAAAAAGGAGTCGAAGAACTGTTCAAAGCAGCAAAGAACATTAAGAAGATCTACCCAGAAGTATCGTTTGATATCGTAGGACCAATGGAAGATGATTACAAGGAACGAATCCAGTCATTGGTCAGAAATGGGATCATTTATTATTATGGCTATCAGGAAGATGTCAAACCATTCATTAAGAAATGTGACTGCTTTGTATTACCGTCGTATCATGAAGGCATGGCAAATACACTGCTAGAATGTGGAGCAATGGGAAGACCATTGATCACAAGCAGGATTCATGGGTGTATGGAAGCTGTGAGAGATGGCGAGAATGGGTATCTGGTGGATGTGAAGGATGTTAAGAGATTGGAAGAGAAGATGATGGAATTTATTGAACTATCGTATGTTCAGAAGAAACAGATGGGAGAGATGTCACGGGAAGTGATGGAGAAGAGGTTTGATAAGGAGAAGGTTGTTGAGATGACTTTGGAAGGATTATTTAGATAGTAACTAATAAGTTATAAAAATAGTTAGGGAGTTGAATTAATAAAATGGGAGAACCAATCAGAGTATTACAAGTTGTCACTCACATGAACCGTGGTGGACTTGAAACAATGCTTATGAATTATTATCGAAATATAGATAGGAATAAAGTTCAGTTTGATTTTCTGACACACAGACCAGAAAATGAAAAGAAAGATTATGACGATGAAATCAGAGGTTTAGGCGGTAAAATCTACCATATGCCAGTATTGAATCCTTTTAGTCCAAGTTATATGAAAAGTCTGGACCGATTCTTTAAGGAACATAAAGAATATAAGATTGTACATTCTCACTTAGATTGTCTGAGTGCATATCCACTAAAAGCAGCGAAGAAAAATGGGGTGCCAGTAAGAATTGCCCATGCACATACGACACTAGTTGATACAAATTTAAAAAAATACATAAAATTGTTTTCTAAAAAAAAGATTTCGAAATATGCAACAAATTTATTTGCATGTGGACAACGAGCAGGGAAATGGATGTTTGAAGGACAACCATTTCAAATTATGAATAATGCAATAGATACAAAAAAATATTTATTTTGTTTAGAAACCAGAGAAAAAATCAGAAAAGAATTTCATATTTCGGAGGATGAATACGTAATAGGACATGTTGGAAATTTTACATTACCTAAAAATCACACATTTATAATTAATTTATTTCATGAGATTTGTAAAAAGAATAAAAAAGTAAAATTGATTTTAGTTGGAGGAGGAAATAACAGTAATCAATATAAAGAAAAAGCAGAAAAACTAAAAATAGCTGATAAAATTATATTTACAGGGGTAAGAAATGATGTGCCTGATCTAATGCAGGCATTTGATGTGTTTTTATTTCCATCAATTTACGAGGGACTTCCAGTAACTTTGGTGGAAGCACAGGCAGCAGGGTTACATTGTATTGTATCAGATCAAGTAACAAGAGAAGTAGCAATTACGAAATTGATAGAATTTATATCTTTAGATGAAGATATAAATACATGGATTGACTGTATTTTAAAATACAAAAATAGTACTCGTGAGAATATGTTACAGGAAATTCAAAGAGGAAAATATGATATTGTAGAGAATGCAAGATGGTTAGAGGAGTTTTACACGAATGGAAAATGAAATCATATTAACAGTATTTACCCCTGCATACAACAGAGCACATACTTTACATAGATGTTATGAAAGTCTATGTAGACAAAAATGTAAGCAGTTTAAATGGCTGATCATAGATGATGGATCAAGTGATAATACAAGAGAATTGGTTGAGGGATGGTTAAAGAAAGATAACGGTTTTGAGATTATCTATCATTATAAAGAAAATGGCGGAATGCATACTGCACATAATGCTGCATATCAATTGATTGATACAGAATTAAATGTGTGTATTGATTCCGATGATTATCTTGCTGATGATGCAGCAGAGAAGATTATTACATTCTGGAAAAAATATGGAAGTAGCAAATATGCAGGAATCATAGGATTAGATGCAGATTTCAATGGGAAGATCATTGGAAAAAGATTTCCCAAAGATTTAAAATGTACAACATTAATCTGGTTATTATCAAGCAGGTGGGTCTGGAGACAAAAAATTAGTATATCGAACAGATATCATTACAAAATATCCAGAATACCCAGTGTTTGAAGGAGAGAAATATGTAGGACTCAATTATAAATATCTTCTTTGTGATCAGGAATATGAACTGCTTGTTATGGATGAAATATTATGCAATGTGGAATACCAAGCAGATGGATCAAGTGCTAATATGTTCCGGCAGTATTTAAACAATCCGAAGGGATTTGCATTCTTACGAACCGTCTACATGAAATATGATAAGACACTAAAAAGAAAATTTATGAACTGCATTCACTATGTATCAAGCAGTATCATCGGTAAAAACAAGAAGTTTTTAAAAGAAACTCCAGAAAAAGGATTAACGATTCTGGCAATTCCATTTGGAATCGCATGGACATTTTATATAAAGCAACAGGTAAAAAAGATGGATCAACAGTAAAAGAGGTTAATGGAATATGACAGTCTGGTGGATAACATTATTTAGTACATATTTCTTGTGTTTATTTGCAAGAGTGAATGGAAAATATAAATACGTAAAAGGAGAAAGAGTCTTTCGTGCAAATGCTGTATTTGCGGGGATGGCTTGTGCCGTTTTGATATTTGTATCTGGATTTCGTGAGAATATTGGAGATACTGGAACATATCGACAGATTTTTAATAAATTACCAGCTAATTTGTTTAGGTTTTTTTAAACATCCAACCATTAAAGAAGATACAGGGTTTTATGCAATTGCAGCAGTTATTAAACAATATATATCCAAAGATTCTCAGATTATTTTGCTGTGTATGGCAATTATAACAATTGGTTTGATTTTTATTACTTATTATAAAAATACAGATATGATAGAAATGGCGGTATTTTTATTTATTACATCGGGATGTTACTTAGTAACAATGAATGGAGTTCGACAGTATCTGGCTTCAGCAATTTTATTCTTTTGTTTTCCAATGATTCATAAAAAACAGTGGAAATTTTATATTCCAATCGTTTTATTATGTTCAACGATTCATCAATCTGCATTGATCTTTTTAATATTATATTTTATTGTAGACCAGCCAGCGTGGGGAAATACGACAAAATGGATTTTATTTGTTGGAATATTCTTGTTTATTTCATATCCTGTGACAGGTCCAATTCTTGCCAATATTTTGGGAGAAACACAATATGGAAGCTATAAAGAAGCATTGACTTCAAGTGGAGCAGGTGCCAACATAATTCGAGTATTAGTAATGGCAGTTCCAGTCGTATTATCATACATGGGAAAGGAATTTTTAAAGGGAAAAGAAAAATATTATAATATTATAGTTAATTTTTCAGTTATAAATTTGATTGCCATTTTATTAGCTACAAAATTTTGGATTTATGCAAGATTTAATATGTACTTTTCATTGTATATGGTAGTGTTGTTAGTATGGTGTATTAAATATTTATTTGATGAAAGAAATGAAAAAATAGTTTATTTAATGTGTAATGGCATGTTATACCGTATATTATTTTATGAGATGTACATCAGTTTAGGATATGGAGCAAATTACCATCATTTATACAATCAATAGGAATAGGTATATATGAAAAAATATATTTAATTCTAACATTAGCTCATGGGGAGCTG
>ENA-OQKC01000602-OQKC01000602.1-human-gut-metagenome-genome-assembly--contig:-NODE-602-length-14907-cov-2.653789_pt1 | contig 14907 bp, 13 predicted proteins | sample MGYA00242774_ERZ504790 | MGnify/ENA primary metagenome ERZ504790 (study PRJEB26092, sample SAMD00036419) | human gut metagenome | host: Homo sapiens | study: EMG produced TPA metagenomics assembly of...
GGGCGGTATGCAGACTTTTTGACTATACCAAGCCTTATGCCGATTTCGATATGGCAGAGGTGGCACGTTATGCCAAGGAGAAAGGGATTGAAAATATACGGTCACCACGAAACGGGTGGCAATATCTTTAATTACGAACGCCAGCTGGACAATGCTTACAAATGGTATGCAGACCTGGGAGTGCACAGCGTGAAGACCGGTTATGCCGGAGGACTGCCGGGCGGTCACAGCCATCATGGACAGTTCAATGTACGTCATTACCGCAAGGTGGTGCAGACTGCCGCCGGTTATCATACCACCGTTAATGCCCACGAACCGATCAAAGATACAGGAATTCGTCGTACTTACCCCAATATGATGACGCGCGAAGGCGCCCGCGGCATGGAGTGGAACGGATGGAGTGAAGGTAATCCCCCCGAACATCACGAGTTATTGCCGTTTACCCGCTTGCTGGGCGGTCCGATGGATTATACACCGGGTACTTTTGATATTCTTTATGAAAAGACACGCAATTCTCCACGCCGCAAGAAGTGGAATGACTTGGATAAAGGAAACAGCCGTGTGAATACCACCTTGGCAAAGCAGATAGCCAATTGGGTTGTCATTTATTCTCCGTTGCAGATGGCTTCGGATATGATTGAGAACTATGAAGGGCATCCTGCCTTCCAGTTCTTCCGGGATTTTGATGCGGACTGTGACTGGTCCGAAGCCTTGCAGGGCGAACCGGGAGAGTTTGTAGCTCTGGTGCGGAAAGCGAAAGATAAATATTTCTTGGGAGCCACTACGAATGAAGAGTCGCGTACACTCACCATTCCATTGGATTTCCTGGAGAAAGATAAAAAAATCCATGCCGTGATTTATGCTGATGGAGAAGATGCCGACTGGAAAACGAATCCTACTTCGTATCAGATCAGTGAGAAAGAAGTGACGGCAGCCGATACCTTGTCTGTAGTCATGGCAAAAGGTGGTGGACAAGCGGTGAGCTTTATTCCTATAACTGACTGATTTACCAAATGCTTCGTCCTATTGCGTTTATAGATTCCGAAAGGTAACTTCATCTCCTTCTGAAAGGGGATGAAGTTATCTTCGGTTATAGCCGAATTCAACAACCTTAATACTTAGATATAAATGAAAACAACCGAAACCCCAACTCCGGCCAGACGCCGTAGTCCTATTTTTTGGGTTCCCACCGCTTATTTTGGTATGGGGCTCCCTTTTGTTGTCCTCAATATGGTAGCTGTACTGATGTACAAAGGTCTGGGAGTCAGTGATGCGAAAATAGCCTTCTGGACCTCCCTTATCATGCTTCCCTGGACATTGAAACCTCTTTGGAGCCCGCTACTCGAAATGTACCGTACCAAGAAATTCTTTGTCGTCCTCACTCAGATGGTGTCGGGAGTCACTTTCGGGTTGATTGCCTTGTCGCTTCATCTTCCGTCCTTTTTTGCAATCACTATCGCCTTGTTCGCCATTGTCGCCTTTAGCGGGGCAACGCACGATGTGGCCTGTGACGGGGTATATATGGACGAGTTGAATGCACAGGAACAGGCTAAGTATATAGGTTGGCAAGGTGCTTTTTATAACGTAGCCAAGATTATCGGTACAGGTCTGCTGGTCTATCTGGCCGGTTTCTTGAAAGATGAATACGAAGGTCCTGCCGAAGATGCGGTACTCTATTCCTGGACGGTCATTATGATTGTCCTCGGAGGAGTGATGTTCGCTTTGGGACTTTATCATACCCGTATGCTGCCTTCGGGCAAGCATGCCCATTCGGTCACCTCTTTTTCGCAGAGTATGGCCGAGTTATGGAATGTCATCCGGAACTTCTTTACTAAAAAGCATATCGTTTATTACATCTGCTTTATTATTTTATATCGTTTTGCCGAAGGGTTTGTGATGAAAATTGTACCTTTGTTCCTGAAAGCCGGTCGTGATGTGGGCGGTTTGGGATTGACAGAACAGGAGATTGGCATTTATTACGGAACCTTCGGAGCGGCAGCTTTCGTACTCGGTTCATTGCTGGGCGGATATTATATTTCCGCACGTGGATTGAAAAAGACTTTGTTCTCCTTGTGTTGTGTATTCAATCTGCCTTTTATGGCTTACACGCTGCTTGCCATTTTCCAACCGCAGAGTGCGCCTCTTATCGGCGGAGCCATTGTGCTGGAGTATTTCGGATATGGCTTCGGCTTTGTGGGACTTACCTTGTTCATGATGCAACAGGTGGCTGCCGGCCCTCATCAGATGGCGCATTATGCTTTTGCATCGGGTATCATGAACCTGGGTGTCATGCTGCCCGGTATGATGTCCGGATATGTCAGCGACTGGCTGGGCTATAAACTGTTTTTCATCTTTGTGCTGGTGGCTGCCATTCCGGCATTCCTGATGACTTGGTTTGTACCCTTCACGCACGAAGACAAGAAATAGAGAAAAACTATTAACCTAACAAAAAAGAGAATATGAGTGAATTGAAGATTGCGGGCAATCCGTTGCCCGGTATGCCGTGGGAGGAACGTCCCGAAGGTTGTAAAAATGTAATGTGGAGATGTAGCGCGAATCCCATCATTCCCCGTGATTTGCTGCCTACATCCAATAGTATATTCAATAGTGCGGTAGTACCTTTCGGCGAAGGGTATGCCGGAGTGTTCCGTTGTGATGATACAAACCGCCGGATGGCGCTTCATGTGGGATTCAGCAAGGACGCCGTTCATTGGGACATCAATCCGGAGAAGTTGCAGTTCCAGTGTGATATTCCTGAGATTGGTGAATGGGTGTACGGTTATGACCCGCGTGTCTGCTTTATCGACGACCGTTACTATGTGACTTGGTGTAACGGATATAAGGGCCAGCCTACCATCGGCGTGGCATGGACTACGGATTTCAAGACATTCCATCAGGTGGAGAATGCTTTCCTGCCTTTCAACCGTAATGGCGTGCTGTTTCCCCGCAAGATCAATGGTAAGTTTGTCATGTTGAGCCGTCCCAGTGACAACGGGCATACTCCTTTCGGAGATATTTATTATAGCGAGTCGCCCGACTTGGAGTTTTGGGGACACCATCGTCACGTCATGTCACCCGCGCCTTTTGAAGTAAGTGCATGGCAGTGCCTGAAGATTGGCGCCGGCCCCATTCCCATCGAAACCAGTGAGGGCTGGTTGCTGTTCTATCACGGTGTGCTTCGCTCCTGCAACGGTTATGTCTATGCCTTTGGATCGGCATTGCTTGACTTGGACGAGCCCTGGAAGGTGAAATTCCGTTCGGGACCTTATCTTATCTCTCCGCGTGAACCTTACGAATGCATGGGTGATGTGCCCAATGTATGCTTCCCTTGTGCGGCTTTGCATGATCCGGCAACGGGACGGGTGGCCGTTTATTATGGTTGTGCCGACACGGTGACCGGTCTGGCATTCGGTTATATTCCCGAAATTATAGAATTTACCAAACGTACTTCTATTATTTAAGCACCGTTTGTACTGTTCTCATTCGAAAACAGAGGATGTGTCCTGTGGCTGTCACTTCGGTCCGGACACATCCTCTTTGTCTTTTTCCGGGAAAGGGAACTGTCTGGTTATAAAGCGGCTTTTAAGTGCTGTCTTCTCTTTGGCTAAGCGTTTTCTTCCGGATGATTAAGGGCTTTTATACTGAAACCTTCTACAGTTCATTGCAATGGACTGTAGAGTCTGCCGTAATGGACTGTACGGTCTGCTACAGTGGACTGTACGGTCTGCACCGGAAGCCTATAGAAGATAATAGGAATAAAGACCTTAGTTGTATGGAGAAAAAGGCTTATGTTTGCTGTTGAAAGAGGTTAGGTTCCGATATGGAAAGACATCAGACCGGTATACCGGCAAATTATTCACAGGCAGTCCTCCGCCTCTCGATTTTTCTCTTTATCTTTGCCGGAAAAATAAAGCAGTCCATGAAACGACCCAACGTACTTAATTTAACCTGCCCTGCCATCCCCGTAGTTCGGATCGGTTTTGTCGGATTAGGAAACAGGGGCATTCTTGCACTTGAGAGATATATGCACCTGGAAGGCATTGAGGTGAAAGCGCTTTGTGATTTGCGGAAAGAGAATATAGAGCGTGCAGAGCATATCTTACGGGAGTTCGGCCGTCCCGAAGCCGAGAACTATTCGGAAGAAGGGATGTGGCGCAAGATGTGCGAATGCAAGGAGATAGACCTCATTTATATTTGTACGGACTGGCTGACTCATACTGATATTGCCGTTTATGCCTTGCAGCAGGGCCGTCACGTGGCGTTGGAGGTTCCTGCCGCCATGAGTGTGGCCGATTGCTGGCGGTTGGTGGATACAGCCGAAGAAACCCGCCGTCACTGCATGATGCTGGAGAACTGTTGTTACGATGCATTTGCCCTGACTACGTTGAACATGGTGCAGCAGGGGGTGTTGGGCGAAATTACTCATGCCGAGGGGGCATACATCCATGACTTGCGCAAGCATTATTTTGCAGACGAAAAAGCGGGTGGGTATCACAATCACTGGATAAAGCTTTACAGCCAGCAGCATACGGGGAATCCTTATCCTACTCACGGCTTGGGTCCTGTCTGCCAATGGATGAATATTCATCGGGGAGACCGTATGGAATATCTGGTTTCCATGTCCTCGCGTCAGGCCGGTCTGTCTGCTTATGCCGGACAGGTGTTTGGTGCATCCTCCGAAGAAGCGGCGCAGAGCTATGAGATGGGGGATGTGAATACCACGCTGATTCATACCGCAAAAGGAAGAACTATCTTGTTGCAATATGATGTGACCACTCCTCGCCCGTACAGCCGCCATCAGACGGTGTGCGGCACGAAGGGATTCATGCAGAAATATCCTGTTCCCTGTCTTCTGCTCGATGAATATGGCAAGGAACCTTTGTCCGGTGAGCAGTTTGAGCGGATGATGGAGCAGTATAAACATCCTTTTACGGCAGTTATCGGCGAGGAGGCGCGGCGGAAGAATATGCCGAATGAGATGAATTATATCATGGACTACCGGCTTATTCATTGTTTGAGGAACGGTTTGCCGTTGGATCAGGATGTGTATGACGCCGCCGAATGGTCCTGCATTACGGAACTGAGCGAGCGTTCCGTGCGGCAGGGCAGTGTACCGGTGGAGATTCCCGATTTCACACGAGGGAACTGGAAAGAGAGATAGTGCTGTCAGTTCTTTAGCACAGGGGGGATAAACTGAATGGTTCTCACCTGAAGATGAAAAGAACGCTGATATGTTAATCTCCAGGTGAAAATACAGGCTTGTTTATTGAACTCCCATTGATGTTATCGTTTCTTGTCTTGTGGTGTTTCCACTATTATTTTTCCTTCTTTCATGGTGAACTGTGCGATTTTCAAATCATTCAGGGCGTCCAGTACGGTATTCACCGGGAGTTGGCGGTTGATATGGAAATAGATGCGTTCGTCCAGTAACGGACGTGAACGGAATACGATGCTGATGTTATACCATGAACCTATATCTTGCATGACTTGCCTCAAGTCGGTATTGTCAAAAGAAAATTCATTCTCCGCCCATCCTTTTCTCTTCTCCGTATCAACTCTTTTCAATTGGAGTTTTCCTTGTTTATCCAAGGATATTTGTTCCCCCGGGTGCATTTCCTTACTTTGATTGCGCTTGGTATGACTTACATTCACTCGTCCTTGATAGAGGATGACATCCGGCGAGTAACGGGGATATGCTTTCACATCGAACACCGTTCCCAGTACTCGTGTTTGTAGTTGCTCGGTGCATACTATAAAGGGGCGGGAAGCGTCTTTGGCTACTTCAAAACGGGCCTCTCCGCTTAGTTTGATACTGCGAATGGTATCTGTAAACTCCTTTAGATACTCCAGACGGCTGTTTGCGCTGAGCAATACCTTGCTTCCGTCGCTTAATTGAACGGAGGTAATGGTAGCGGGCGGGGTGCTTACAATTATCCTTTTCCCTTCTTCCCGAAAAGTAATTTCCTCAGGAACTTCCAGTGAAGTGAAGACTTCCACTTCCTGCGGCTCAGGTTGCAAAAAAGGCTGGAATACAAGTACCAAGGCGATGACAGCGGCAGCTATACCTGGTATCGTTATCCGTCGGATAGATTGGTGTCTGATACGGTGACGACGGATGAATGTCTGCCAGGCTTTCCGGGTTTCGTCTGCGGTGGGAATATCCCCCAATGCTTCACCAAAGAGTTGTTCCAATTGATGGTCATTCCAAGTTCCGTTTTGGGGGAGTCTTGGTTATGGGGATTCTTTCCGTTGTCCGGATGGATGTGGTCATTTGTTGAAAACTCCTTTTTCATTGTTTATCCTCCTTTTTCAGTATCGCTTCGCGCAGAGTCCGCAATGCTTTTGATATATGTTTTTTCACGGTGTCGGGGCTGATTCCCAATTCGTCGGCTACCTGTTGATATGTTTTTTTCTCCCAATAGCAGCTTCGCAAGATGGTGCAAGTCGGTTCGGGCAAACTGCGGGCTATGTTTTCCGCTTGCTGCAACAGTGCCTCGTGTGCGCGGTAACCCTGATTCATTTCCGCACGGGTGGCTTCGATGAGGCGGTCTATGTGTTGCTGTTCCACATTCAAATGCTTCAAGCGGTTGAGGCATCCGTTACGCACGGTGGCATAGAGCCAGGCGCTACGGGTGTTTTCCTTTAGTTGGTCGAACTCCTTCCAGGCTTGTTCCATGGTTTCGCTTACTATGTCCTTGGCTTCTTCCGTATTGCTCATCAGGGTGGTAGCAAAGCGGACGAGGCGTGGGTACATTTCTGCGAACAGTCGTTCGAAGTGCTCTTCTTTATGGTTTCTTCTCCTGAATAAAATCTGCATGTTTCCTTGTCTTCCGTGAACAAAGGTACGGAAATTTCCTTTTCTCCGCTGGGGTTACAGACGATTCTTTTCGCTTTGTCCGGCTCCGGTTCCTTTATATTTGCTCTTGGTTGCATTGAATTTATAGGATACTTGGAGGCCGAAGCGTTGGAAATCCCGGTAAATCCGATTTTCCATATAGGCATCTATGCCGTATAAATCAAAATGGAAATACCCTGTTCTAAGAATATCATTGGCGGTGAATGTTATGGTGAGTGTCTCTTTTAAAAAAGGATTTGGAAAGGCGTGCATTGATTTGTCCTTCCGTGCGCGTTACAAAAAATCCTTGCCGGGAAGCGGTGGAGAGATATCCTTCCATATTGAAGAACCAGCCTTTGGGAAGGTTGAAGTTGTTGTCCAGACTGATATAGAAACGGGGTTGGTTCCGGTGTTCGGTGTATTCCTATTTATTCGCATTCATGTCCAAAAAAGCCATATTCACATTGAGTTGTGGTTCCCAACACCCCAGTTTGGGAGAGGCGTTGAAACTAATGCCGTAATTATGGGTTGTAGGAATGGTCTGTGTGGCAAATAAGAGGACGCCCGGATGTGTATCTTCCTTGTAGGGCATAATTATATTGGTATACATATTGAGAATACGGCTGAAATAGGCTGAGAAATAGAGCCAATTCCAAGAGGCGCCGGCCGAAAAGCGATGCGTCTTTTGGGTTTTCAGCAAAGGGTTTCCTTGAGAATACTCATATTTGCTGCGATAGCGGATGGAATTGGTCAATAGGCTATAATCGGGGTTATTTTTACGTAACCGGTAAGAGAGGCTGAAACTTTTGCCATTGTGTGACCAACTGGCGGCCAATACAGGAATAATATCATTATAGGTAGGGCTTTGTGCATCTATCCTTATCCCTTTTTCATAATAATCTGTTTGTTGATGTTCATAACGTATTCCCATATTCAGTTTCCAATGGCGGATGGATCTTGAATAGTCAGCAAATGCGGCATATACGGATTGTTTGATGTGGTCGTCGGCATCGGCAGAGAAACCGTTTTGGGTAAAGATATCATGGCGGTTGGTAAAAGTTTCTTCCGTACCGAATGAAAAACGTCCGTTCCATAAGGGGGAACTGACTACCAGCTTGGCGGCATAGAGGGAGCTGCGCATGCGACTGTCTGCTTGCACGGTTGCATCGTCATTATTCATGGCGTTCTGGTCGGAATGCGAGCGTTTGAACAGGTAATCGGCGTTGAAGTCAATATTCCATTTGCCCAGTTCTCCTGCGTAGTAGGCGTTTGCCGCGTGATCCCAACCTGTATGTATTTGTTCTGCTGTAGTAAAGTTTATCCGGTCGGTTTCTTCATCGTTACGTCTGGTGACGGTTTTACCGGATGAATTTCTGTCTGCATTCCCTATTCCGGTTTCGGGCATATAGCGCAGACCGAAAGAATGGTGTTCATCCGGTTCATAATTGAATCCCAGCTCACCGGAAAAACGTTGGCTCTTATGGGTCTGCACATCATTTTTGTTGGTTTGCCAAATGGCGGAACCCTTGATGCGGTTCATATTTGTGGTTTTTCCATACGAGTTTTGCTGTGCCATATATCCCTTTACAAAGAGATCCAGACCGCCGGTGCGATAATTTAATGCCATATATTCGTTGGCGTTGGCGGAATGTCCTTGTGAATAAGTCGTATTGAAGTGGCCGCTCAACCCTTGTCCGCGCCGGCGGATGGTACGGAGGCGGATGACGGCTGCTACGTCCGAGGCATATTCGGCTCCGGGAGTAGTGATGACTTCTGCGGATAAGATTTCGTTGGCCCGGATACGGTCCAGTTCTGTCATGTCACGTACTTTCTTATTATTTATATAGATTACAGGAGAACCGCATCCCATTACATTGTATTCGCCGTTATGGCCGGTGACGAAAGGAAGATGGGGCAACATTTCTGCGGCAGACCCCATTCGGGCCAGGGAAGTTCCTGCCACGTTGGCTTTTAGTCCGTTGGGACCCACTTCTATCATGGGGCGTCGGGCGCTGATGGTTACTTCCTGCATCAGTTGGGTGTCGGGAAGCAGGTGAAACGTAAGAGTAGGGTGGTAAGGTTGCACTTCCGTCTTATAGCCTATATAAGAAACCCGTATCAAGTAAGGTATCCCTTCTTCCGCTATCATCAGGAAACTTCCGTCTTCACGGGTGACACATCCGTTTACAAAGGTGGAGTCGCCGGGAGTCAATAAGAGTACATTGGAGTAGGGCAGCGGTTCATTCTTTTCATTGGTTACTTGTCCTCGTATTTCGGTAATGCGTATGTCTCTTCCCTTTTTCTGTATGGCGAAGTATTCTTCCCGTTCTTTACAAATGAAAGGAATGCCGTTCAGGACAGTGCCGATGGCTTCAAGTTCGGTTTTTTGCCGGATGGAGGCTGTAACCCGGTAGCTTTCTGTTTCGTTATAGGAGAAGATAATATTCTTTCCGCCTTCCTTTTCGATTAGTTTAAGGGCGGCGGGAAGTGGTTTGTCCTTTAATTCTATAGAGAATTGCCGGGGTGTTTGTGAATGAAGCGGAAGGATGATGCTGAATAATACGGTCATGATCCACGCTGTTTTCAAATAGCCGTCTGGTCTCATTTTACTAGTGTTTAATTGTTCTTTATGAGTAATACAACCGAGGTTTGTAATCGGGTACGGTAAAATAAGGAAAAAGATTCGATGAGTTGTCGGAATGGATTCCCGTGGTTGGTTCATGCGAAGGGAACGGATATAACTTTATGAAGAATTTATGAAGGATTGGAATAAGAATGGTTCATTGTAATGACTTGAGGTTCAAAGTCTTGCCCGCGTATGAAGAATTTGAAGGAAAAAAGGTGGAAAATGTGTTTTGAAGAGATGGTTGGGGCAGATACTTGTGTGATACTTGTTTTATGAAAATTGTAGATGGCAGTAGCTATGAAGAACAGAGGGAATAAAAACAAGGTGGCTGAAAACAAATCCAGCCACCTTGTTTTTATTGTTTAACCTGTGTTTTATTCTATCTCGACGCTATGTTTTACCGGAGTCAGGATGAAAGTAAATTCATAATCACCGTAGGGCAACATATATTGAGGCAACGGCAGAGCTCCCCAGCTGTTTACACAACCTAATCCCATCTGAGCCTTGTCGATGATCAGGTTGGTCAGGTCTGCTTTCTGTACTTCGGGCGAGTGACGCTGGTCTTTTTGTCGCCATCATCCAGTGAACAGATGGTATAATGCAAAGCGGATGCAGAGAATGGAGCATCACCTACTACCTTCAGTCCGTTACCGCCGGCATTCAGTTGCTTCCACCAACGGATATCGGTCTTGGTTCCTGTTTCCTGCGGACGGATATAGGAGTAGAATTGTTCATCCACACTCTGGCGATAAATACCCAAGTCGGTGCTGTGGTTGCGGTCACTGTAGTTTTCTACCGGACCACGACCATAATATTCTACGGTTTCAAAACATTTAGGCATCTGCATTTGCATACCGAAGCGGAACATCGGAGATACTTTGGCATTCTTGTCGGCTGTCATCTTTTGGGTCACTTTGATGGCTCCTTCGTTGTTGATGACATAAGTCAGATATAATTTGGCGGAAACATTCTTCATGTCATATTCCGCATTCACTACTATCTGGTCATTTTCTGTCTTGGAATTCAAGGAAACCAGTTTCAATCCCGGGTTTTTCCATGCGGCATATCTGTTTTGCAGGCCGGCTCCCATATCATTGTCTGTCGGGGCACGCCAGAAGTTAGGGGTCAGGGCTGCGCCTTCTTTCAGCATTTCCGTTCCGTCCACTGCATATTTGCTTAAGTAACCGTTCTGTTTGTTGAACTCGGCTACGAAGTTATTGCCTTTTACGATCAGATAATGATATTGGTTGTCGATGATTTGCGGAACAACGGTGGCTACATTGGTCGTTTCCACGTTCTTCAAATCCATAGACGGTGCTTTGTAATCATTCAGTGTCAACTGATTCTTGGCGACGGTGAAACCTGCGGGCAGCAAACCTTCGCGGTTTTTCAGTTTGTAGGAAACGTTCAGCAACCATTCCTTGCAGGTGCAGGTCTTGCCGATATTCAACGTAATCTTGGCTGTTTCCTGAGGAGCGACTTTTAAATCATCCACGCGTCCGGTGCGGATTACTTTTCCATCTTTCAGTACTTGCCATTCCATATAGTAGGCGGACAGGTCACGGAAGAAGTTCTCATTGAATACATTTACTTCCCCTTTGCTTAAATCGGCGGGAGTAGTCCAGATATTCTGGTAAAAGTGACCTACTTCATACATGTGCGGATTAGGAACACGGTCGGGGCTGATCAAACCATTGTCACAGAAGTTATTGTCAGAAGCGTCAAAACGGTTGAAATCTCCTCCGTAAGCATAAATCATCACGCCGTCTTTTCCTTTCCAGCGGCAGGACTGGTCAACGAAATCCCAGATAAATCCACCTTGCAGATTCGGATATTTACGGATCAAATCCCAATATTCTTTGAAACCACCCTGCGAGTTACCCATTGCATGGGCATATTCACACTGAATCAATGGTTTGGTAGCATCGGTACGTTGACCATATTTTTCCATGCCGTTATAATCATAGTACATCGGACAGAAGATATCGGTATGTTCTTTCTGGCGTGCTTGTTCATATTGGCAGGCACGGCTGGGGTCTTCTGCTTTAATCCATTTATAGCATTGTTCGAAGTTGGGGCCGTCACCGGCTTCATTACCCAATGACCAGAAGATGATGCTCGGATGGTTGAATCCGCGTTGTACATTGCGCTGGTTACGTTCCAGATGGGCTTTCTTATAAGAGGGGTTCTTGGCCAGCGTCTTGTCGCCGTAGCCCATACCGTGAGATTCTATATTGGCTTCGGCCACGACGTAAATACCATATTGGTCACATAAATCGTACCATAAGTTGTCATCCGGGTAGTGGCAGGTACGTACAGCGTTCAGGTTGAATTGCTTCATTATCTGGATATCCTGTAGCATACGTTCGGGAGATACTACATAGCCTCCATCCGGATCCATTTCGTGGCGGTCGGCTCCCTTGAACAGGACTGCCTTACCGTTAACCAAGATCTGGTCACCTTTCAATTCAATCTTGCGGAAACCTACTTTGACAGGAATCACTTCATTGCTGCCCTGCATGCTGGCACGCAAGGTATATAAATAAGGTGTTTCGGCACTCCACTTTTTGGGGTTCTCTACGTTCATGGTCACCAGACCGGATTTGTTGGTGGTAGCGGTTGCCACTTGCTTGCCTTGTGCATCTACCAGTTCCAAATCGACTTTACCACTGCCTTTCAAATCCAGATTGACAGCCAGGCTGCCGTTTTGGTAAGCTGCGTCCAAGTCGGGAGTTACACGGATATCTTGAATATATTTTTTATTGCGGCTGTACAAATAGCAGTTACGTCCCACTCCCGAGTAGCGGAAAAAGTCCTGATCTTCCAGGTACGTACCGTCACACCAGCGGAATACCTGAAACGCAATCAGGTTCTTGCCCGGTTTCAGATATTTGGTCAGGTTAAATTCAGCTTCCAGTTTACTGTCTTCGCTATATCCCACATATTACCGTTGACCCATAGATACATGTTTGAAGTGACCGACCAAAGTGGGCGAATATTTCTTTTTCTGTACCATTCGGCAGGTAATAATGATTTCTTTCCGATACGATCCTACATGGTTGTTTTCTATGGGCACATAAGGAGGATTGTTTTTGTATTGGCTTCTCCAGGCGTAACCTACGTTGACATAAATCGGATCACCGTATCCGTTCATTTCCCAAACACCGGGGACTTTCATCTGTCCCCAACCTTTATCATTATAGTCTGTCCGGTAGAAGTCGGTCGGTCGAGCATCTGCATTTTTTCACCCAGTTGAATTTCCAGATGCCATTCAGGGTCATAAAGTTGCTTGAGTTTTCCTTATCGGCTTTTGCGGCTTCTTCACTTGAAGAGTAAGCAAAGTAATTGGTGTGCATCGGTGCACGGTTTACCGCATTAATTTCGGGGTTTTTCCATTCGTCATGTTGAGCCATGGTCGCCAGGCTACACATCGCCAGGCAGCAAGTCAGCAGTTGTCTTTTCATGGGGTTAATCTTATTAGGTTTGTAAATTGTTGGTCAAAGATACGTTTTTTGTCTTGTCGGACAGAGTCTTTTTGGATAAATTAGTGTAAAGTATAGCATTAATTAATGGATAAGGCTTATTTTTGCAGCATGTTAAAAGACAATATATATAGAAAAAAACGACTCATCCGTAGTCTGTTGGGAGTTGCTGCTCTGGTAGCTACCCTTTATTCTTGTGCCAGTATGGGACGTCCGGATGGGGGACCTTTTGATGAAACTCCACCCCGCTTCATCGGCAGTACGCCGGCAGCAGGAGCCGTAAATACTAAAAAGTCAAAGATTGTCCTTGATTTCGATGAGTTTATTAAACTTGAAAAGGCCAGTGAAAAGGTAGTGGTTTCGCCTCCCCAGTTGCAACAACCGGAGATTAAACCCGGAGGGAAGCGGATTACTGTAAACCTGCTCGACTCTTTGAAGCCCAATACCACCTATACAATCGATTTCTCGGATGCGATCGTCGATAACAACGAGGGCAATCCGCTCGGTAATTTTGCGTTTACATTCTCTACAGGGGCCTCTATCGATACAATGGAGGTATCGGGCACCTTGCTTGAAGCTTCTGATCTGGAACCCATTAAAGGTATGTTGGTGGGACTACATTCCAACCTGAATGACTCGGCTTTTACCAAACTTCCTTTTGATCGTGTAGCTCGTACCGATAGTCGTGGACACTTCACGATTCGTGGGATTGCACCGGGCAAATATCGTATTTTCGGTTTAATGGATGCCGATCAGAATTTCTTCTATAACCAAAAAGGTGAAGCGGTGGCTTTCAATGACTCGCTGATTATTCCCCGCTTCGAAGAGCGGATACGCCAGGATACTGCCTGGGTCGATTCACTGACCATCGATACGATTGTTGAGCAGAAATATACCTACTTCCTGCCCGATAATATTGTGCTTCGCTCATTTAAAAAGCCTTCTGTTTCACAATACCTGGTTAAGAGCGAACGCCTTACTCCGAATAAATTTTCTTTGTATTTTTCGGCTCCGGCAGATTCTTTACCTGTGTTGAAAGGCTTGAATTTCGACGAGAAGGATGCTTTTGTGATAGAAAAGACATTCCGCAACGACACTATTCATTATTGGATACGCGACTCTTTGCTTTATCAGCAAGATACACTTACGTTGAGCCTGAACTATTTGTACACTGATACGTTAAATCAATTAGTTCCTCGTACGGATACGCTAAGGTTGGCCGCAAAGAAAGTGAAGAAAGAAGAGCCTAAAAAGAAAAACGAAGAAAGACGATGAGCCGGAACCGACTAAGTTCTTGTCGGTAAACACACACGCTCCTTCGTCTATGGACGTGTTCGATTATATCACCATGACTTTTGAAGAACCGGTAGCCCGCTTTGACAGTGCGGCTATTCATCTTCGCCAGAAAGTAGATACGATATGGACCGACGTTCCTTTTGAGTTCGAACATGATTCGCTCGATGTGCGCCGCTATAACCTCTATTATGATTGGGAACCCGGAGGCGAGTATGAATTTGCCGTCGATTCCACAGCTTTTCATGGCATTTACGGGCTGTTTACCGATAAGATAAAGCAAGCCTTCAAGGTTCGTCAGATCGAAGAATACGGTAATGTGTTCCTCAACATAACCGGAGCAGATTCTATCGCTTTTGTCGAACTGTTGGATAATCAGGATAAAGTTCTTCGCAGGCGTCCGGTGATTGACGGGAGAGCGGAGTTTTACTATCTGAATCCCGGCAAATACGGAGCCCGGTTGGTAAACGATACCAATGGCAACGGAGTGTGGGATGCCGGTGACTATGAGAAGGGCATACAGCCTGAGATGGTATACTATTATCCGCATATATTGATTTAAAGCAAACTGGGATGCTACTCAGGCTGGAATGTGACAGCTGTGCCTCTGGATAAGCAAAAGCCGGCGAACTAAAAACAGAAACCAGATGAAGACAAAGAGAAAAAGACCC
>ENA-OQKC01000604-OQKC01000604.1-human-gut-metagenome-genome-assembly--contig:-NODE-604-length-14873-cov-3.808965_pt1 | contig 14873 bp, 13 predicted proteins | sample MGYA00242774_ERZ504790 | MGnify/ENA primary metagenome ERZ504790 (study PRJEB26092, sample SAMD00036419) | human gut metagenome | host: Homo sapiens | study: EMG produced TPA metagenomics assembly of...
CATTGGTTTTCATGTTGAAGACCGTAGTACCCAACACATCACTCGGCATCAAGTCCGGAGTAAACTGAATGCGGCTGAAGTCCGCCTTAATCAAGCGTGCCACTAGACGGGCAAGCAGTGTCTTTGCCACCCCCGGCACTCCCTCCAGCAACACATGGCCGTTTGCCAGGACAGCCGTCAGTACCAGGTCCACTATCTGCTCCTGCCCCACTATGACCGTAGCAATCCGGTCCTTCAACGCTTGTATCTTCTCGGAAAAGAGAGTCAAGTCCACCCGTTTTTCTGTGTTCTCTTCCATAAATATCTTCTTTATATATGATTGATTATTTCATTCATTTTATCGACAAGCCGTTTCATCTCCTTCTCAGAGATGCTGCGCCCTCCGTACACCACCGGCCTCACCTCGCGGATGAACACGGCTATTTCCCCCGCTTCCATACCCGTCTTCCGGGCAATCCTGCCGAAAGAGCGCTCATCCTCTGCCACTTCCTCCACATCCACTTGTATTTCCCTCCTCAGTTCCTCCGCAAAATAGAGATATTTCTTGCGGACTAAGTCAGCATGGTCCTTCTTCTGATAATAAAGAGTACCTATCAACTCTGCAAACTCCAAAGACTTATTTTCCGGTTCGCGGATAACCGGAATGGCGCGCTGCTTCCTGCGGGCTGTAAATATCATAAAGAGCAGGATGGAAACCATACTCAAGTACAATGCCCAGCGAAGCGGCGGCTGCGAAAGGAAATAGCGAAAAGAAGACATCTGTACCTGGGCTGTTTCTTTCATATAGCCTTCGGTACGGACAATGGGAAATCCACCCATCTGGGACAATATACGAAAAAGATAAGCCGCATTCTTCCCATCCAGCACACCATAGTTCGTAAAAAGCAGGGGAGTGGAAGCCAGTATAACTTCCCCTTTTCCCCAAGAAACCGACATGGCAACCGGATGAGCAGCTTCTCCGGTAACAGTTTTTTCCGCCAACACTTTACTAGAAATGGAATCTGCAAAGAAATAAGACTGACAAAGTTGGGGATAGAAACAGAAAGTCTGCTGCGGATAAACCGCCGAATCCCCCACCCAGCACAAACTGTCTTTCGAAAGCAATGCAGTGGCATATTTTTTCAAAGCCGACGGACTGAAATAGGAATAGCTGCACTCAAATCCCAGCGTATCTTTCAAAATACGGCTGAAAGAGCTCCCCGCCAGCATAATCCGGTCTCCCCGTCCCGCCATCTTCAACATCGCCTCCACATCTACATCCGTCAAATGCAGGTTATCGGTAACAACCAGTATTCCGCGGCGGAGCGTCGTATCTTCCTGCTCCAGTTCATAAAAAGTCTTTCTCGACAACGAATATCCCTTCGGCAACGATGAAGACAGCAGGCTATCGAACACGGCACAGCCGAACGGTTGCTTGTCATAATGGCTGAACGTAGGGTTCCAGACAAACTTCTTTGGCAGACGGCACTCTATCGCAAACATCAACACCAGAAAAACAATGATACCGGCTATAAACCAATGGTTCCCCTTCATGCCGCCCCTCCTTTCTCCACTTCTTTCTGCAAATCCCGCATCGCATGGAACAAAGTTTCGGTCGCTTCAAAATTTCCGTAACGTACTCGTAGAAAATGGTTGGTCATTTGGCGGAAAGCTGGCAGACGGACTTCATAGATATATTGTGTAGGCGTTTTATATAACTGCCAGTCTATACGTTTTCCATCGCTGAGCTGTTTCAGCGTCTGCAGATAGAGCAAACGCACCGCCTCCCGATAATCCGTCCGGGCAAGCGCATCGGCAATTCTTTCCGCAAAATCCACTCCATAGATGGTATCCTCCCCCACTGTATAGGGCAGGGTACTCTTGCGCGAACGCATGAACAGTTCCGGACGCTTCTTGTACACAAACCAAATGACCAATACCAGGATAAGAACGGCAATGCATATCAATACGACTTCCGAATATTCTGCCACCAACGTATTCCCGAATATCTTGTCCAGCAGCTTGCCGAACCATCTGCTGAACCACTCAAGTACATTAATTTCGGGAGCTATCAACTCACGACTGTAAGCAAACGCCGGGTCAGACTGCCAAGCGGCAACCTGTGCAGTATCACAAACCAGTGTATCAGCCGGAGCCATATTCATAGTCCGTTATCAGAGTTTATCAAAATTGTCAATATCACTCTCCACCATCACATAATCTATCTTTTCCGAAGCATGACCGTATTGATAAGCCAGTCCCAGCAATGAGAAAATCATGGACATATAAACGCCGAATGCCTGGACCACCGCCAGCAGATAAAGCACAAAGCTATAGGCTGCCGATACAGTGGCACCGCCACCTGCATCAGTCATTGCAAAGATATATTTCACAATAGTCCCGATATACCATGGAATCATCGTCACTCCCTGCAAGATGGCGGCGATGAATCCCATAACAATGGAAATCAGTACGATACCTCCCCAGGTAGCGAAACCCAGTCGGTAGGCCTTCTTCAAGGCATCTATGATATAGATATCTTCGAACAGATAGACTGGAGCCCAAATAGCAAGTGGCACAGACACCACCACAACGAGCAGAACGAACAAGAACGCAATCGCCATGAACGGAATGACGGTGGCTATAAAACCAACAATAAGCCCTACAAACAGCACCAAAAGCACACCGACAATCATTATCAGAAATACCCTTCTGACATTACGGAACAACAAGGGCTTCAGCATCCCTAACGTCACTCCCTCCAAGCGTTTTTCCCGTTCATTGTAAGTACGGACCAATGCGTAGACCAAAGAGGTCAGCATGACAGTTCCTAGCAGATAGAGAACGGCATACAGACTGTAATAAGTCACCAGTGCCATGATGGACGCTCCGACAACAGAAGAGTCGAACGAGCCTCCGGTCATATCACCCAGAGCCATTGTACCGCTCATCAGCCCGTTCAAGCTCAGTCCCTGAAGCAGACAAAGCGGCAACATCAGATATGTGGTGAATTTCATCAACGGCTTCCAATTCTCTTTGATAAAATCAAAGGTAGCAGTTAGTTTCTCTCCAAAAGAACGTTGTACATACAGTGCGATTTTAGGTTTCTGTGCTTCCATGCTTCTTTCTGTTAGGTAAATAAATATAATAAAAAAAGATAAACGACAAAGAGAGTAGAATAAAGCCGAACCTCAAAGCATCCGGAAGTTCGGTATGGCGGGTAACGAATCCTTCTATAAATCCTGCCATGATGAATACGGGTACCGTACCCACCACTATTTTCAGTCCTTTTTTGGCTCCCCGTTTGAAAGATTCCAGCCTTGAATAGGTTCCGGGAAAGAGCCATCCGTTGCCCAGGGCAAGACCGGCGGCACCGGCTACAATAATCGCCCAGATTTCGAGTGTCCCGTGCAGCCAAATGGCAAGGAAGGACTCCCAAAGCAAGTCGTGCTGATAAAAGAAGGTTTGGAAAGCCCCTATCATGATACCATTGTTAAGGAGCATGTATCCGGTGCCAAAACTGGTCAGCAACCCCATGGCAAAGCAGTTGAAGGAGACCATGATATTGTTCAGCGTGATACTCAGAAACATGGGGAACTCGGAGGAACCGTTATATACAGCCATAGGTTCACCATTAGCGATATTGTTCAAAGTCATATCCACATAGGAGTTTCCTAAAATCAAACGCACAAAATCGGGGTCTCCGGCAGCGGATACCACTCCTATCAATGCGCTGACCACAAATATAATGAAGGAAGCCACCAGCTCACGGCGTGCATCGTGCATGGCCGAAGGCACTTCACGGGTCCAGTAGGTGATAATTCTTGACCATTTCTCGCGCTTGTTTCTATAAATGCGGTTGTGCAATGCCGAGGCAAGATTGTTCAGATAGATAGTGATGCGGGAAGCGGGGAAATGCGTTTGGGCAAAAGCCAGATCTGCCGTAAGCTCCGTATATGCGTCGGCAAGTTCATCGGGAGACAGACTTTCCGCCTGCTCCACCATTGTTTCTGCTCGTTTCCATTTTTCGATGTTCTGCCGGATAAACGTCACTTCTTTCATACCCCATGACTATTTCAGAGAAGTTTTGTCTGAAATAGGTAACAAAAATAAGAGAATAATGATATATTTGCAATGAAATACTAAAAATGTTTTATCAGGAATGGCAGAATCTACAATTATCACCGGACAATTTGTCCGCATCAGTCAAACGCCTGCCAGTATCGGTGAGCGGCTCATTGCACTGGCCATAGATTATATTCTGCTCGGATTCTATGTATTTTCTACTTTGGCCTTGTTTTCACGGATTCATCTACCCTCTGATTTCACGATGCTTTTCTTTTTTACCATTGTCTACCTGCCAGTCTTGCTTTATGCATTTCTCTGCGAAATGTTCAACCAGGGACAAAGTTTCGGCAAGCGGCTGATGAACATTCGTGTCGTAAAGGCAGACGGCTCCACGCCCGGCATAGGCTCGTACCTGCTCCGATGGCTTCTCTTCCCTATCGACGGACCGGTGACCGGTGGTCTGGGACTTCTGGTCGTCCTTTTGACCAAAAACAGCCAGCGAATGGGAGACCTTGCCGCCGGCACCATGGTAATCAAGGAAAAGAATTACCGCAAGATACACGTCAGCCTCGATGAGTTCGACTACCTGACCAAAGACTACCGACCTACCTATCCACAAGCTTCCGACTTGTCATTGGAGCAAATCAACGTCATTACCCGGACCCTGCAATCGGGTAAAAAAGACCGTACACGCCGCATTGCCTCCCTTGCGAAAAAACGTGCAGGAACTTCTCTCCATCACTCCTCATGACAGTAACCCGGAAAACTTTCTTCAGACCATTCTCCGGGATTACCAGTATTATGCCTTGGAAGAAATTTAATACGAACTTCCAACAAAACCAAAGAAGTGTTAAGTCTTACGCTTATTTAAGATTCAAGCTGCATCTTTTTGGCTTTTCATTTGTTAATCAACCAGAAGGTCTTAACTAAATAACAAAGAACAATTATGAAACGAATCATTACATTAATCACACTGGTGTTGGTAAGTGCATCGACCCTGATGTATGCACAGAGTAGCAGCGAAACACGCCAAGCAGAGCGTAAAGCCCAACGCGAAGCCCAGAAAGCACGCGAAAAAGCAGAAAATGAAAGGAACTATGCCATTGCCGTCCAGGCATTGAAAGAGGGCAAGTTTGTATTGGAAGCAGACCAGCTGGTGTTCAAGAGAGGACGGAGCGCATTTGTTTCATCGACAACAAACTTCGTTCTGATGGACGGTGAACACGCATCCGTACAAATAGCTGCCAACAATGCCCTTGCAGGCCCCAACGGAATAGGCGGCATCACAGTGGACGGCAGCAGAAAGGAAATGAAAATCACGACCGACAAAAAGGGAAACGTGAATTGCAGCTTCAGCGTACAAGGCATCGGAATATCCGCACAAGTGTATATCACACTGACCAACGGCGGCAATAATGCATCGGCAAGAATCAGCCCGAACTTCAATTCGAATACCCTGACGCTGAACGGAGTCCTGGTTCCATTGTCCCAGTCAAACGTTTACAAAGGGCGGGCTTTATAAAACACCCCTTTTGTCCGTACAAAGTATAAAGAAAAGAAGATATTCATATCGTGTTCGCAGGATACGAATATCGTGTAGACACGATATTAACAGAATGCGATACAAGGAATTAATAAACTGTTATACAGAATATTAATTCCTTGCATCGTACATAAAGGGAGCTAACAGAATGTGGACATTTATTCTTTTATCTGTTGACACGTTGGGCAATAATATACCGAACCACCCATATAAGCCTCTTTTATGATGGTACTGCCACAACGGAGACAAGGATTCTTCCATGTTTTGGCAGAAAGAATGGTTTTGTAACCTCCGGCGTTGCCATAAAGATCTGTTTGCGTATCGCGTCCGCCCTCGAACGTCATATCCACCAATGTTTCTTTTAGAGCATTAAAAAGAACGTCTTTCTGATTATCCGACAGAAGTAGCACTTTCTGTTTGGGATTTATCCGTGCATTGAACAGAATATCCTGCGTTACGCCGTTACCTACACCGGGAATACGCTGATTGGTTGCTAATAGAGCTTTAGCAGAGAGGGTCTTCTTTGCTTCGGCAACGAGTTTCTCAAATTCCGCTTCGGTGTATTTATCGCTCAACGGCGAAATGCTTTCCCGACTCAATTTATAGTACTTATTGTCGATATAGCTATCAGGATAAACATTGATAAAACCATACATTACAACCGTGAAGACAAGGAATGAATCATCATTAAACGTCAGCAACAACTGGTAATTGGCAGGAATCTTATCTCCCGCATTGTAATAACGGACACTGACTCCGTCGCCTATATTCATGATCACATTATCCGAAAGATTGAAATTGACAAACATGCCATATCCTTCGGATGAAAGGATGGTTTTGCCTACGAGCAGTTTACCATACTCCGACGGATTGCCGTTATAGAACGTAAACTTATGCGGTTTGGTGGCATTGAATACCTGCGTGATTGTTTTACCGCTCAAGGCGTTGTTCACTTGTTTGCTCAGGGTGATAACTTCGGGTAATTCCAACATATTATCTTACTTTTATTTTCGATAGGGATATATATTTCCGTTAATAACTCGTCAATAGCTAATCAATATCGTTCATTATTTTAACCGGACCACTTCCCCTATAATAGGCATCAACACGTTCAAAGAGTCTTTCTCTTTCAGATTCATGGCATTCTTCAACGGTTCGTCCCAGCGGTGTCTAGCCAAAGCATATTTGGAATGATGGACAGTCAGAATCTTTTCCGCATTCAAGTCCCTGGCCACTTGTCCCAAATATTGGGGCATGGTATGGATATATTTCCAATCTTCGTTATACTGCCCATTCTCCAATATGGCAAGGTCAATGCCAGGATATTGCTTGCCTATTTCGGCAAAATGCGTATCATATCCACTATCACCGCCCATATAAATCTTCTGCGAAGGGGTTTCGATAAGGAAAGAGGCCCATAGTGCCTGATTCGCTTTCAACGAGCGGCCCGAAAAATGCCGGGCGGGCAAGCAATGAAGCAGAAATCCCTTATCCAGTACAGTATCTTCAAACCAATCCAGCTCAACCAGGGATGATTTGTCAAATCCCCAATACTCGAAATGTTCGCCTACCCCCAAATGACAGACCACCTTGCCTACCCGGTTTTTCAGCTGCATCACCGTCTCATAATCCAGATGGTCCCAATGGTCATGTGATATCACCAGATAGTCAATCTCCGGCATATCGGCAGGCTTGTAGGCATCCGCCCCTTTGAACGGCTTGTTTACAAACGAAACCGGAGAAGCCACACAAAATACGGGGTCTACCAGTATACGCTTTCCGTCTACCTGGATAAAATAGGATGAATGTCCGAACCATACCAATACATTCTCGTCCTTGCTTATCTTGCTGAGGTCCGTCTTTATAACCGGAATCTCCGTTTCAGGACGCAAATCGGTTTCTTTCTTAAATAAGAATCCCCAGAAAGCTCCCAAACGTCCCTTTTGGGAAGTCATCATCACCGTACTGTGCAGATTCCGGAATTCTCCGTCTTTGTAATGAGGCGACTTCTTTATCCTCTCCAACCGTTCTCCTTGAGGAGCCCTCCCGAAACTCGGCTGATTGACAAAAACGAATCCCGCTATGACCGCAACAGCCACAATACCCACTATAATGCCAACTATCATACGTACTCTTTTCGTTTTTAATGAATTCATATTCAATGAAGCTACATTTACAGCTGCAAATATAGTCGAATTGTTATTAAATCACTATCTTCGCGCCCAATTTACGGAATCAATACAATAAAGAAATAAAAAGCCAACAAAGAAATGAACACACACAGTCTATGTTGCATCGGTTATATTACCCAAGATAAAGTTGTAACCCCTAAAAATACCATATATATGCCGGGAGGCACCTCCTTCTACTTCGCACATGCCATCAAGCACTTGAATGCTAACGATTTTCTATTGGTAACAGCTTTGGCTGATACTGACATGGGCATTGTGGAAGACATTCGGAAAGAGGTATTCCGTCAAAGCCTTGCACAGCACACATTCCGTCTGTTTCGAGAATATTTATGGAGAAAATCAAAACGAACGTACACAACGTGTCACGGCAAAAGCAGACCCTTTCACCGTGGAAGGTTTGAAAGATACCGATGCACGGATTATCCACTTGGGCAGTCTGCTTGCCGACGACTTCTCTTTGGAGGTCATCAAGTTCTTGTCCGGCAAGGGACTCCTCTCGGTAGACGTGCAAGGATTTCTCCGCAAGGTGGAGAATGAAAAGGTGCTGGCCGTAGACTGGCCGGAAAAGAAAGAAGCATTGAAGTATATCCATATCCTGAAAGCCAACGAAGCTGAAATGGAAGTGCTGACCGGATGCAGTGAACCGCACGAAGCTGCATTGCTGATTGCAGACTGGGGCGTGAAGGAAGTGCTGCTGACCCTGGGAGATAAAGGTTCGCTGATTTATGCCCAAGGAGAATTCCACGAAATACCCGCCTACCCTGCCCTGCAGATTACAGATGCAACGGGATGCGGAGACACCTATATGGTAGGATATCTGTATATGCGCGACAAAGGCGCGTCTTATCGAGAAGCCGGATGCTTTGCCGCCGCCATGTGTACCATAAAGCTACAATCGCACGGGCCGTTCTGCGGAACGGAGGAAGCGATAAATAATGTGATAAGAGGATAAGATGATGGGGTGATAGCAGGATATCACCCCATCATCTTATTTACAATCCGAATTTCTTCAAATCATCTTCCACGCTACCGATACCTGCAATATGGAACATATCAACCAGTACCTTGACGACATTTGGAGAAAGGAAAGCGGGCAATGTAGGTCCTAAGTGAATATCCTTCACACCGAGGCTCAATAATGCCAATAATACAATAACTGCTTTCTGTTCGTACCACGCTATGTTGTAGACTATGGGAAGTTCATTAATGTCGTTCAGCTGGAATACTTCTTTCAGCTTCATGGCTATTACCGCCAGTGAATAGCTGTCATTGCACTGCCCGGCATCCAATACACGGGGAATGCCGTTGATGTCTCCCAAACCAAGTTTATTATAGCGGTATTTGGCACAACCTGCGGTCAGGATAACGGTATCTTGCGGCAAGGCTTTGGCAAATTCCGTGTAGTAGTCACGACTCTTCATACGTCCATCGCAGCCTGCCATTACGATAAAGCGGTGTATGGCTCCGCTCTTCACGGCATCTACCACCTTGTCTGCCAGTTGCAGTACCTGGTTATGAGCAAAACCGCCGATAATCTCTCCATGCTCTATCTCCACCGGGGGCTGGCATTGTTTGGCAATCTCTATGATTTCAGAAAAGTCTTTCCTACCTTCAGCATCCTTATCAATGTACTTGCAACCCGGATAGCCGGTAGAGTTGGTGGTAAACATACGTTCTTTATACACGGCATTTGCCAGAGGAGGAACGATGCAATTGGTGGTAAACAGAATCGGTCCGTTGAAGGAAGTGAATTCTTCGCGCTGTTTCCACCAGGCATTACCATAATTGCCTACAAAATGGGAATATTTCTTGAAAGCGGGGTAATAGTGGGCAGGCAGCATTTCACCATGTGTATAGACGTCTACTCCCGTGCCTTCAGTCTGTTTCAATAATTCTTCCATATCTTTCAAGTCATGGCCGCTGATCAAAATTCCCGGACGGTTCTTCACACCGATATTCACCTTTGTAATTTCAGGATTACCGTAAGTACCGGTATTGGCCGCATCCAATAGAGCCATTGTCTTTACTCCGAACTCACCGGCTTCGAGAACCAGCTTCACCCACTCCTCTGCCGATAGAGACTCAACCGCAATGGTAGCCAGTGCGCGTTGCATGAAAACATGAACCGTATCATCATTGAATCCCAGACGCATGGCATGCTCCAGATAGGCTGCCATACCTTTCAAGCCATAGACAAGCAATTCTTTCAACGAGCGGAGGTCTTCATCTTGTTCACGCAGAACACCTACTGTCTTCGCTTTTTCGGCATAGTCATCACGCGTTCCCTGCCAAGTCAGTTCATCTACTTTGGGTAGGAACACTTTGTTGTGTTCCGCTTCTTGAATCAATCCATTACGCATGATGATTCCTTTATCCACCCGCTTCAAGATGCTTTCATCGTCGAAATTTGCATTCGTAATGGTGCAGAACAGAGCATCCGTCACAAAAACATTCACTTCTTCAGAGACCGGACAATCTGCCTTACGTAATGTATCGGCAACAACAGAGATGCCCCTGACTACAAACAGTAACAAGTCCATTGCTTGAGCCGTATGGCTTTCTTTTCCACACACACCTTTCAATATACAGCCAGTTCCTTTGGCAGTCTCCTGACATTGATAACAAAACATGTTTGATTCCATATTCCTATTCATTTAAAAGTTTACATTATCTTTCCATAAAAGAAGCGGCACCTTAGCAATAAAAATAAGCAAGCTTATTTTCTATTACTTTCGGTTTGCATTATCTTTGTGCAAAGATGAGAGTTCTACAACGCGAAAACTGTCACGAATGTTACATCGAATCACAAAAAGTAAAAAGAGAATGGAAATCCATACATTATTGAAAATGCCTCCTTTTCAAGGCATAACAGAAGAAGAATTATTATCCCTCATCCTGGCACCCGAACATGCACGCAGGCAATGCAAACCTGCTGACTTTATTGCCATGCAGGGAGAAGCATACCGTTCTCTATTCATATTGTGCTGCGGCAGTGTGCGTACCCAAATGGTCAGTGCAGAGGGAAAGCAACTCACCATAGAAACGCTGAAAGCCCCCGCAACTACTTGCCCCGGCTTTTGTCTTTGCCTCCGAAAAACCGCTTCCCCGGTAAATATCGAAGCAAAAAGAGAAAATGTGAGATACTCATCATAAACAAGAATGTCTTCCTGGAATTCCTGCATCGACACCCCACTGTGATGCGCAACTTTCTGCAACTGGTATCGGACAGAACTCTGTTTCTCTCCAAAAAGCTGAATGCCTTTGCCCTGCAAAGCCTAAAATCGCGCATACTGAACTATCTACGCATGCATGGCACGATACTCAACCAGCAGGAAGTGGCACAAATACTGGGAGTGGCTCGTCCCTCGCTGGCACGTGCCTTATCGGAGCTGGCAAGCGAAGGATGCATCCGGATAGAAAAGAAGGAAATGCGGATAAATGAAATCTCTGCCCAAAAGTATTTATAAAAAATGCCCGCACTTATATATTATTCTTACCTTTGTCCAAGAATAAAAAGCTATGGAAAAGATTCTACTGGATGAAAAGTACGAACAGTTATTGTTCCAAATCCCTCTACTAAGGGATTTGCCACATAATATCAAGCAATCGCTGCTTGAGAAACTGGAATATTCAGTCTATTCTATAGACAAGAAAGATATAGTTGCCCGGCAAGGCACCCCCTGCAAGAAGCTATATATACTATTGGAAGGCAAATTGCGTGTAGATATTATAGACGGCCTGGGCAATAAGGTTATGGTAGAATACATCGTTGCCCCCCGGGCCTTTGCCACTCCCCATCTCTTCGGCAGCAACACCACACTGCCGGCAACTTTTACCGCCATTGAAGACTGTATCCTATTCACTGCGACCAAAGAATCCACCTTCAAACTTATCAGCCAGGATCCCAAAGTGCTGCACAACTTCCTTTGCATAACGGGAAATTGCAATGCCTGCACGGTTTCGCGATTAAAAGCCCTTTCCCGCAAAACAGTCCGCGAAAGGTTTGTCGTCTATCTGTTTGAAAACAGAATTTCCAACTCTACCAGCATCACCATAGCGCATACCCAATCTGAGCTGGCAGAATACCTCAATGTAACCCGCCCGGCACTTTCAAAGGAAATCAATAAGATGACCAAAGAAGGTATTATCCTAATGACGGGTAAGAAAATTGAGGTATTGAATGAAGCAGCTCTGAAAGAGTATATCTAAACTACCATTTTACAAACAAGATTCTCGGATTGATGTTGACAGATACCCAGCCCCAATCCTGCCAACGTTTATGGTCGCCGCCTTTCGCCACGCCCATGGACTTCGTACCCCGCATGATGGAGTAACCGGCAGAAAGCTTCACGCCCTTCATCACATTCCAGTCAAGCTGATAGTCTATCTCCGAACCCAATCCCTTTTTTACATCATCCAGCTTGGCAGCAGTAGCAAAATAGTGATAATTCAATTGCATACTCACCTGCTTGGATGTCTTGAAGTTAACACCCAACTGGGCATCCTGCAAACCGGGAGCGACTCCCTGCCAGGCAGAAGCATAGAAATAATCCATCGCTCCATAGAACTTATGATGTGTTCCGTAAAGGGGATCGAAAGCCTTGAACTTGTCACCCTCCCCGTCACTTCCACTCAGATAATCATAACCCAAGCTCACACTCCATTGCTTGTCTATGGCATAGGCAGCCTTCACGCTTGCCATAAAGGCAGATACACTCTGCGCATTCTTGTTCTTTCCGGTCTGGTAATAGAAAGCAGCCTGCACGGGCAGCCAGTTTCCCGATTCCGGTTGATAAGTCACGTAAGTACCAAACGTCTGCAAATAGCGGGTACGGGAGGTCTCGGTCTCCGCATCACCGGTTTCCAGCCCCAGATTCATGAACAATAAAGAGACATCAAGATTGGAAGCTTGCGCCGCATAATGATACCAAAGGGTCTGCATATTCTTGTAAGGTTGCGCGCCGTCATAATAATAGGTACCGCCTTTTGACTTTTCCTTGTTTTGGTTGAAGGCAAGAATGAAATGCAGTTGGTGGGCATTCTTGGCATAGCCCAGCTTCAAGGCATCATGATAGCGACCTGCGACATTCCAGTCCAGTCCTCCTAAAATACGTTCGTCATCATAAGACAAGGTCTGGCGTCCCAGTTGTGCAAAAAAACCGGCACCGAAATCGAGCTTTGCCCATGCTTCGTTCATGATGAAACGCCCGTTAGTATCTATCTGCGGGTCTTGTCCCCACACCCCTACATGCTGGGCGGAAATCTTCATGCTCAAGTCCGAGCGTTTGTACTCCATGGAAAGGCGTGCACGGTTGTTGATGAATGCAGCTGCTTTGTCTCCCTCGAAACGTGGGAACTGTGCACCGTTACGGTATTCTGCACGGGGTCTGATTTGCATCGACATGGTGAATTCGTTCTCTTTCTCCGCACTTTGCGCCCACAACATTCCGGGCAACAGCCATAAGCCTAATGCCAAATAAACTATCTTCATAAGTATTTTAATTTAAGTTATACGTATGTACACTCACTCCTTGTGCCGAGGGCAAATAATTGATGCCGTACCAGCACATTTGCAACAGCAGAAAAGATACAAGCAGGCCGACCAATGCCTTGCGATGTGCCGCGGGACGCCCCAGACGGAAATGGATATATGCCAGATAGGAAAACCAGGTAGCCGCCGCCCAAGTCTCTTTAGGGTCCCATGCCCAATAGTGTCCCCAAGCAGCTTTTGCCCAGACGGCACCGGACAGCATACCCAGCGTCATGAAAGCAAGCCCTACATAAGTCAAGTTATCGCACAGAGCCATCTCATGCCTTTCAATCCCCTTCTTCTTGAACCACAGCAGGTAGACAGCCATCACCGTAGCGGCACCCAGCATGGCGTAGGCAAACATATAAACAATGACATGAGGAGTGAACCACGGGCTCTGCAAGGCGGGCATCAAAGTCTTATTGTGTATTTCGGGCTTGAATATATTGATGCAGACAAACACCAGTGACAAAATGGTACTGAAACCGAGAATCCATTTATACTTCCAACGGCCGTAAGTGATGATTCCCGCCAACGGAAGAAAAAACGAATACCACAGACGGGTCTCTCCCATCGTCCGCATCGGAGGACGTTCCAAAGAAATCCACATACCGACAATGAAACTGAAAAAGACAACCAGTCCCAGGCAGGTAAAGGTATATACCACTGCCGGGCGTTTTCCACGCCATGCAGCGAAAGCTCCCCATCCCCAGAAGAGTAAAGCGACAATGGCAAACAGAGCAAAATAATCCCAACTCATACCGTCTCCTCCTTTCTTTCTTCTTTTCCTTTTGGTGCATTGACAAACAAGCAGACTGCTCCCAGCACCATCATTATAATGCCGGCATATACAGCCGGGAGCCAGGGGTCGCGCACCAGTTCAAAGACACTGACATCACTCCACCGTCCCTTCGTCTCGTCATAGCTCAATTGATAAATATTCCACCCGGATATCTTCAACGGACGATTCACCTCGATAGTGTCTTCCACCACATCTCCCGCCTGCGTATAAACCGTAACAGCAGACACAAACCGTTGCGGCTCACGTTCGGGCATCACCAGACTGGTCTGCTCCGACAAACGCAATGCCTTATAGGGGAACATGAAGCTGCCGCAACTCACCCATCCCTCCTTCGACTGTCCGGAGGCGGTGTTCACCGCTTTCAGATAAACGGCATAGGCAGCTCCCATCGAATGGAATTCAGTAAACTTTAAGGTATCTTCCGTAGCCACGGAGGCAGCCATAGGAATGGTTTGAAAAATGGAGATGTCCCAATCCAGCAATTTTCCCCGTTCCACCTTCTCTTCCAGCAACAAATGTTCCGGCATATCCTTCGGCAGTGCCTGCCCCGTCTCATTGTCTATCAGCATCAGTTTGGGAGGATACTCGTGTATAGTAAATTCTTTCAGCTCAACAGCAAGCGGAAGTTCCGTCAGCTTGCCGCCCTCATCTATGGCACGCCATTCGGTCTTGCCCAATTGGGTAATCATTTTAAGACGCTGCATATCCGCATTGCCCAGCGTTGCCGTCAGAAGGGCAACAAACAAGCCGGCATGATTC
>ENA-OQKC01000606-OQKC01000606.1-human-gut-metagenome-genome-assembly--contig:-NODE-606-length-14842-cov-3.472375_pt1 | contig 14842 bp, 13 predicted proteins | sample MGYA00242774_ERZ504790 | MGnify/ENA primary metagenome ERZ504790 (study PRJEB26092, sample SAMD00036419) | human gut metagenome | host: Homo sapiens | study: EMG produced TPA metagenomics assembly of...
CCACCGTTCCTTCAACTGGGAAAACGGCGCCCCCGGGCCCCGGGAGGGGCAGCGGGGGCGTTCGGCTAGGTGCGGGAACGGCCTATTTGCTCAATGTGTTCGGCTGAGATCGGAAATCAACCCTTCTCGGTAGTGCTCGTGGGATGAGCATCTCCTTTGCATCGCGGTTCGATAAGCCGAGTATCGCCCACGCGCGGGACGGGCAGAAGCGGGCACGCCAAACCCGATACTTCTTTTCGCTCTCGAGTCCTGCCGCCGCCCCGTCCCTGACACTTCCTGATACCGACCGAAACGTGCCAAAATAAACCTGTCCCTTTTTGGTAGGTTTGGCGAGTGTGGATTTTCGGACGCTTAACTAACGAGCGTGGATAATCTCCCACTTCGAGGCCGTCACCGAGCCAAAAACGGGAGATTATCCGCTCTCATTTTGGATAACCCCCCCCCCTTGTACCAAGCCGAGCTCCATGGTCAAGTAATAACGACTTCTCATCATTAGATTGTTTACATCAATTCTAATAACTATTTAATCCTTAAACTCGTTATTAGAATTGATATGATTGGCCTAATAACGAGTTTCCGGCACTAAAGATATGGAGGGCGCGATGCAAATCGAGGAGAACGGCCAGGGAACGCTCCGCAATAATCTATCGGGGAAATTGGCTTACTATTCGTTTTTTCCAACGCCCTTGCAATCATTGAGGCAGCTAAACCTCACCGAGGAAACCTATCGCACGCTTTCCGCATGCTCACGAAAGCTTGGAGAGCTTGAAGGCATGCTCTACTTTGTTCCCAACGCCGATATGTATCTGACAATGTACGTGCGCAAAGAAGCACTCCTTTCTTCGCAAATTGAGGGAACCCAGTGCACGTTTGACGACCTACTTAGTCCATCGCAAACACAACTCCATCATAAAGATGTCGCAGACGTCGTGAATTACGTCCGTGCTGTCGACCGCGGCGTAGAACTGCTCAAAAAGATGCCCTTGTGCACGAGACTTCTCAGGCAGGTTCATGCGGTCCTGCTGGACGGAGTGCGCGGAACGGAGAAGAATCCAGGCGAGCTGCGCTCCTCACAAAACTGGATTGGCCCTTCAGGCTGCACCATTGCAACCGCATCGTTTGTCCCTCCAAACATTGAAGATTTGAGTAACACGCTCCAAGACCTCGAACGCTTTATCAATGAGCCTCAAGTCGAAATGGATCCTATTGTGCGGGCCGCGCTCGTCCATTACCAATTTGAAACTGCCCATCCATTCCTAGACGGAAACGGTCGCCTGGGCAGGCTTCTCATTACACTTATGCTCATCAATGATGGCGTTCTTCATTCTTGCTTGTTCTATCCATCGTTCCAGTTCAAGAAAAATCGAAGCGAGTACTACCGGCAACTCACATCCGTAAGGGAGCGAGGCACTTACGAGGAATGGATAGAGTTTTTCTGCACCAGTCTTCTCGAGAGTGCGAAGGACTCGGTAGGGTCTTTAAAAAACCTTGTTGACCTCCATAACCGTTCCACAGCAACCATTACCGAAAATCTCGGAAGGACTGCTGCAAACGGGCAAAGGCTGTTGGGCATTCTTGAAGAGTACCCCATCGTCGACACCGCATTCATCGCTGCCCAACTCGATATCGGCAGGAGCACCGCGTGTTCGCTCGTTAAATCATTCGAAGAATTGAACATCCTTCGTCCGCTCGACGAGTCAAAGCAGAGATATCGACGGTACGGATATGAAGAGTATCTTTCGATCCTCAGGGAAGACGCCGAGCCGATTAGATAGGCATCGCAGCCCAGCCAAATATAACGAGCGTGGATTTTCGAACGCTTAACTAACGAGCGTGGACAATCTCCCACTTTGAGGCCGTCACCGAGCCAAAACCGGGAGATTATCCACGCTCATTTTGGGTCCCCTGGGAACGCATGAGGAGGGCGGATAGACAGCCGTTATTTGCGAGGCGTCAGCGACGTAAAGAGTCCGTGTTGGTTGCAGTAAAGAAATATTCTGCCGCGCCCGGTAATATGGAAGCGCGGCTGCACCGATTGCTCTGGATAGAGCTTCTTAAAGCAGATGCCGTCCATAGTCGCATATGCCACAAAGCTAATGTAGTGATCCTTGGTCATGGGATGATCGAGCGTGACGTACCAATCGTCCTCGATGCGCTCGATGGAAAAGGCATGGTCCGCGTCCGGCTCTTCGGCCTCCTGGGGAAACATCGTGGAGCCACAGCAGCTAAAGCTGCCTTCTCCGAGCGCGTGCACAACGTTTCCGCAGATAGGGCAAACGTAAAAGACGCCTTTGAGCATATTGCCTGCACGGTTGGCGTTGGCCCGAATGTCACCAGCCAAAAGCTCAGCCACGCTTATGTCGAGTCTCTGGGCCAAAGGCTCAACGAGGGAAATGTCGGGAAGGCCGCGGCCGGATTCCCACTTGCTGACGGCTTTATCGGTCACGCCAAGGCTTTCCGCCAGGGCGCGCTGGGTGAGGCCGCGCTCTTCGCGCAGCCGCTTGATGGCATGCGCTGCCACAAAAGTATGGGAAGCATTGGTTTGCCGTGTCTGGTTCATGGGCTGTCCAATCAAGTTGAAGAAATGGAGTGAACCGGTTCGACAGTCAGTATCCATTTGAAGGCCAGGCTCGACAACCTACGCTGCGTAGACATGCGCCAATCGATATATATTTACATAAAAGCCCCCATTTTGAATTCAAAAATTAAATTTAATTATGAGATAAAATATCGTTTTACATTTTAATTACATATATAGTCTTTTAATGTAAAATACCTTTTAATGGCTGGTTTATAAGATTATTCTCCAAATAAAATACCACCTCTTACCTTGTAAGTAAGAGAATTATTAAACAAACAAGAATGAACAGTTTTTTCTCTTTCAATACCATTGAGAAAGAAAAAAGCTATTGAATTAGTGTGAATTATGAAACAAGTTCTCCATTTCAATAAAGTGATTAAGTTCGTCATTATCTTTGGTGACTTATGCTTACTGAACATCATTTTCATCTCGCTATATCACATTTTTGACTACCAAACACTGGGCAATGAATTTACACATTCATTGTCCCAGCTATTGGTATTATTGAATCTAGTCTATCTACTTTGCAATTACTCCAATGGCGTCGTACTGCATGAACGTATTGTACGTCCGGAACGCATTGTACGTCGGGCTCTCCGTAATACAACTTTTCACGCCACGCTGTTCATCAGCTTGGCTACTTTAGCAGATATAGGTACCAGTTCACTCCGTTTTTTTACATGCTTTTATAGTATTTTCTTTATCTGCCTCGCTATATATCGCCTTCTTTTCCGGTATTTACTGAAAAAATATCGAGAACATGGAGGTAACTCACGTACCGTCATTTTAATCGGCAGTAACAAAAACATGACAGAACTCTATCAAGAAATGACCGGAGATCCCACCACGGGCTTCCGCATTACCGGCTATTTCTGTGATGTACCTTCTGATGATTTTCCCGAAGATGTCCCCTATTTAGGGCAGCCTAAAGAAGTTGTCACTTATTTACAGCAACACCATATAGAACAAGTCTATTGCTGCTTGCCTTCTGCACGTAGCCATGAAATACTTCCAATCATCAATTATTGCGAAAATCACTTGATTCGTTTCTATAGTGTACCTAATATTCGCAATTACCTGCATCGTCGCATGCACTTCGAGATGTTTGGCAATATCCCCGTACTCACTATCCGCGAGGAACCTTTGGCACAAATGGAAAATCGCCTACTGAAAAGAGCCTTCGACCTCTTTTTCTCCCTCGTTTTTCTGTGTACAGTATTCCCCTTCGTCTACATCATCATAGGTACCGCTATCAAGCTATCCTCCCCCGGTCCTATCTTCTTCAAACAAAAACGAAGCGGAGAGAATGGAAATGAATTCTGGTGTTACAAATTCCGTTCGATGCGTGTCAACATAGACAGTGACGAACTACAAGCCACCGCCAATGACCCGCGCAAAACAAAAATCGGAGATTTCATCCGTAAAGCCAGCATTGACGAACTTCCCCAATTTTTCAATGTGTTACTGGGGCAAATGTCCGTTGTAGGGCCACGCCCCCATATGCTGAAACACACTGAAGAATATTCACGCCTTATCGACAAATATATGGTCAGACATCTGGTAAAGCCCGGCATCACCGGTTGGGCCCAAGTCACCGGCTACCGTGGTGAGACCAAAGAACTCTGGCAAATGGAAGGACGTGTACAGCGCGATGTATGGTATCTGGAACACTGGACTTTTCTATTGGATTTATACATTATATACAAGACAATCAGAAACGCCATTCAAGGCGAGAAAGAAGCGTATTGAGAATTAAAATTGAAAATCAAAAATTAAAAGGAGCAGTAATGAAAAACAAGAAAAGTATAGCCATCTTGATGGCGGCAATTACATTGGCAAGCTGCCAATCTTACAAAAAAGTACCTTATCTACAAAGTTACAAATCACTTACAGATAAGAGTTATAAGGAAATCGTCATCAATGAAGTCAACCAGCAGGATACCCTCTACGATGCGCATATCCAACCTAAAGACTTGCTGAATATCACCATAAACACCACTGATCCGCAAGCTGCCGCACCGTTCAACCTGACCATGCAGACCTATAATAATATAGCACAATCCAATGCCAGCACTACATCGCAACCAGCTCTGCAACAATATCTCGTAGACAATGCAGGTGAGATAGACTTCCCCGTGATAGGCAGACTGAAAGTAGGGGGCTTAACTAAAAATGCAGCCGAGAACCTTATCCGTGAACAGCTTCGTCCTTATCTCAAAGAAATACCTATTGTCACTGTACGTATGTCCAACTACAAAATTTCTGTCCTCGGTGAAGTGAACAGTCCCGGAACTTTCACTATCAATAATGAGAAAGTGAATATTTTCGAGGCGCTTGCCATGGCAGGCGACATGACCATTTACGGTATACGAAACAACGTCAAGCTCATCCGCGAAGACTGTAACGGCCAGCGAAATGTCATCAGCCTAAACTTGAACGAGCAGAATATTCTTCATTCTCCCTACTACTACATGCAGCAGAATGATATCCTTTATATAGCTCCAAATAAAACCAAGGCAAAGAGTGCAAGCGTCAGCAACAGTACCACTATCTGGGTTTCTGTGATTACTTCCCTTGTTTCACTCGCAAGTCTGATTGTCAACATTGTAAGATAATTTTAATCCTCAAAAAATGAAAGAAGATTTATACGATGACCTTTTAAACGAAAAAGAGGAAAAAACAGATTTCCAAGCCCTCTTTTTCAAATACATCATTCATTGGCCCTGGTTTGTGGCAAGCGTATTGATATGCACTGGCTTGGCCTTTGCTTATCTCCGTTACCAAATACCCGTCTACGAAGTGTCATCTTCTATCCTAATTAAAGAAGACGACAAGAAAAGTACCAACAATGCACTGTCTGCCATGCAGGATTTTGGTATGCTTTCCATGACCAGCAACTTTGACAATGAGCTGGAAATTCTGAAATCAAGGACACTCATCAAGAAAGTCGTGTCACGTCTGAACCTTTATACCAACATCGCCATCGAACAATCTTTCGGCTACGATGTTCCACTTTACAAAAACTCCCCTCTTGATGTGTTCATGACCGCCGAGGAAGCTGACAAACTGGAAGGGAACATTCGGCTGGAACTGATATACTCCCCTACCGGCCAACTGACTGTCACAGCCTTTTATATACAAAACGGAGACAAGCAAGAAACGACCAAATCTTTCGACGAACTACCTGCCATTCTACCACTCCCGGTAGGTGTCATCACCATTTCGCACAATGATTCATTGCCTGCTCCGCAAGAGCCCGTCAATCTGAAGGCTATCATCAGTACCCCCACTGCCGTAGCAGCAGGCTATAGGGCAGGTCTGACCGTAGCCCCTATATCCAATACCAGTACCATTGCCACCATCAGTGTACAAAACACCCATATACAACGAGCCTCCGATTTCACCCAAGAACTGATAATACTCTATAATCAGGACACCAACACCGAAAAGAATGAAGTGGCCCAGAAAAGCGCCGACTTCATCGAGGAACGTATCAGCATCATCAACCACGAACTGGGCACCACAGAAACCGAACTGGCGGAATTCAAGCAACGCGCCGGACTGACCGACATCAGCAGCGACGCGCAGCTTGCCCTTCAGGAAAGTTCCAAGTATGAACAGCAATATGCAGAGAACGCCACCCAAATCAACCTCGTGAACTATCTGCGCGACTACATCAACAATCCTGCAAACAACGACGAGATCATCCCTGCCAACGTAGGACTGAGCGACATGAACCTGACCTCCGCCATAGACAAGTACAACAATCTCATCGTGGAGCGTAAGCGCCTGCTACGTACCTCCTCCGAAAGCAATCCCGCCATCATCAATCTGAACACGGGGATCGAGGCCATGCGCCACAATGTGAAAACCACCGTAAACAGTGTTTTGAAAGGCCTGCAAATCACCCGGAGCAACATCGACCGACAGTCGCGCAAGTACGAAAGCCGCATCAGCAACGCCCCCAAGCAGGAGCAGGAGTTCATGAGTATCGCACGCCAGCAGGAAATCAAGGCCACCCTCTACATCATGCTGCTGCAGAAACGCGAGGAAAACGCCATCACACTGGCTGCAACCGCTAACAATGGACGCATTATCGAAGAGCCCATGCCTGCCGGCATCGTTTCTCCCCAAGGCAAAAAAATCTATATGATTGCCTTTGTCATCGGCATCGGCATTCCCTTGGGCATCATTTTCCTATTGAACCTGCTCCGTTTCCGCATTGAAGGGCATACCGATGTGGAAAAGCTCACAAAGGTTCCCATTATCGGCGACATCCCCCTTACCGGCTCAAGCAAGCACGAAGAGTCTGCCATTGCCGTACGCGAAAACGACAACGACATCATGACGGAAACCTTCCGCAGCCTGCGCACCAACCTGCTCTTCATGATGGGCGATCCGGATAAGAAAGTCGTCCTGATCACCTCCACCATAAGCGGTGAAGGCAAGACTTTCATAGCTTCCAACCTCGCCCTCAGTCTGGCGCTGCTCGGCAAAAAGGTCATTCTGGTAGGATTGGATATACGCAAACCGGGATTGAACAAGTTGTTCCATCTTTCACACAAAGAAAAAGGAATCACCCAATACCTTGCCGCCCCCAAATCCACAGACCTTCATGCGCTGATACAGCCTTCCGGCATAACTTCCAACCTCGACCTGCTATTGGGCGGTCCCATCCCACCCAATCCTACGGAACTACTGGCACGCCAGTCACTGGAAGACACCATCAGTACATTACGCAAAGAATATGACTATATCGTACTGGATACAGCCCCTATCGGCATGGTGACCGACACGCTCATCCTTTCGCGCGTAGCGGACGCCAGCATCTACGTCTGTCGTGCAGATTATACGCATAAGACCGATTACCAGCTCATCAACGAGCTTCAGGAGCATCATCGTCTCCCCAACTTATGCACAGTAGTCAACGGAATCGATATGAAGAAGAAAAAATACGGTTATTACTACGGCTATGGTAAATACGGAAAGTATTACGGCTACGGTAAGAAATACGGATACAGTTGAGTTAGCGACTAGCTATTAAGAGTTGAGAGTAAATAATCGAGTGTCTAATTTTTAATTTCTAATTTCTAATTTTTAATTAACCCCGCCCCTCCAATGTGACAGGCGACCGCGTAGCGCGCCCGAACCTCAACTATTTATGAACCATAGAAATACACCTTTAAAGGATTTTACATGAACCATACTGATATCACCCCTCATATTATTCCTCGTCGCCAATGGCTGGTGGCATACGTGCAGTCTTGTCTGGAAAAGAAGACTGCCGAACGGCTGAAAGCTATGGGAGTGGAATATTACTTACCCATACAAAGCGAAATACGCCAATGGAGCGACCGGCGCAAGAGAGTGGACCGCCTGGTCATCCCGATGATGATTTTCGTGCATGTCACTCCGCAGGAACGCCCCCTGCCGCTTACCTTACAAGCTATCAGTCGATACATGGTATTGCGCGGTGAAAGCCGTCCCGCCGTCATTCCCGAGGAACAGATGGAACGTTTCCGCTTTATGCTGGATTATAGCCCGGAGGCTGTAGAGATTTGCAGTACACCTCTGGCAGCAGGTGATGCCGTGAAAGTAATAAAAGGCCCCCTTGCCGGATTGGAGGGAGAACTGGTCATGATAGGAGGAAAAAGCAAAGTGGCAGTCCGGCTGGATATGCTGGGCTGCGCACATGTGGACATGCCGATAGGATACGTGGAGAGAATTAATTTTTAATTGTCTCGTATTCGCTTTTGGCGTCAAAACAAGGACAAGCCTTATGGATAGAGGAACTGAGTTGCCGATGCCCTGAAATACGGGCATTGGGATAGTCGGTCTTCAGCTGCCGGAGCAAGTCGAGCAAAGAGCATTTCTGCGCATAGGTACGTGTATCGGCAGAGACACCATTCTCGTCGAGCCCCGCCCTCATAGCAGATGCCGATGCTCTTGTCGTTCCAGCCGGTGGCATGGGCTCCAATCTGATGAACCGGACGGCAGATATGCACCTCGCCGTCACGGGTGATGTAGAAATGATAACCGATATCGGCAAAGCCCCGTGCCAGATGACTGCGGCGAAGCGCCTCCACCGAGAAGTGACGGTCACAGCGCGTAGCGCTGCAATGAACTACCAGGAGGGTTACCTCCCGATAGTTCTGATAGAAACTGCCTGCTTTCATCCGGCTAACGGTTGATGCAGGAAGTCAAGCCAAACACTCCGGCCAATGTAGTGGCCACGGTAATAATCACTTTAAGGACAATGCCCCATACAGATTTTGATTTTGTTTTCTCACTCATAACAATTTGCAATTAAGGAATTAAAATACTATGGTTAGCTGCATTTTTTAGACAGAAGAACATATTTATTTTCTCTCTTTTGTCTTTTCGTTTCATCCTAACGGATTTTCCCCCTGGTCTCCGTCCGAACCGCCTCCCGGGTTGCTGCCTCCACCGGCATCTTCACCCCCGCCAGTGGCTCCGGTCAGGTCTACGGTAGTCTTTCCGGCCTTCAGGGCTTTCACCACGGCACGGGCTGCACTTCGGGTTGCCACCAGATTGAATTCCGCCTCCTCCAGCAGCTCTCCAAAACGCTGGCCGCAGGTCCAGTTCACATTCAGCCTACGGATATGGATGGCAGGATTGAACTCCTTGGCAGAAGCCGCGCCGATACTGTTGATGCTGATGTAGAAACTCCCCAGGTCGCCCAACTGGATTTTTTGTCCGGCCAGCAACTGCTCCCGCATGCAATCCACGGACATGGTGAGGATGGCAACGATATCCGAACGCTTGTACACGCAGCCATGACTGGCTATATGCTCGGCAAAGCGGTTGATGTCCATCACTTCCGAATACTGCGCACTTGCGTACGCTTTTTTGGCAACCGTCTTATCGGTAGGATTGCCACGCATCACGATACTGTAGTTAATCATAAATTAAAAATTATAAGTTAAAAATTAAAAGATAGGGAGACGATACTAATCCCAGGGGCTTACGATTACTAATCTTCGCGCGTCACGATTACTAATCTTCACCCTTCATCGTCTGACAGAACAAAGATACGACGTACCTCCGGGCAGAATAAGAGATGCGGTGAAGTGATATGAAGGGATGTGGGAAAATGTGAGATTAGGTAAGATTATACCGGGTTCCGGCAATGGGTATACAGAAAAAATTCCGTACATTTACAGTGTAATAACCAGTTAAAGCATTGTTTATGAAGTACGTTGAAGACTACGAAAATATCCCCGGCAAAGAGTGGCCCGTCCGCCCCTATTACAAACGTGAACTGGCAGAGGCATACGCCCCCACCATTTCACCGGCATCCGCACTCAACCGCTTGTCCAAATGGATGAAGCTGAATTTGGAACTGGACGAAGCCCTGCGGCATACCGGCTACAAAGGCTCCCAGAAAATATTCACCTCCCTACAGGTGGAACTTATATTCAGGTATTTAGGAAAACCATGAAAGAATCAATCCCCCACATAGCGCGCCATGGCGCATTGGTTGCGGTAGATTTCATCCCCTTTCAGCTCGACCACCCGATAACCACGGCGGCCACCGGAACGGACAGCCTCATAGCCCTCCTGCTTCATCACCAGACCGAGGCGCGTGGGACTCAAGGGTTGCCGGATACCTATGTTGATATGTCCCAGTATCTGGGCATTGGTCAAGAACATACACTCCTCGCCCGGTATGGGGCGGCGATAGTACACCTGAACGAGCTCACGCTCCAGGCAGGGCACCTCAAAATAACGGTTATGAAGATTCACGGCATCAATCTCCTCCTGCTCAAACCAGTAGTGGAAGCCGCTCTTCCAGAGGGCATAGCCTTGCGCATACACTCCGGCATAATCTATGGGATAATCGAAAGGACTGTCTATGGAATCCACCTCGAAGGGAAGCCAACGGCGGTTGCCACTGAGGTCGTTGAGGAAGGTGACGTTATTGCTCGTGCCGCAGAAGCTGGCAATATGCGGACGGCTCTCCTTGAAGTGTCCGTAGGCGGCACGCTCGTTCACGTCTGTCATGCCGGTGATGGCCTTCAACTGGCTGACCTGGGCAGAGGTCATCTCCTCCAGCTCTTCAAGGCATACCAGTGCAAACTCGGTCAGCGTAAAAAGGTCGTCCTTGCTGACGCGCCGGCTGTTGCTTTTCACATAAAAATAACGCTGAAGTTCGACAGGAAGCAGACGCTGCATCCAGGTAGTCTTGTAGATGCCCTGCTTACCGATGAAGACCAGAATCTCATGATTCACCACCTTGGTATCGAGCAGCGAAGCAATGGTGGCCACCAGCCACTTCTTGAAATAGATGCCGAAAAGCTTCTGGTCGTCCTTCACATGTACGCCGGCAGCCAGACGGGCAATAGGGTCAGTAGTACCGTCCCAAGCAGGCAGCCCCTCCAGATAGGCTACAAAGGGATTGAAAAGCGGCGTGTACTCCGAATCGAGCACGGAACGTATGTCCGCAATGCGGGCAAGCATCCCTGCCTTGTTCATGCGGCTCCACAACGTGTTGACGTAGCGGTCGGTCAGCTCCGCATACTCCTCTCCGCAGTCGGCCATCAGGACTTCGAACTTGCCGCTCACCGTATTTTTGCGGAACTTCGCCTGTTCGGAAAGGAACTGCTCGATATCTGCCACCGTGGCAAACTTTTCATCGCCCTCTCCCCTGCGGACAAGGGAGCGGGTGCCATGCTCCCCGGTATTCGCGTAGCAGGAGCCGATGACAGCTGCCACATCCCCGTCATAGTCGGGAAAGTGCTCCGCTGCCCAAGCGGCGGCTGTCTTCCGAGCCACTCCGTACTGGTTGAGCAGATAACCCATGCGCATCACATATTCGTTATGATGATGTTCACAATAACTCACTCCCTCCTCTTCCAGCAGGCGTTCGGCAGCTTTCACCACCTTCTCCAAACGTTTGTTGCGCTTTGTCGGCACAGCTTCGGAAGCGCTATCCTGCGGTTGGGGAGCAATCGGACTATCTTGCAAAACAAAAGAAGCGGCACTGGGATTGTAATATACATGAGGGTCGGAAGCCAGTCCACTGATACGGGTAGCATTCTTGCACTGCCCGTCGCTTTCGAAGCCCACCAGACAGGAATAGTAGTCGTTGACTTGATTGAAATACTTGGCGTATTGCCGGAAGGCTTTTCCCTTTTCCGCTCCGTTCAGGTCATCGATGCGGCAGATGATACGGATGCCATGACCGCTGATGGTGGTGTAGGCCATCAATGTATACTTGTCGGCACAAATCAATGTCAGTGTGGCAGCCATCCGCTCGGGAGCGATATGGTCCAGGTCGACCAAGGTATAGCCGGTCCAGGCACAGATATGTTCGCGGGTCTTCCCACCTTCAAAGCAGACGGCAACAGCGAAGCAGGGACAGCCGGACTTCTCGCGGTCGGCATCCCTACGCAGGTCTTGCTGCAAGTAGTAGCGATGTTTCTCGGTGCGGTCTCGCAGGGCAGCGTCGCATTTAATGATGTTGACTATTTCTTCAAGAGAAGTTTCTACTGATTCTGTGTCCGAATAGCCTCTGAAAAGGCTGATATTGCGGTGTTCCATAATTTACTGATTTTTGTTTATGTTTAAAATTACGACGCGAAGGAACGCATAAGTGCCCAGATACACAAGCCCGGTCGTTTCCACTACATGGAAATGATTTCGCTTGTTTTTATTATTGTTTAACAATTAAAAGAGTCAACATGACAAAGAAAGAGCCGGTCGCACCGGCATTCGGAGCCTTTCTGAGCAAATGCCAGAAAGAACAGCTCGTTAACGGCAGACATCTGACCAACGAGACCATCGCCCAAGCAACGATGATGAGTACCAGAACCTACAACCTTTTAAAAAAGGGCTGAGTAACAACATCAACCAGATACATGCCGTAACGCATTTCTGGCGGTCGTTCCCTAAAACCGAACAAGAAAAGGAGAGCTTTGAGAAAGAGGTAGCAGATTGCCTGGAGAGTGATTTGAGGAACTACAGAATCCATACCGGAGTCCTGAAGCCTTAACTTCACTTGCAACCTTGACACTTGTGGCACCCTTTTTCCAATACTCCCTATTAGGCTAATATTTATCACACACAAACGATACAGGTCTGTGCATATTGATAATTTGTCTCGCGCGCGTAACGGGTATTTATGTTTAAGGGGTGACACAGGTGTCATTTCGGCTTACCACTGATTACATAAATTGACAGAAATTGAAAAGAAAAATTACCTACAAGAATCTGTGAATTTTATGGTATAGATATTAGAGAAAGTAAGCAGCTATTCCATATAAAATATAATCATGATTATGAAACAATATAATATTGCCGTTGCAGGTACCGGCTATGTAGGTCTGAGTATTGCAACTTTGCTTGCACAGCACAACCATGTCACTGCTGTCGATATAATCCCTAATAAAGTAGAACTTATCAACAACAAGAAATCACCCATTCAGGATGAATATATAGAGAAGTATTTGGCAGAAAAGGAGCTTGACCTAACTGCTACTCTGGACGGCAAGGCAGCCTACAAAGATGCGGACTACGTCGTTATTGCCGCTCCTACCAACTACGACCCGGTGAAGAACTTCTTCGACACCCATCATATCGAAGATGTGATAGACCTCGTCATCAGCGTAAATCCGGATGCGGTAATGATCATCAAATCAACCATCCCCGTAGGCTACACCCGCTCACTCTATATAAAATATGCACAACAATTCCTTCACAATCCGGAACTGGAAGGCAAAAAATTCAACCTGCTCTTTTCTCCGGAATTTTTGCGTGAGAGTAAAGCACTTTACGATAACCTTTATCCTTCTCGCATCATAGTAGGTTATCCTAAAATTATTGAAGGAACAGAATTTACAGAAGAAAATACAGCTATAAATGCCATCAGCAATCCCAATGCGGAAGAATATGCCAAAATTTTCGCAACATTGCTCCAACAAGGTGCTGTTAAAGAGAACATAGATACCCTATTTATGGGTATGAAAGAAGCCGAAGCCGTAAAACTTTTACGCCAATACCTACCTTGCCCTGCGTGTCAGCTATTTCAACGAACTCGACACGTATGCCGAAATGAAAGGGCTTGATACCGCAGCCATCATCAACGGAGTATGTCTCGACCCACGTATCGGCACACACTACAACAACCCCTCTTTCGGTTACGGCGGCTATTGTTTACCTAAAGATACAAAGCAACTCCTTGCCAATTACGACCGCGTCCCCCAAAACATGATGACCGCCATTGTGGAAAGCAATCGCACACGCAAGGATTTCATTGCTGACCGTGTATTGCAGAAAGCCGGTTACTATAGTTATGCAGAAGGTAATTATGATGTTGCAAAAGAAAAGCAAGTTGTAATTGGCGTATATCGCTTGACGATGAAGTCCAATTCGGATAATTTCCGACAATCATCCATTCAAGGTGTAATGAAACGGATAAAGGCAAAAGGGGCAGAGATTATCATCTACGAACCGACACTGGAAGATGGAAGCACGTTCTTCGGCAGCAGAGTAATGAATAATCTGGATGAATTCAAACTACAGAGTGATGCGATTATCGCCAATAGGTATGACATCTGCCTGGAAGAGGTGAAAGAGAAAGTTTATACGAGGGATATTTTTAGAAGAGATTAAGAAACTATTTTTTGAAAAAGTGATAAACACTCCTTATAAAATCCGATGAATTATATTCATAAATATACAACCTGTATCATTCAATACCTCTATATATACATAATGATATCCTCCGCAGGAATGGCCTTACCCGCCTATATAGGGAATGATAATTTCATCATATTGACACTATTAATGGGAATATACTATGTATTGAAGAAAAAGACATTATTTCATCTTCAAAAGCAATATTTACTTTTCATCGGATGCTTGTTTTTTTCAATGCTTCTAGTCATAATAGGCTCTACATTAAGTTTAGGTACAGCACTCAGTGTGACTTCTATACCATTAATCATATACGCCACCTACAAAATAGATCCGGCCAACTACCTACAAAGATTTATCAAACTCATTTTTTATATTGCTTTAATCAGTATCATCCTCTTTACTATCACGCGTATATATGGCTTCAATTCATTTTCAAGCATATTTCCACATCTGTACACTTCATTTTTTAGAGGAGGAGAAGTGTACAGTTACGGAGGATTTTTATACCGTTTTGTGACTTTACACAGTGACAGAAATTGTGGTCCGTTCAGCGAACCTGGGCAATATCAATGTGTGCTTTCCTCTGCTTTATACTTCATC
>ENA-OQKC01000608-OQKC01000608.1-human-gut-metagenome-genome-assembly--contig:-NODE-608-length-14808-cov-2.942034_pt1 | contig 14808 bp, 15 predicted proteins | sample MGYA00242774_ERZ504790 | MGnify/ENA primary metagenome ERZ504790 (study PRJEB26092, sample SAMD00036419) | human gut metagenome | host: Homo sapiens | study: EMG produced TPA metagenomics assembly of...
CTGTACTGTCAAGAAGGGCAAGGCCATAAGCAACTGCAATACCATCATCACCGCCAAGCGTTGTTCCGTTGGCTGTGATATAACCATCTTTTACAGAGATGTTCAAACCATCTTTTGTAAAATCATGATCTACATCCGGTCGTTTTTCACATACCATGTCCATGTGGCCCTGGATGATCACTGTGGGAGAATTCTCATATCCTGATGTGCCTGGCTTGTAGATCACTACATTATTCAGCTCATCCTGTACATATCTGAATCCATGATCCTTCGCGAATTCCACAAGGAAATCACTGATCTGTTTTGTATTTCTGGAACCATGAGGAATCTTGCAGATTTCTTCAAAATAATGAAAAACTCTCTTTGGTTCACAATTTTCTAATACTGGCATAAATTCTGCCTCCTTCTGCTTCATAAATTCATTTGTCTTTTATAATAATCATATACTGTAAAAAAAGCAAGGACCTGTTTTTATGAAACGAAAATAATCATATTTTTCTATATCTGCCTGTTGTTTTTTCTGCTTTTTCACCCAAAAGAAGCTCTTACCGGAGTAAAAATGGACTTGGATTGTGGTTGAATATCATGATTCCCACTCTGCTGCCATTTCTGATCCTGACAGGAGCATTATTAAAAACTGGAAATATCCGGAAGCTTCTGAAACCATCTGCTTTCTTCTGGAAAACGTTTTTCGGGCTTTCACCTGCTGGAGCCTATGTTCTGATCCTGGGTCTGTTATGCGGATATCCTATGGGAGCCAAACTGGCACATGATCTGTACATAGACCAGCAGATTTCCCGCAGAGAAGGGGAATATCTTCTTACGTTTAGCTGCAATGCAAGTCCCGCATTTATCATTTCCTATCTTTCCGGGATACTCTTGAAAAATAAGATATCAGCAGTACAGATGATCCTCACTTTTCTGGCGGCAGATCTCTTTTGTATGCTGTTTTTTCGTTTCGTTGTATATCGCGGGCATACCGTGGACTCTGTCTGCGTAAACAAGATAAAAAAGAGACATACCAACAGGACTCCATAGGAGTCATCCTGGATGTCTCGATCCTGGACGGATTTGAAACCATCACACGTCTCGGGGGCTATATTCTCCTCTTCTCACTGATACTCGCCAGTATCAGCTTTTACTGGCCATTTCATGCACAAAGCTGTATGTTGTTCACAGCACCACTGGAACTAACTACCGGGCTGAAACAGATTGCCGGCGCACCGCTGCCATGGAAAAGCAGATACCTTGCTTCTATGCTCCTGACTTCTTTTGGTGGCTTTTGCGTCATGGCTCAGACAAAAAGCGTATTGGAAAACAGTTTGTCACTGATCCCCTACGCTATTTCAAAATGTCTGAACGCCAGTGCGATATTCCTGATCCTAGTTTTCTCCGATATCGTCTAACAGATCTTCGTCTTCTTTTGTTATAGAAGAACTGTCATCATCCTGGAAGGTATTGGAGATTGCCGCTGCCTGAGCAGTCTGTGGTGCAAGCTCCTGACGATTATGATTAACAACCTCAAGGCAGCTCTGCAGAGCATCAATAAATGCTTTATATTTACCACCGGCATCTTCAAGTGTCTGATTCAGGACAGAACCGATATTAGCCATCATATCATCTGTGTATGTGATCGCACTGAGACGAATGCTGTTTGCATCCTGTGTTGCAGAATCAAGAATCTCCTGAGCCTGCTTGTTTGCAGCATTTATGGTCTCATTTGCCTGTGCATATGCTTTCTGCATGATCTCATGCTGTGTAACAAGTTCCTGAGCTTTGGCCTGAGCATCTGCGATCAGACTGTCAGCTTTAGCCTGAGCATCCTCAAGGATCGCATCCTTATTGCTGATGATCTTCTGATAACGTTTGATCTCATCCGGAGTTTTCAGACGAAGTTCACGTAAATACTCCTCAATCTCTTCTTTGTTCACTACGATCTTGGTAGTGGAAAGAGGCTGGAATTTACAGCTGTCCACATACTCTTCAATCTCCTGAATAATCTGTTCAATTCTGCTGCTCATAATACACTCTCCTTATTTCTCTGTTTCTCTTTTTTTCAATTTCTCTTCGACTGCATCCGTAATCTCACGTGGAGCGAATTTGCTCAGATCTCCTCCGAAATTAGCAACTTCTTTCATGATCGTGGAGCTTAAGTATGCATATTCCAGACTGGTTGTAAGAAAAACGGTGTCCACATCCGGTGCCAGAACACGATTAGTCTGGGCCATCTGCAGTTCATATTCAAAATCCGTGACAGCACGAAGCCCTCGAACGATCACCTGGGCATGGTTTTCCCTGGCAAAGTTCACTGACAGGCCCTCGAATGCTTTCACCTCCACATTCGGGATATCTTTTGTCGCCTTTGTTAGTATCTTAACACGTTCTTCTACAGAAAACAACGGACTTTTTGCAGAATTATGCAAAACTCCCACTATAACCCGGTCAAATGAAATGCTTGCCCGCTTAATGATGTCAAGATGGCCATAGGTTGCCGGGTCAAAGCTTCCCGGGTATACTGCTGTTATCATATGTCTGTCTCTCTTTCATTTTTTTAGGAAAACATGCTTGTTGGTTTTATATTCCTTGGAACGTACCAGATGATATCCAAGGTCCTCTACATAAGAAAAATCCGTATGTAGATCTTCCTCCACAACGATCAGCGTGTTTTCATCTGCAAGAGTGCTGTCAGCCAGATACTCAAGGACTGGTTGTTCCAGATGCTGTTCGTATGGTGCATCCATAAAAATACAGTCAAATGGTTCTCCGCCTTCCAGTGAACGCAGTGCCTGAAGCACATCCATGTTCAGCAGTTTACCACCATCCGTGAGTTTTGTAAATGAAAGATTTTCGCGGATGCAAGTACATGCTTTGGGATTTTTTTCCACAAACACGGCATACTCGGCTCCACGGCTCAGAGCTTCAATACCGATCGCTCCGCTTCCGGAAAACAGATACCAGAAACCGACAACCCGGTATTCAGGATGAGAATGTTAAAAGAGTTTCCTTAATACGGTCTGTTGTTGGTCGTGTCTCATTTCCGGGAATGGTTTTAAGTTTAATCTACGTGCTTTTCCTGCTATGACTCTCATTTCAGATTTAATCTCCAATCCAGATCACCGCGGGCCAGTCCAAGGATCAGAAGTTCCGCAGTGGCAATATTTGTAGCAACCGGAATGTTGTACTGGTCGCAGCGTTTGACAATGCTCATGATATCCGGCTCTACCGGGTCCATCATGACAGGGTTATAAAACAGGATCACCATATCCAGATCCTGACGCTCTACCATCTCCATAAACTGCTTGTCTCCGCCTATACTTCCGGCAAGAAACTTGTGAACGTGAAGACTGGTTGCTTCCTCAATTCTTCTTCCTGTTGTTCCGGTTGCATATACTTCATGTTTGGCAAGGATATTCTTGTATGCAATACAGAAGTCTTCAATCAGAACTTTCTTACTGTTATGCGCAATAATTCCTAAATTCATAATTCACCTCTCCATTCTCTGCCCTTGGGTTACATCCCTTTTCTCCCCTTTATATAGGTAAAATCATATAACTCTGTAACTGATTCTAGCATAACGCCCAAAAAAGTGCAATTTAATTCATGTAAATTCATGAAAAATTAATATTTTCCCCGGCGTTGCTCCATATACTCTATTCTTCCCAGCTGTTTCCTGTAGTATAATCAATTTCAATTCCCGGCTGTATGTTATAAACAAAAACATGGAAAGATATCTTCTGGTCTTTAACGGATTCGGCTTCCATTTCCACACCCCGGGCTACCAGTTCATCTCCCTTAAAAAACGGAGTTACACGATACATGCAGGGATTTCCTGTACTGTGCACGTAATCTGCAACCTCATTTTCAAAAGGAAGCATTCCCGTCACATTGAGATATCTGGTTCCTGTGATAAGATTTTTCCTGTTTGCATTCTCTCCAGTCAGCTGATATCCGATAAGATGGCAGCGATTATACAGATACCTGCCATCTACATTTTCATATTTTACAGTATGCCATCCTGTAGGCTTCACCATTCCGATCGCTCCTCGCTCTTCATCAGGCATCAGCTCCGGTGTGACCTTGGATTCTGCATAACCACAGCGCCCCAGGGAATCTAGTTCACTATAAAATTCGTATGCAGGTCCTGCGCTTTTTTCATCAGAAAAAGAGGGTATATTTCCATTGATCTCCACATATGGACTGCCGCTGTATTCCGGAATCTGATCCAGAGAAACAGATTCTGTCTGCCCTCCTGTCTTTGTCTGAGATTGTTTCAGTAATCCTGTCACTGCATCGGAAGCGGATTCCGAAATATCTTCCCAGAGGATCTGCGCATTTTCTTCTATATATGTAAGAAATACCTGTCCGAAGATCCGGCTTTGATCTTTTACCTCTTTCAGGCTCCGCGGCGGCATCCAGCCATTACATACTGCAAGGATGACACACAGGATAATGGCTGTGAGTATTTTTCGCCTGGGCTGTTTTTTTCGTTTATATTTTCGCTTGTATGTAGGATAACGCTTCTTTTTCACGGGACCCCCTTACTTTTTTTGTCTGACAGATATTATATGTGATGCAGAGATTATTATAACCGCAACTCCCATCAAAAAGCAACCATACATTCGGTTTTTTGCCGCGGTATAATTTATGAACGGAAATATTTTTATATGTTAAATTTCCTTTAACTGCCAGTGTATTATTTTATGGTTTTCACATACTAGCAATGTAACATCAAACCAAATAACAACCAAGGAGGAAATGAATTATGCCAAGTAACACTTCTTCTAACAAAGCAGTTGTACCGGAAGCAAAGGGCGCACTTGACCGTTTCAAATATGAGGTAGCAAACGAGCTGGGTGTTCCGCTTACAGACGGATACAACGGAAACCTGACTTCCAAACAGAACGGATCCGTAGGTGGATATATGGTCAAAAAGATGATCGAAGCACAGGAACGCCAGATGTCCAGCGGCTCCCAGGGCGGCCAGCAGTACTAAATCTGTACGCGCAGGTAGATCTATTACTATGCTGAGTTGATCTAAGCTCATGCAAAAAAGATGCTGTCTGACAGAACTGAAAAACTGCCAGACAACATCTTTTTATTTTATATAAGATCCAAAAGTCTTAAAATCCTATATTTATTTACAGCAATTCCTGTACTTTTCGATATACAACCTCTGCAAATTTCTTATGTCCTGCTGCATTCAGATGTTCCTGATCTGCGTCACAGCAATGTACATAGGATGCTGCCGGAAGGAAACTGATATGACGTTCAGCTGCGATTTTTTCATAAACAGGCTGCAGATTTCTGGAAACAATCACAGACTCTCTGGAAAACTCCTGGTCATATCCTTCCTGCCATACTTTTTCTCCCAGGTAGATCGGAGCCATGAGAAGGACTTTCGCTTTTGGCGCATATTCCTGGACCTGATCCAGCAATCTTATGATTCCCTTTCCGATTACATCTGCGGATGCTCCGAAAACAGTTTTACAGTCATTGGTTCCCAGCATCAGCGTGATCACATCCACCTGGGCATGTGTTTCCAGAAGTGTGGGAAGAAGTGCAGTTCCTTTTCTTCCGTCGCGGAGCGGATCTTCGAAAACCGTTGTTCTTCCGCACAGTCCTTCCTCGATCACGCGATATTCTTCTTTATTCAGTTTTTCCTGGAGAAGGCTTGTCCAGCGTACTCCCCACGGTAGTCTCTCTCTGCTCTCTCCGTCATATCCCCATGTATTGGAATCTCCAAAGCATAATATCTGTTTCATTTCACCATATCCCTATCTAATTAGTATGTTTATTTGTTAGGTGAATCATATCATGCTATTCTCATTTGGTCAAATACACAAAAAAAATAGCCTGCTATAGTTTGGCTCTATAGCAGGCCATCTTACATACTCTTTTATATACTTTTTATCAGAGATTCTTTTTACAGTCCGATAAATCCTGTAACATCTCCGTTGATCACATAATGTGCACCATTATCTTCGGGTTTAATGTAGATTTTGAGATCTTTCAGTTCAGAAGCTTTTTTGCCCATATCCTCTGTCCAGATCTTTTTGATCCTGTCAGCAACCTCTGAAGTATGTATCTCTTTGCCCCAGTACTGAACATATACTTCTGTCACTGGCTCAGCTTTCTTAGCTGCTGTTGTCTTAGCAGCCGTCTTGGTTGTTGTTTTCTTAGCTGCAGTTGTTTTTCGTGTTGTTGTCTTCTTGGCAGCGGTTTTCTTAGCTGGCTCTTCTGATTTTACAGCTGTTGTTTTCTCTTCAGCAGATTTTACTTCTGCTGTTTTTTCTTCTACTGGTTTCTCAGCGGCAGGTTTTACCTCAGCTGTCTTCTCAGCTGCTTTTGTTTCTACAGAAGCTTTTGCATCGTCTGTCTTCGGTGTCTCAGCCTTAACGGCTTTCTCTTCGGATGCGGTTACTACAGATTTTGCAGGAGTCTCGCTTATTGAAGCCGTTTTTACAGTTGTCTTGGTTGCAGCTTTCTTTGTTCTAGCCATGTTTATAGCCTCCTTACAAGGGATTTGTTAATCTTTTCTCATGCAATACAATACTACGATTTGAAAGTTTTGTAAAGAAAAGTTTCAAAAGTCTATTAGTTAAGGCTGTAATTTACAGCATGTACACGATAAGTTACACTGCTTTTACTATATGTCCAGTTATGACGCAGCAGACAATTATGATGACGTCCGTCCCCATCCAGATTACACTCTATCACTTTAAATGAATCACTGTAAACTTCTGTAACGATAGCCGAATGTCCATTATTATTGATGCGCACATAGTCTCCTACCTGAACATTATTATCATATATTCTCTGAAGGCCTGATACTCTCTGCCCTTCCCAGATATCATAAAATACTTTTCTTGCAAACCCATCACACTGGATAGCCCCGTCAAACTTATTGCAATCATACTCGCCATTACCTGGTATCGGATCAATTCCGCTCTGAGTTCCGTGATGTTTGCATGGAACATCACTGATCGTATCCTGAAATCTTTCAGGAGCTCCGCTGCTGTCCAGATTATCTGTCAGATCTGAATAACTGTTTACAACATGGTTCCAAAATTTCCCATCAGGAAATTTGATTTTTTCATCTTCAATTCTCTGCTGCAGATTTTTCTTTTTAATAACAGTAAGATTAACAATTACCGGCTTCGCTGCATTATAAAACGTTGTACTTTTTGTAGTAACTGTGATCTGCACTTCTCTCTGAATATCGTTTTCTTGCCATTCCTTCAAAGTAACCGTTCCATCAGAAGCTACCGATGCAATAGCACTGTTGCTGCTGGAATAAACCAATGTTGCATTCTGATCTGCTTTTGCCCCGAGATTGAATGCTCCATCATAGATCTTACGTTCCTGCTGCTGTACACAGCTGACAGATGGAGTTCCTTTTACCGTAGTGATCGTCAGTTTCCTGGTTGCCGGAGCATAGGAAGAAGATTTCGCTGCAGTGATCTGGATTGTAACTTTTCCAAGCTTCTTTGCCTTTTTAAAGTTCAAATTACCTTTGGAATCCACAGAAACAATACTGGTATCTAAGGACTTATAAGTAAGTTTCCCACCTTCTGAAGGAACTTTGGCACCAAGAGATTTCATTGTAGTGGAATACGCTATTTTTGCCCCATTCTTTACAGCAGTGGTAATATTCTGTCTTTTCAGCACATTAATCTTAATTGCAATATTCTGTGCCTGATAATGTTTGGTCGCCGCAACTTTTACAGTAACTGTTGCCACTCCCTCTCCATTAAGCATAATCTTGCTATTTTTTACAGATGCAATTTTTGCATTAGTGGTTGAATATGTCACTTTTTGCAAATTCTTTTTTTCCTGAAACACTGATTTTGTAGGATTTGCCTTTGTCTGTATAAAGTTTTGTAATACTTCCTGGTGTAACTTTTACCGGCTGTTTTGCTTTGCTGATCTTATAAGCTATTTTTTTGTACCTGTAAATTGCCCTTTCCTGTGATTTGTAAGGTTGCTGTTCCAGGTTCTTTATTATTAAGATATTTATATGTATAATCTTTTTCATTCTGTAATGAGATCATTCCGGCCGCATTGGCTTTCGGCATATAAATAGAAAATGCGGGAGTTTTTGCCTGTCCATCCCAGGTGTAAATCGTTGTCTTCAAATTAACTTGAACTTTACCGTCAAGACTGCATGCTTTGATGGTAAAATATTTAGAAACAGAATCTTTGTAACTTCCCTTTCCTGTGATTTTTGCAACAGCTTTTGTTCCCGTTTTTGTATTATTAAAATAAGTTACTGTATAATCTGTGCCGCTTTTTAATGTTGTATTTCCAAGTTTAACAGTTACACCTGGCTTCTGCGGACTTCCATTGTAAGTTGCGGTTTTTACAGTTACCTTTGCCGTTTTGATGCTCTTTCTAACTACTGGTTTTGAAGCAACTACCTTTAAAGTGATACATTTACTGTTCGTTGGCATGGTCGTATATTTTTTGCCTGAGCTATCTGACATGGTAAATGGAAGTTCTATAGAGCACTTCAGGTTCGGGATCGTTTTCAGTGTTTTAAGATTATCCATATAGTACAGCATATATCTTGCATCATTGACGCTAGATGTATTAAACTTACTGAGGTTTAGAGATTCCAGGCTGCTACAGGAGTTAAACATATATCCCATCTTTACCACTTCAGAAGTATTGAAATGGCTCACGTCCACAGCTTTTAACGCATAGCAGCGTGAAAACATTCCTTCCATAGATTTTACTTTTGATGTGTTAAATTCAGAAACATCCAGAGAAGTCATTTTTTTAAGCTCGCCAAACATAGAATTCATATCTACTACCTTGGATGTATCAAAATTTTTAATATTGAGGCTTGTTAAAGACTCATTTCCATAAAACATGAAATACATATTCTGTACATTAGAAGTATTAAAACTGTTCAGATCCAGAGACTTGAGCTTGCTCATAGTACAGAACATTTTGCCCATATCTTCTACATTTGATGTATTAAAGTTTCGTACATTTAACTGTGTAAGACTTTCGCACCGTTCGAACATACCGTTCATATATACAACATTTGCTGTATTGAAATTACTGACATTCAACTGTGTAAGGCTTTCACAGCAATAAAACATCTCCTCCATAGTCGTAACATTCGCTGTATTAAATCTGCTGACGTCCAACTGTTTAAGATTCCGACATTCACGGAACATTCCGCTCATCCTTGTCACTCTGGAAGTATTAAAATTCCGGACATTCAGCTGTGTAAGGCTTTCACAGCCTAAAAACATGCTATTCATATCATTAACTTTTGAAGTATCAAATTTACTGACATCCAGAGTTTTTAATTTACTGCAATTTCGGAACATTCCCTGCATATGAGATACATTTCCGGTTTTCAATGAACCAGTATCCAGCTGTGTAAGGCTTTCACAATCTGAGAACATAAAGGCCATGTCTGTCACCTTACTGAAATCACAGTTTTTAAAAGTGATCCTGGTAAGATTCCTGCATCCCTTAAACATAGCTCTTGTCTTTGTGATTCCGGAAATTTCAACTATGGCTGTTTTAATATCATCCTGCCATTTACTCCAGCCCCTTTCTGCATCCCAATAATAATCTGAGGTATCATAGTCACCGTTTCCTTTTAATGTAAGACATCCGGATGTATCAATTGACCAGGCAATATCTCCGGTGATTCCTCCATCCATCATGCTTGCGGAAGCACTTACAGCATCTTCTTCTCCATCAGAAAAGTCATCACTTTCTGCCATTTCTTCTGTTTCCGGTTCTTCCGAAAGATTTTCAGTGTCCTCCGACATTTCTATATTATCCGCTTCTTCCGGCTCTTCTTCTAATTCCTGTTCTGTGCTATCAGGTAATTCTGCTGCTTCATCGTCTGCTGTAGATTCCATCTTCAAAAATATCTTCTCAGAAAAACTTTCCTCTGGACTGTCAGTCTCCTCATTTACATTTTCCTGGACTGTTTTCGGTTCTGTCTCTGAAGCCATGGTTATCCCTGCATTGCCAAAGATCATAGACCCTGATAAAACGACACACAGAAGTTTTTTGATCATTTTTCTCCTCATCCTGTTTTCTCCCTTTTTCTTTTTATACTAAAACGAAGTTCTGATTCTTCGCTTTGCTCCATCCAATTAGATCCCCAGATTTTCCAGTTCTTCACTCATATACTCTTTGAGATGCTCCTTTAAAGCCTTATGCTGAGGCAGGATAAGATCAAAATCCAGTGCCAGGATCTCACCAGCTGCTTCACTTGCATTCTTCAGGATTCCCGCATCATTGTAGATATCACCGATCTTAAATTCCATCAGTCCGCTCTGGCGGATACCGAAAAGATCTCCTGGGCCCCGAAGCTTCAGATCTTCTCCGGCTATATAAAATCCATCATTGGATTCATTGAGGATCTTCAGACGTTTAGAAGTATTTTCTTCATTATTTCCCTGGATAAAAATGCAGTAAGACTGATGCTCTCCACGCCCTACACGGCCCCGAAGCTGATGAAGCTGGGCAAGCCCAAAGCGTTCTGCATTTTCTACCATCATGACGGTAGCATTTGGCACATTCACTCCAACCTCCACAACTGTGGTAGATACCAGTACCTGGATCTCGCCGGAAGCAAACGCCTCCATGATCCTGTTTTTCTCTTTTGGCTTCATCTTTCCGTGAAGGATTTCTACTTTGATCTCCCCCGGAAGGATCTCCTGAAGCTTTCTGGCATAATCTGTAACATTCTCTGCCTCCAGGCCTTCGCTCTCTTCCACCATAGGACAGATCACATAAGCCTGCCTTCCCATCTGCACCTGCTTTTCAATAAAAGAATACGCCTTGGGACGGTAGGAAGTTCCTACTACGCAATTCTTGATCGGAAGTCTTTTTGCAGGAAGCTCGTCAATGATCGAAATATCCAGATCTCCGTATAAAATGATCGCCAGTGTCCGGGGAATGGGGGTTGCGCTCATAACAAGTACATGAGGCGGATTTCCTCTGGTCGTCAGCGCTTCCCTCTGGCGAACGCCGAATCTGTGCTGCTCATCTGTGATCACAAGCCCCAGATTCTTATATTCCACCCTTTCCTGGATCAGGGCATGAGTTCCGATGATCACATTCACTTCACCGTCTGCAATCTTCTGATAGATCTCACGCTTCTGTCTGGCTGTGGTAGATCCTGTCAGAAGCACCGGATGGCAGGAAGCGATATTCTGTTCTTCCATCAGCCTCAGAAAGCCTTCGTAATGCTGATTTGCCAGAACCTCTGTCGGTACCATCAATGCACTCTGAAATCCATTCTCTGCTGAAAGTACCATAGCTAAAAATGCGATCACGGTCTTGCCGCTACCAACATCCCCCTGTACAAGCCTGGACATCAGCTTATGACCGCTCAGATCCCGTTCGATCTCATGCCAGACATTCTTCTGGGCTCCGGTCAGGTCATAGGGAAGCCCTTCTATGATCTCCTCGGTTGTCCATACTGGTTTCATTGAAAAAGTGTTTGGAGCCTCTTCTGTTTTCTCCTTCAAGAGCTGTATTGCCAGCACAAAAAGCAGAAATTCATCGAATACCAGACGTTTCCTGGCTGTGAGAAGCTCCTGCATATTTTTCGGAAAATGGATAGTCCGGATCGCATAATTGGCATCTGCGAGCTGATAGCGTTCCCGTATCTCCTCCGGCAGATATTCCCCATGGAGAGGCCTTGTATCCAAAATCTGATGGACCAACTTCGTGATCATCTTGTTGGAAAGTCCTTTCGTCAGACCATATACAGGCTGCATACTGTGAATGATCTCCTCATAAGCTGCCGGGGTAAAAATCTCCGGATGTTCCATCTGCGGACGGCCTTTTTTTCTGATGATCTTTCCTCTGAGGATAAACACACTGCCCTTTTTGAGTGTTCCCCTCAAATAAGGCGCATTGAACCAGGCAACCGGCAATCGGCCGCTTGCATCTGCCACAGTTGTTGTCAGAACCTGGAGATTGCGTATCTGGTTAATATAAATACCTGTTGCTATAGTGGCACGGATAGAGACTGTTTTGTCCTCCTCTGCTGATGCAATCTCCACAGGCTCCTCATATATATCGTAAGTCCGCGGATAATAACGGAGAAGCTCTTCCGCAGTCGTGATCCCGATCTTCTGGAAAAGCTTCTCTGTTTTCTCACCCACGCCTTTTAATTCACGTAAAGGTGTCTTATCATTCATTTTTTGTGCTCTTTATTCTACAGAAATCAGATAGTAGTAAATTGGCTGTCCACCCTGGTTCAGCTCAACCTCGCACTCCGGATATTTCTCGGTAAGAGAATCAGAAAGTGCCTCTGCATCTTCCTCAGATACATCTTCACCATAGTAAACACTGATGATCTCAGATTCCTCGTCAACCATCTCTGCTACCATCTCCTCCGCTACCTGAAGTCGATCTCTGCCTACTGCAAGGATACCTGCATCACCGATTCCCATGATATCTCCCTCATGGATTTCCTTGTCATCAATGCGTGTATCACGGACTGCATAAGTAATCTGTCCGGTCTTCACTCTGGAAATCGCATCGGTCATGGAAGCAAGGTTCTCTTCGCCGCCCTTCTCCGGAACAAAGCTGATCATTGCGGAAATTCCCTGTGGGATTGTCTTGGTTGGTACTACAATGATCTCCTTGTCCTCAGTCAGATCTCTTGCCTGGTTAGCTGCAAGGATAATATTCTTGTTATTCGGGAAAATATAAATTGTTTTTGCATTTACTTTCTCAATAGCATTGAGCATGTCTTCGGTACTCGGATTCATAGTCTGGCCGCCTTCGATCAGATAATCTACGCCAAGCTCACGGAAGATCTGAGAAAGTCCCTCACCTACGGATACGGAAATAAATCCATGATCCTTTGGAGGTTCTTTGTTTTCTGCCTGTTCTTTTGCAAGTTTTTCCGCATCTTTGATCAGTTTTTCCTGATGTTCTTCTCTCATATTGTCAATCTTCATACGGGAAAGCTGACCATACGTGAGTGCGCGTTCAAAAGCCTGTCCCGGATGATTGGTGTGCACGTGTACCTTGACAATCTCATCATCAGCTACCAAAACAATGGAATCACCGATGGAATCCAGAAATTCACGGAAACGGTCGATCTCATCCTGTGGAAGCGGTTTTTCAAGAAGGATAATAAACTCTGTACAATATCCAAATTTGATATCTGCCTCTGCCTGAGGAGAAATCTTTGTGATCTTAGGAGCTGCTGCTTCAAACTGGGAATAATCCACTTCTTTTCCATGATATCCGTCGATGGCACCACGGAAAACTTCCAGAAGTCCCTGTCCGCCAGAATCCACAACACCTGCTTCTTTCAGGACTGGAAGTATCTCTGGTGTTCTGGCAAGAGTTTCCTCTGCATGCTGAAAGATCCCGTCGAAAAAAGCATCCAGATCTTCTGCAGCATCAGCAAGCTCTGCTGCTCTGTCTGCTGCAGCTCTGGCTACAGTAAGAATGGTTCCCTCTTTTGGTTTCATAACTGCTTTGTATGCAGTTTCAACGCCTCGCTCCATAGCTGCGGCAATGGCAGGTGCATCCAGATCTGTAAGTTTACGCACACCTCTGGTAAAGCCACGCAGAAGCTGTGACAGGATAACACCAGAATTACCTCTGGCTCCACGGAGGGAACCGGAAGAAATTGCCTTTGCCAGGGATTCCATATCCGGATCTGTAAGAGCACCTACTTCAGAAGCAGCAGACATGATGGTAAGCGTCATATTGGTTCCCGTATCTCCATCAGGTACAGGAAACACATTCAGTTCATTGATCCACTCTTTCTTCGCTTCCAGATTCTTTGCTCCGGACAGAAACATTCTGGAAAGTATTTTAGCATCTATGGTTTTGTTATTCACCACAAGTTCCTCCTCTAAAACTAATCTATTGCACGCACGCCCTCAACCATAATGTTGATCTTTTCAATCTCCATTCCTGTAAAGGCTTCGACTTTATATTTTACATTGTTGACAAGATTGTCCGCAATAGTACTGATATTCACGCCATATGCTACGATGACATGAAAATTCAGCCGGATCTTATTATCATCCGTGATCTTAACACTGATACCATGTTTCAGGCTGTCAATACGCAAAAGCTTGACCAGGCCATCCTTCATACTGATAGCTGCCATTCCGATGATACCAAAACACTCTACCGCCACACTGCCGGCATAAGTCGCAATGACATCTGTATCAATTACGATCTGACCCAATCCGGAATCTATACGTCCATTCATATGGTTACCTCCATTGTTTCATTCAGATTAAATTATATAAAACTATTATAACCTTTTTTTATAATTACGCAATGATAGAGTTCAACTTGTTTTATCTTATAGAAAATTAAGCTCATCCACTCTATTGAAGGGGAATCCCGGATTGTGATGGAGCATACCGACCGATACTATGAAGCCGGTTTTTCTTTTTCGTTTATTTACTTATAATCCTTTTACAAACTCAACTGCATTTTTTATATCTTCTTCATCTGGATGCCCTTTTGCAATTCCACCAACCAGTTTAAATGGACCAAATGTGTCATAACCCTTGCACCCGAATTTTCCTATCACTTTGGAACGCTTCTTGTCCAAAATCTGCTCAATAGATTTATAATTCGCACTTTCCACCATAAGTACAGATCAGAAATACCTTTTTGTCGTCCGGTAGATTCTTCTCTGCAAATCCCAATAATGACTGATGAAATTTTGAAAAATAGATTCCTGATGCAAACCCAATCATATCATAACTGCTCAGATCTGCATCGGGTTGTTTTACAGCATCAATCAAATCAACCTGCAACTCTTCTGCTATGCTC
>ENA-OQKC01000609-OQKC01000609.1-human-gut-metagenome-genome-assembly--contig:-NODE-609-length-14799-cov-3.311955_pt1 | contig 14799 bp, 13 predicted proteins | sample MGYA00242774_ERZ504790 | MGnify/ENA primary metagenome ERZ504790 (study PRJEB26092, sample SAMD00036419) | human gut metagenome | host: Homo sapiens | study: EMG produced TPA metagenomics assembly of...
ATTCTGCCGAGTACAACGCCATGCGGGCGCTGTATGAGACGCCGGACGAGGACACGCTGGCCGCGTGGAACATCGGGTACGCCGTGTTTGACAGCAGTGTGTACGCGAAATTTGCGGCGGATGAGAGCTGGTATGCGGCAAGGTATGACGTATGGTATGAAAATGCGGCGTACCGCGTGTATAAGATAAAGTAGCATACTCCCGCCCTCCTTCACATAGGATTTGACAGGAAATTCTATGCGAGGAGGTCAGGCTATGAAGGGCGACCCTGAGGAGCGCGCCGCGGCGGTGGGACGGTATATTGTGGAAAGCGGTGCTACCGTGCGCGCGGCAGCTGCCGTATTCGGCGTGAGCAAATCCACGATCTGGAAGGACCAGCACCGCCTGCGCCGCCAGAACCCGGGCCTTTGGGCCGAGGTGCAGGCCGTCGTACAGAAGAACAAGGCCGAGCGTCATCTGCGCGGCGGCGAGGCCACACGGCGCAAATATTTGCATACAGCATCTTGCGCAGCACACGGCGGCACAGTATAATAGAGTAAAAAAAATAAAGGACGGTGTACCTATGAAACGTCAGGATTACATCAGCTGGGATGAATACTTATGGGCATTGCCCTGCTCTCGGCCATGCGGTCCAAAGACAACAACAGCCAGGTCGGTGCCTGCATCGTCAGCCCGGAAAACAAGATCCTCTCTCTGGGCTACAACGGCATGCCCATCGGCTGCGACGACGACGCCATGCCGTGGGAGCGGGAGGGTGAGCCGCTGAACACGAAATATATGTACGTCTGCCACGCCGAGCTGAACGCCATCCTCAACAGCGCCCACAACAACCTCAAGGGCGCGCGGGTGTATGTCACCCTCTTCCCCTGCAACGAGTGTACCAAGGCCATCATCCAGTCCGGCATCGCCGAGGTCGTCTACTACAGCGACAAGTACCACGACACCGATTCCAGCGTGGCCGCCCGGTTCATGTTCCAAAAGGCCGGCGTCCGGCTCACCCCCTATCAGCCCAGCGGACGGAAGGCGGAGCTGGAGTTGTAAGATGTTAAATTTTTTCATAGCACCTTGACTTTTGCATCAGATTGCATATACTAGAAGTAGGCAAAATATCGGTTAGGATTATTGCCATCGGCTCATAAAAGCGAAGCCCCCGGTACTCGGCATACCGGGGGCTTCTTTGTGCTTACTGGCCCTTGTGACAGCTGTCAAGCCACTTGCACAGGCAATCGGCAATCACTTGCGCTGCGACAGCTACGATAATATCGGTTAGGATCTGGACCATCAGGCTCACCTCCCTTCTGTTGCCAGAATGGAGAAGGGCAGCGTCTTTCGTATAGCATATTCGACAAAGCATTGCAATTTTTGACAGGTGCGCCAAGTGCTTCCTCTTGACCCCACCTTTGCTCTGTATTATAATAGGGTCTGTGAAAGTATAAATATTCAAATTTCAGTGCATAGAGAGGAATATATACAATGAATCTTACGAACCGCAGCTTTTTGAAGCTTCTCGATTACACTCCCGAAGAGATCGAAGGTCTGCTGGACCTCGCCGCCGACCTGAAGACAAAGAAGAAGGCCGGCATCCGCCACGACGCCCTGCGCGGCAAGAACATCGCCCTCATCTTCGAGAAGACCTCCACCCGCACCCGCTGCAGCTTTGAGGTCGCCGCCCACGACCTTGGCATGGAAGTCACCTACCTCGACCCGTCGGGCAGCCAGATCGGCAAAAAGGAGTCCATCGCCGACACCGCCCGGGTGCTGGGCCGGATGTTCGACGGCATCGAGTACCGCGGCTACGGCCAGAGCATCGTGGAAGAGCTGGCCCGCTATGCCGGTGTGCCGGTGTGGAACGGCCTGACCAACGAGTTCCACCCCACCCAGATCCTCGCCGACTTCCTCACCATCCGGGAGCACTTCGGCCGCCTCAAGGGCATCAACTTCGTTTACTTCGGCGACGCCCGCTACAACATGGGCAACAGCCTGATGGTGGGCTGCGCCAAGATGGGCCTCAACTTCACCGCCTGCGCCCCCAAAAAGTACCAGCCGGACGCCGCGCTGGTGGAGCAGTGCAGGGCCATCGCCGCCGAGACGGGTGCGGCCATCTCCTTCGAGGAAGACCCCGCCAAGGCCGCAAAGGGCGCAGACGTCCTCTACACCGACGTCTGGGTGTCCATGGGCGAGCCGGTCGAGGTCTGGGCCGAGCGCATCAACGACCTGGCCGCATATCAAATCAACCAGCAGCTGATGGACATTGCCGGCCCCAAGGCCGTGTTCATGCACTGCCTGCCCGCCTACCACGACCACAAGACCACCGTGGGCAGGGAGATGGGCGAGCGCTTTGGCCGCGACGCGATGGAGGTCACCGACGAAGTCTTCGAAGGCCCCCAGAGCATCGTCTTCGACGAGGCCGAGAACCGCATGCACACCATCAAGGCCGTCATGGCGGCCACGCTGGGTTACAACGGCTGATGGGCGGAGGACACGTTTCGCGCCCCGATTTCGGGATGCCGCAGCCCGACCCGGCCCACCCACTGACGGAGTTTTACTGCCTGCTGCAGCGGGCCTTAGACCGGGAGGGCGTGTTCGCCCTGCCCGCGCTGTACGCGCAGTTCCGCGCTCCGGCCCGGCGCATCTACGCCGACGAGGCGGCGGATTTTCTCACCCTTCTGCCCGATGAGGAAGAGGGCGCGTCCCGTCTGCTGGCCCCGGCCCAGCTGCAGCTGCTCTATTCCTCCCTGCACGTCATGCCGGATGGTGCGCCCGCCGCGCTGCTGCTCACCGAGGAATGCACCCGGACGGTGTACGCTGTCCAGCTGCTGCCGCCCTTCGTCTGGGAAGACCCGCTCCCGCCCCTGCCGGACGCTCCGGCGGCGCTGAGCCTCACCCTCACCATGCGGGATGTGGAAGAGATCGACGCCTGCCCCGCCGCGCTGGGCCGCCGTCTCGCCTGCGGCAAGGCGGGCAAGCGCTGGCTCCGCCACCCCCGGGCCGAGACCTATCTCTCCGAGCGGGTAGCCCTCTTCCAGCGGCTCTACCGATAACCGAACAGAAGCTCTCAGGGTCATTTACCAAACATGGCGGCAAATGGCCCTTTTGTTTTTGGCGTATTCATGTTATACTTTGAGTACCTTGTGCGGTGCCGGGCGGAAGATTTTTCCGTTCTGCACCATAAACTGCAATAATCTGGGGCGCTCATCCGTATACAGGGTGAATGTCCCCAATCAAAGGTGATTTTTCCACCGGGTCCTGCTGTACACAGGACATCAAAGGAGCATAGAACTATGGGACAGCTGACCAGAAACGAGATTTTTGCGCTGGCCGTGCAGCGATACAGTGACACGGTGTTCCGAGCCGCCATGCACAACTGCAGCTGCACCGCCGATGCGGAAGATGTGGTGCAGGATGTTTTCGAAAAGCTGCTGTGCTACAATGGCCGCTTCGAGAGCGAGGAACACCTGAAAGCCTGGCTGCTGCGTGTGACCGTCAACCGCTGCCACGACCTGACCCGCGCCGCCCGCCAGAAGGACACCGAGCTGGACGAGAATCTTCCCGCTCCGGAGCAGATGGAAGACGGCAGCGTGCTGGACGCCGTGCGCGCCCTGCCCGAGAACTACCGCAACGCGGTCTACCTCCACTACTACGAGGGGTATACCGCCGCCGAGGTGGGCCGGATGCTGGGCGCCCCCACCAACACGGTGCTCAGCTGGCTTCGCCGCGCCCGCGCACAGTTACATACGATGCTGAAGGAGGAGATCGAAGATGAGGTGGTATGAGTACAAGATGGAGCTAGACGACCTTCACGCTTCGGACGACCTGAAAGCAAAGCTCCTCGCCATGCAGCCGGCGGAAGAGGCACCGAAACCCGCCAAAAAGCCCAAAAAAGCCATCCACTTTCCCCGCAGGACTCTGAGCATCGCCGCCTGCGGCCTGCTCTGCGGCGTTGGTCTGTATGTGGCAGTCCACTCCCCCATCAGCCTGCTGCCTGCGGGCGGCGCGGCCCTCAGCTCTGCCCCTGAGACGGCCTCCTACGCCGCCTACTCGATGGACGACGTGAACAGCGCCCTTGCCGCACCCAAGACGGCCGTCCCGGCCGGTGGAAGCGCCGATGCCATGAGCGCCCGCGATGCAGGCGGCACCGGCGCCCTCAGCGCCGAGGCCGCGCAGACGAGCACAAAGCTCATCTACACGGCCAACCTCACCATCGAGAGCAAGGACTTTGACGCCGCCCGCACCGCCCTCACCGACGCCGTGAGCGCCGCCGGAGGCTATCTGGAATCCAGCAATGAATCCTCTTACACCGGCTCGAGCCGCACCCTCTCCCTCACCATCCGCGTCCCGCAGGACAACTACGCGAGCTTCCTCGAAGCCGCCGCGCAGGCGGGCAACCTCGTGGACAAGAGCGAGCAGGTGCAGGACGTCACCACCCAGTATATGGACATCGAGGCCCGGCTCTCCAACCTGACAGCCCAGCGCACACGTTTGCAGGAGCTTCAGGCCAGCGCCGAAAACCTCGCCGACCTGCTGGAGATCGAATCTTCCCTCAGCGACGTCCAGTACCAGATCGAGAGCTGGCAGTCGCAGCTGGACTGGTACAGCCAGCAGGTGTCCTGCTCCACGGTCTACCTCTCGCTGGACGAGGTGAAGGAATACACCCCCGCCGAGGGATCCTACCTCTCCCAGCTGTCCAGCGCCCTCCGCAATGGCTGGACGGGCTTTGTCTCCGGCATCCAGCAGCTGACGGTCTGGGTCGTGGGCGTCTGGCCCGTGCTGGTCATTCTGGCCGCAGCCGCCCTCGTCGTCCGCTTCGTGCGCCGCCGCACCCGCAAGTGATATTCGCTCTGTCGAAGCGCCCCGGAATGGGGCGCTTTTTGTTTCCGGCAGCGGCCTTTTCAAAAAAGTCATATTCTTTTTGAAAAAACGCTTGACAAGTCCCCCGCCTTGTGGTATTATACTTGAGCAGTCAGCGAGAGGCCGACAGCAAAAAGTAAATATCGCGGGGTGGAGCAGTCTGGTAGCTCGTCGGGCTCATAACCCGAAGGTCGTTGGTTCAAATCCGGCCCCCGCAACCACCAAGCATCTTGATTTTATCAAGATGCTTTTTCTTTTTGGCATACAAAACGAGGGGCCGCACAGCTGTGCGGCCCCTCGTTTGCGTTTATATCTTTTACAGCATCCCGTGCCGACGCTGTTCGGCTTCCAGCTCCTGATCCAGGGCCGCCTTGCGGTGGTCGAGCAGGAGGTCTTTGTTGTACTGGAAATACCGCTCACAGCCGTTTTCGGCAATGAACGCATGGGCGGCGGGCGAGAGAGTCAGCTCGGTGACGAAGACCACCATCTCCTGACTCTCGGCGAATGCCTGCTCCATAAAGTCGAAGGCCGCTTCCAGCGCGGCGCTGGCCGTCTGCTGGGCGGTGTCCCGGGCATCCGACAGGGTGGCGAACTGGGTGCGCAGCACCTTGAAGGCGGCGTCCGCGTCCGGCGCGGCGGCGCGCAGAAGCTCTTTCTCCCAGCCGCACAGGGTCTTGGCGGTCTGCAAGCGGGCTTCCAGCGTGGGCTTATCCAGCAGACCGGCGGTCCGCTTTTTCTGGGTCTCGGCCTCGTAGTCGGCGGTCATCTGGTCAAAGAGCTGCGCCCAGCAGTTCGGCTCCTGCGCCAGCTCTGCGGGCATCTCGGCAAAGGCTTTCTTCGTCTCCCGCAGGAAGGCATAGCAGCTGTCGGCCGCAGCGTCTGCCCGCCGGGAGGCAGAGAAGCGCGTCTCGAGGCCGGACAGGATCAGGCTCACGAGGCTCAGCTTCTCGTCGAAGGGGGCCTGCAGCAGCCGCGCAAAAGCGGCAGGCTTGGCCTGACCGGCCAGAATGTCCTCCACGCCGTAGTCGTCACGGTACTTGTAGTAGAGGTCGAGGTAGGCCGAGAAGTCCTCGGCGATCTTCTGGTGCTGGATATACTGGCGGATGAGCTCTTCGTCGGCCTGCAGGCCCAGCGACTCATAGGTGTTGAGCAGGTTGGAGAGGTCTTCCCAGCCGCGGGCGGTGACGAACTGGGTGCCGTCCACGTCGGCGTTTATCTGATAGAAGTTCTGGGGGTGCAGTTCGAGGTAGCTCAGGATCGCGCTGTGGATATGGGCTGCACGGGCGTAGTCCTTCCAGACCGGCAGATCCGGCTCAATGTCCATCCGGCGGACGCGGTCGAGGGTGACAATATCGAAATCGCGGACGGATTTATTGTACTCCGGCGGGTTGCCTGCCGCCACGATGACCCAGCCCGCAGGCACGGCCTGATTGCCGAAGGTCTTGCACTGCAGAAACTGCAGCATGGTAGGGGCCAGCGTCTCGGAGACACAGTTGATCTCGTCGATGAAGAGGATGCCCTCTTTCAGGCCGGTGGCCTCCATCTTGGCGTAGACGCTGGCGATGATCTCGCTCATGGTATACTCCGTCACAGAGACGTCCCGGCCGCCGTAGCTGCGCTGACGGATGAAGGGCAGGCCCACGGCGCTCTGGCGGGTGTGATGGGTGATGGTATAGGCCACCAGCGCTACGCCGCACTCCCGCGCCGCCTGCTCCATGATCTGGGTCTTGCCGATGCCCGGAGGCCCCATCAGCAGGATGGGGCGCTGGCGGATGGCCGGGATGGCATATTCGCCCAGAGCATCCTTGGCGAGGTACGCCTTGACGGTATGCTCGATCTCTTCTTTGGCTCGTTTGATGTTCATATTCTTTCCCTCGTTATCACGAATTGTTGAGGTCACGGTAGAGGTCATCTTCCTCCGCCAGCGCTTCGGACAGGGCCGAGGCGCTGCGGGCGGCCTCGCCGGTAAATTCTTCTTCGTCCAGCACCACTTTCATGGCCCAGGGCGGCACATTGGCGTCGTCGAAGCGGTCGCCCAGAAATAGAAATGCCGTGTCGTAAGCCGGGCGGCGGGCCGGGTAAGTTCCCATACCGTCGGTAAAATAGAGCAGGCCCCGGAGGTTTGAGAACTTCTTCTCGGCGCAGAGCTGGCTGACGTACTCGAAAGCGGGCCGGAAATCAGTGCCGCCGCCGCCCCGCAGCTCGAAATGGTTCATGGCACGGATGAGGTCGTCTTCGTTTTTGACGGGAATATCCTGCCGCACCGCGTTGTCGGCCTGGATGAGGTGGAGATTCATCCGATGGAAGAAATTCTCCCTGCCCTTCAGCAGAGTGTACGTCTCAGCCAGAAAGGCCCGCACCAGCTCACCCGAGGTGGAGTAGCTGGTGTCGATGACGAGGGCCAGCTCTTCTATCTTCTTGCTCTCCCGGGTCTCCAGCGGCTCGATGAGGGGCAGGTTGCCGTAGACCGACAGGCCATAGGTGTAAAAGTTCAGATCGAACTCGTCCGGGTCGAGGTGGACTTCCTCCCGGGTGACGCAGAACCGGCGCAGGAAGTCGCCGTAGCCGCGGCGGCTGCGGTTTGCGGCTTTGATCTGCTCCCGCATGGCATCCGCGCCCTCACCGGCCTCTTTGTCCCGGAGTTCCAGCTCTGTCTGCATCCGCTCGCCGATTTTTTGCCACGTCTTCTGGGGCAGCGGCGCAGGCATCTGCTGGGGCTGTTCGGGGGCATCTTTGGGCCAGAGGCGGTGGTCGTCGGTGTAGAATTCTTTTTCCAGCTGGCGGAGCACGCCGGGCGTCTGCCGCACCAGCCAGCGGTAGATGGGAGCTGCAGCAGCCACTTTTTCCTGCGCGATGATCTCCTCATAGGCGTGTTGGCGCACCCACGTCAGGGGGCGCTGGACGCTCTTGCGGCCAAGACCGTCGATGACGTTCTCCACCGCAATGTCACATGCAAGGTCCCACAGGCGTTTGTCCCGCCTTCCGCGCAGCCAGAGGTGGCGGAAGATGCAGTGGAACACCGTGTGGAGGTAGAGCCGGTTGAGATATTTGGGGTTCTTCTGGTAGAGCCGCAGCAGGGCGCTGGGCTGGTAGCAGAGGATGGTCCCATCCGTCGCCAGCACACCGCACCGCTCGTCGGCGGTGGGCGTCAGGGCCGAGAGGGCCTGGTCCAGAAAGCGGAAGTCCAGATACAGCCCGCTGCGCACCACGGCCAGCACCTCGCCGCCCATCCGAGCCTGCCACTCTTCGTGAGTCTCGGGCCGGGCCGACCGGAAGGGCTTGCGGGGGTCAAAAAACGTTTCCTTCTCAGAAATCAAAATCATACCTCTTCTTTTGGGGCGCAGCGGCACGCTTTTTGTGCTCTGCGTCGGCCAGCAGGGCGGCCGCTTCGGCATTGTCGGCCTTGGCCGCGAGGGCAGCACCCTCGGCAAAGGCATCCGTATCCATCACATCCAGCGCCAGCAGAGCTTTGACGCCCTCGGTGTCCTGCGCCTTGAGCAGACGGGTCAGCACCCGCCCGGTGTTGGTCTTGAGGAAGTCCCGGTAGGCATCCCGGGCGGCACCGCTCAGCTGCCACGGCCAGCGCAGGCGGTCGAAGCAGAGCATCGCCATCACGGAAGCGTCGTCGGCGTCGTGGCCCTGCGGGAAGATGGCGTCGTACTCCGCCGGGAGAAGCTTATTTTCGAGGAAGCACTGCCGGTAGTGGTAGCCCTGCCCCGAAAAGGTGTGGAGCAGGATGTGGGCGGGCGTCTCCTCGATGTCCTCCCAGTAGGCGGGATACCACAGCCCCGCCCGGGGTGCGGCCTCCCCCACCGGCCAGAACAGCGCCCGCACGGCCTCGGTGATGCTGCCCACGAGGGCAAACAGGCCGGTGGCCTGCTCGGGCGTAGCGCGGATGACGAGGTCTTCCAGCGCAAAGCAGTTGAGGAAGACATCGCTGCCCATGATCAGCTCTCCTGTCCCGGCCGTCAGGCGGCGCAGCCTGCGGCAGTTGTAGAATGTGCAGCTGCCGATGACCCGCAGACTGTCCGGCAGGGTGACTTCTTCCAGGAAGTTCCCGCAGATGGGGTGGAGCTCGTCGTCCTGCGCCGGGGCGGCGGGGGCGTCGAAGTCAAAGCTGTACCGCTCTTTGCCGCCCACATCCCGGCCAAAAGCACGGGTCAGACAGAGCTTGCCGTCCTCGGCCCGCTCATAGCGGCAGGTCTTTTCCGGCCCGGGCAGGCCCCGGGGCTTTTCGGAAAAACAGTAATCTCCCAGTTCGGTGATGGGCCACCGGCCCTCCCCTTCCGGCGCAGGAACCGCCCCGGGCAGCTTCACGCAGGGCTCGCCGCCGTACACCCGCACAAGGCGGGCCGTGCCGCCCGCCAGCGGCAGAATATCCAGTATCATAAGAACCTCGCTCACAAAAAAGCTGCCGCACAGACACGCCGTGCAGCAGCTCCGTTCAAAACTTCATCACTGTGCGGCCTGTGCAAGGCAATCGTTCATTGCCGCAAATACCGCGTCGCTGGTCATGGTGCTGCCGGAGACAGCATCCACCCCGACGGTCGAACCAGCCGCCAGCAGGGAGGCCGACAGCGTCTCTGCCGCCTTGCCGCCCAGCTCCGGCGTCTCGCCGGAAGCATCTATCACAACATTCGTCACCTTGCCGCCGGTGATGGTCACGGTGACGCCCACCTCGCTCAGACAGCCCTGCGCGCTGGCGGTGTAGGTGCCGTCGGTATAGGTGTCGGCGTTATCGGCAGCAGGCACGGTGCCGGTGTTGGCGATATAGAGGGCCAGCACGATGCCGAGGATGACGTCCAGCACCAGCATGAGGATAATGTTGCGGGTCATGTGTTTTTTCATGGTCTGTGAAGTGCTCCTTTTGCGATGTTTGGGGTCCGCTCGTTACTTTGCGGGCTTGAAGCTGTCGCGCAGGGTCACGACACGATTGTACACGCCGGGGTTCTTCGAGTCGGGAGTGAAGAAACCGGTGCGCACGAACTGGAACTTATCGCCGGGCTTTGCGTCGGCCAGAGCCTCTTCCAGCTTGCAGCCCTTGCGGACGACAACGCTGTCGGGATTCAGATAATCCTTGTAGTCGCTGCCCTCGGGGATGGCATTCATGTTCGCCTCGGTGAAGAGCTTGTCGTACAGGCGTACCTCGGCATCCACGGCGTGGGCGGCGCTCACCCAGTGGATGGTACCCTTGACCTTGCGGCCATCAGCAGGGTTGCCGTTGCCGGTCTCGAGGTCGGCAGTGCAGTGGATGACAGCGATGCTGCCGTCGGGGTTCTTCTCGACGCTCTCGCACTTGACGAGATAGCCGCCCATCAGACGGACTTCGCCGCCGACGGTCAGGCGCTTGAACTTCGGAGGCGGCACCTCGGCGAAGTCCTCGTTCTCGATCCACAGCTCCTTCGTGAAGGCGACCTTGCGGGTCGTGGGGTCGTTGGCTTCACGGTTGGGGTTGTTGGCGATGTCGAAATACTCGGTCTTGTCGACGGGGTAGTTGTCCACCACCAGCTTGACGGGGTCCAGCACGGCGATGCGGCGCTGTGCGGTCAGGTCCAGCTCGCTGCGGATGCAGGCTTCCAGCTGGCGCATATCAATGAGGTTGTCGGACTTGGAGATGCCGGCCTCCCGCACGAAGGTGAAGATAGAAGAAGCGGTATAGCCGCGGCGGCGCAGGCCGCACAGGGTGGGCATACGGGGGTCATCCCAGCCGTCCACAATGCCCATCTCCACCAGCTCACGCAGATAGCGCTTGCTCATGACGGTGTTGGTCATGTTCAGGCGGGCAAACTCGCGCTGCTTGGGGAACTCGGTGCCAAAGATGTTCTCGATGACCCAGTTGTACAGCGGGCGGTGGTTCTCGAACTCGAGGCTGCACATGCTGTGGGTGATGCCCTCGATGGCGTCCTGGATGGGGTGGGCAAAGTCGTACATCGGGTAGATGCACCACTTATTGCCCTGACGATGATGCTCGGCGTACTTGATACGGTAGATGGCCGGGTCACGCATGTTCATGTTGGGGCTGGCGAGGTCGATCTTGGCGCGGAGGGTCTTTTCGCCCTCCTTGAACTCGCCTGCACGCATCCGGCGGAAGAGGTCGAGGTTCTCTTCCGGGGTGCGGTCGCGCCACGGAGAGGGACGGGAGGGCTTGCCTGCGTCGCTGCCGCGGTACTCGCGCATCTCGTCGCGGGTCAGGTCATCGACGTATGCCTTGCCCTCGAGGATGAGCTTCTCGGCGTACTCATAGCACTTGTCGAAGTAGTCGCTGCCGTAGAAGATGCCGCCGTTGGGGTCGGCACCCAGCCAGTGCAGGTCCTCGATGATGCTGTTGACATACTCCTCCCCTTCGCGGGCGGGGTTGGTGTCGTCGAGGCGGAGGTTGAACTTGCCGCCGTACTGGTTTGCGATGGACCAGTTGATATAGATCGCCTTGGCGCTGCCGATGTGCAGGTAGCCGTTGGGCTCCGGCGGGAAGCGGGTATGGATCTCGCGGATCTTGCCTTCGGCGAGGTCGGCGTCAATGATCTCGGTCAAAAAGTTTTTATCTGCCATAGTGGCGTTCCCCCTGTCAGGGCATAGCAAGCCCGGAATTACACGTTTGATACCCCTTATAATACACTATTTCCCGCTTTCCTTCAAGGTGGAAAGCCGAAGTTCCACCTGTTTTCGGCGTCGTTTTGCGAAAAAGCTTTCCCTGTCTCCCGCTTTTTGCAAAAAAAGCGAAATTCATGCTTGACATTCCGCACAGAATCTTATATAATAATCAAGCATTCAGCGAATGCGGAATATCTGTAGGGGTATAGCTCAGTTGGTAGAGCAGCGGTCTCCAAAACCGCGTGCCGTGAGTTCGAGACTTACTACCCCTGCCACAAGCGCACAGAGAGTACTCTGTGCGTTTTGTTTTGTATTTTTCCCGGAATGTCGGACTTTCCAAAACTTTTTTGACATTTTCTGAAATTCGTGCTTGACAACAGCGCGTTTCTCAGGTATAATAACACACGTTCCGGCGGTCAACCGCCAGAAACGATGCACTTGAGCGATCATGGCCCGGTAGCTCAGTTGGTTAGAGCACCAGCCTGTCACGCTGGGGGTCGTCGGTTCGAGCCCGATCCGGGTCGCCATTTGCTGCTATAGCTCAGTTGGTAGAGCGCATCCTTGGTAAGGATGAGGTCTCCAGTTCGAATCTGGATAGCAGCTCCATCGAGAGAAACCACTTGAATCCTTGCGGTTCAGGTGGTTTTTTGTATTTCCGGTCATTTTTACCATCCGGTTTTCTTTTTGCTGCGCAAAAAGGCCCCCGGCACCATGCGGACGTGCCGGGGGGCTTTGCAATATGGAGGAAGCAGGGCGATGCGGTACGCCCCGCCGGGGTAAGTCAGTGGATCAGCTCGTTATGAGCTGCGCCGTTGATGGTGAGCTGAGCCTCGCCGCCGTTGTGGGCAAGCACAAAGGGGGTAGCATCGGGGCCCATGGCCAGCATCTCGTCGATGACAAGGCTGGACTCCCGGCTCCGGGTGCGGAACACCACCACATCGGCACCCTGTGCCTTGATGGCCCGCAGGTCGCCCAGCACAGCGTTGAGAGCGGCATCCTCAGAGGGTACCGCAATGATGTACCGACCATCCACCACAGAGGTCTCGTAGGTCTCTGCGCCGGTCACGGTGTAGTTGGGGCGCCGTTGGTGCTCTCCCGCTCCAGCATGGGCACCCAGTCCCGCTGCTCGGTGGCATCGCAGTTCTGGCACTTGTACACCGTGTAACCCATCTCAGTATAGGTGGGGGCAACAGTCTTCACCGGCTCCGTGTAGGTGTGTACGCCGGTGGGCTCGGTCTCGTCGTCCTGCTTGGTCTCGTGGCACACCGAGCACTCATACACAGTGTAGCCCTTCTGGGTGCAGGTGGGGGCAACGGTCTCGCCCTTTACCCACGTGTGGGCGATGACATCAGTATAATCCTTGTTTTCGGTCTGGCCGCAGACGCTGCACTTGTACACGGTGTAGCCCTGCCGGGTGCAGGTGGGGGGAACCACCTGACCTGTGCTGACCAGATTATGAGGCAGGCAGGCCACAGGCTCTGTTCCTGCATCTTTGCCGCAGTAGAGGCACTTGTAAATCTTCTTGCCCGGCGTGCTGCATGTAGGGGGTACGGTCTCCGAGAGGTAGGTCTTTTCGTGGGCGCATTTGCCATTAAGCTTGTCCGTTACTTTCTTCCATTCGTTGTCCTCGTGGACCAGTCTGTCATGACTCGGAGTATTGTTATCCTCAGACTTTATCTTAGCTTCCAACACAGCTCCATCCTTGGCTTCGGTGCCGTCATAGGTTCCAACAGTACCCTGTATCTCAACCTTTGCCTGATCTTTGAGCACCAGTTTGCCATTTATACCAGAGCTAACGCCCTTCAACTGCGCATTGCCCGATACGGTGGTCTGGCCCTGTTCATTGGAGTTTGCACTGCCAATTCGATTTTCTACCGTTACATTGGCGTTCTCAGAAATGTTGACCTTGCTATTTTTTCCACCAATAGCATCGTCTGCCTTCACAACGGCATTGCCGGAGATGTCGACCGTGGTGTTATTGCTGCGATCTCCGATGCATCCTTCAGTATTTACCTTAGCGTTACCAGTAATGGTGATTTTATCATTGCTCGCTCCACCATAAGAGTATCCAATATCGCCGCCCCAGGTATAACCGTTATTATCAACCTTTTTGACATTTACCTGTGCATTTCCGGAGATCTCAATTTCCATGGTACAGTCGCTGCTGCTTGAACCACTATTCTTGGGTCCACCAAGAATCTGGCCCGTAACATCCACCACCGCATCGCCGGTGATCTTGATGCCGGCAGCATTGCCTTCCTTGCTGCCGAAATCGCCATCCACTACGACAGTACCGTTGTTGATCTCAATATCTTTGGTGCCAGCCGCATCCTCATAGCGGGCAAAACAATGGTTCCGTCCTCCGATGGCGGCTCCGTTACCATAGCCCTTCAGGGTGAGCTTCTGGTCGGTATCCTGCGCCGTGATGGTGAGCTTGCCGGTGCTGGTGTTGTCGTTCTTCTGAATGGCAGCGTTATTGTAGTTGCTGGTAAGCAGGTTATCGCCCTTTACTGTGATCCGCACATCGCCCTCGCCCTGAATATCAATGGCTGCCGTGCCACGGGCCTCTGTACCTGCCGTTTTTGGCCGGTCGATGGTGGCATTGTTCAGCGTCAGCTTGACCAGCTTATCCAACGTATTGTTGAAGATCTGGATGATGCCGGTGCGCTCACTTTTCTCGCCGCTGCGCTCTCCCTCGCCGCCGCTGCGGGCCGGAGCCTTGCGGGAGCCATTGGAGGCGTCATTAGAGGTGTCGTCAGAGGCGCTGGCAGAGGCGCTGGTGGAAGCCACGGCAGAGGCCTTGGCCTCTTCTGGCTTGGGCTGTCCCTCGTCCTCTGCTTTGGGCTCCTGCCGCTCGCCAGCGGAAGCATTCAGCTCCCCGTTTGCAGGGGTGATGGTGCTCTTCTTCTGCTGCTGGGGGTCAGAGAGATTTTCTTCCGCATCCAGCGCCCGGTATGTATCGCTGGAACTACCAGAGCCGCTGGAGCTGCCAGAGCCGCTGGAGCTGCCAGAGCCGCTGGAACTGCCAGAGCCGCTGGAACTGCCAGAGCCGCTGCCGCTGCCAGACCCGCTGGAGCTCTCCGAGCTGCTGCATACATAGCTGCCGGTGATCTCGATCTCTTCATCATCTTTGATGCTGGTAACTCCGTCCTGACCATCCTGCTTCACGGTGATGCCGCTTTCATCTGCCGTGATCACAAGGCCGCCATTGGAAAGATCAAAGGTGGCCGCAAATGCCGGGGCGAAAGGGATACCGCCATGCTCAGGGCCACGGCCGCCGCCGCGACTTGCCGGAGCAATTTTTTCTCGCATGATTTTTACCTCCTGTTTTGCATTTTCGTGGCTTTTCTGCCAAATTTA